>JAABUJ010007455.1_pt1 | contig 10218 bp, 6 predicted proteins | sample 5559131 | NCBI WGS metagenome assembly JAABUJ01 (sample SAMN10711875, study PRJNA513366) | rock metagenome | isolation source: Antarctica rocks | place: Antarctica: Victoria Land, Mt New Zealand nord | collected 2016-01-07 | reverse complement strand
GCAGTGGGCGCTCAGGTGTGCCAGATAGGCGCGCTCGGTGGCATCCAGGTCGGCCTCTGGCCGGAAGAACAGCGCCACGGTCTGCCGAACGGAGAACAGACGGGGCGGAGCCGACGGCCGGCACAGGCCAGCGTTGCTCACATCAGCCGTGCGGCCTCGTGGTCCACGCCGGGGCCGCCATGTCCGCAGGAAGCGACGTAAGGTGCGGGCCGAGCCACGATAGCCACGGTCACAGAGTTCCGTGTAGAGCCGATCCGCCCGCTGACAGCCCGCTTCCCAGCGCTGCTGGAGATAGGGCACGTGAGGCAGCACCAGCGGAGACGGCCGCTTCCGCGAGGGACGCGCGGGCAAGGTTTCCAGGCGCAGGTACGTGCGTACCGTTTTGGGACAGAGGCCCACGCGTCGCGTGATCTCCGTGACGGTCGCTCCCTGCGCATGTAGGGTGCGCACCTCCGCATAGCGTGAGGTGCGCCGCTCCCGGCGCGCCTCTGTCCCCGAGGCGGGCGGCTCCGGTGCCCGAGGCGCGGGGCTGTCGGCTGGTGAGACGCCGTGGGCTTGCTGGGCGACCGCCTGCGCCGCAGCGCGGAGAACCGCGTGCTGGGGCAGCAAGGCCTCCTCGGCGGCGGCACTCAAGTTGGCGAGAAGATGCCACCTGTCCGCGACCTGCACAGCCTGAGGCGCGCCTTGCCGCCCCGCATCCGCATACTCCGCGGCGCGGTCACGGCTGATCACGGCGATCTCGGGATGCGCCTCAAGCCAGGGGCGCACGACGGCGGTGGTCCGCTCGGGCAACAGATCAACCGGCCGGTGCGCTTCGAGGTCCACGATGACCGTCCCGTACGTGCGTCCACGGCGGCGGCTAAAATCGTCAATGCCCACCACACGCACCTGACCTACCTCGGGTAGAGGGGCGGCGCGCACCAGCCGCAGGAGCGTGCGCGGACTGGCCGGCATGGCCTCCGCCCGCAGGTGCCGTGCCCCCGCTTCGCCGCCCAGGTCAAAGCCGTGGCGCTGCCAGACCTGCCGCAGCCGCTGCGAACTGCGCGCACGCGGCGCGACAAGGTCGGGCACCTGCTCGGCAAAGATGCGCCGGACACAAGGCGCCGCGCCACACACAAAGCGTCGCACGTGCAACTCGACGACGACCGCGCGCCCCGCGCAGGGCAGATCACGGAGCACGCGGGCGTAGTCACTATGCACACGCCGTGACCGCCGCCGGCACAGGGGACAGCGTGCTCTCCGGCGCGTGGTCACGACTTCGACCCGCAGCACGTCTGGCTCAGGTGTGAGCCGCCGCACCCGAATGCCCGGAATCAGAGGAAACAAGAGCGTCGTGAGCATGAGACCTCCCTCGGCAGGGAGGTTCCTGCACCCCTCTGTGCTCACGCCTCCCTGGTCTTCTCAGCCTACCACTGGCTGGCGATCATCGGGACTGCCTGAGAGCCACTTCGACTTGGCCCTTGACAGAGAGAACGGGCGATGCAACGCTTCAAGTCAGCGGGATCTGCGCAGCGCTTCCTCTCCGCCTTCAGCATGATCTCCCCGCACGTCCGTCCACGCCGACATCTCCTCGGGGCAGCGGCCTATCGGCAGGAGATGAAAGCACGTCTCCACACCTGGCGAGAGGTGACGCACACGGAGGCTGTGGGATAAACGGCAAAGGTCGGGAGAGACACCAGGCTGCTGTCCTGACGAGGACAACAGCTTCATATCTCTGTGTCTTCTGATCAACAACCTCCTGAGCCGGGGTAACGTGACAACGCCCCTCTCTTACTAGGGCTGGCGCCTACCCTGACTAGGGCTGGCGCCTACCCTGACTTTTCGTTCCCATGAGGGCGTTTCCTAACTCGGGGAGATAGGGTAGGCTGACCCCAGAGGGGCAGCTAGTCCCTGCCCGCCGGAGGTCAGCCCATGGTTCCCGCCCTGTGTCAAACCACAGCCGCAGTCCCGCCCCCAGCATACACCCGCGCCGTGGCCAAACAGCCCCCGTCCTTGCACCTCGATGCGCTGCGTGTGGTGACCCGCTTGCATCTGCTGGCGCTGTGTCGCCTGGCGGTCCGATTGGCCCAGCGGCGGTGTCCTCCCCCCTTGCCCAAAGGACCGGGCGGCGCGCCCCGCGTCTATAGTGAGGAGAGTCTGCTGCTCATCGCGCTGCTGCGCACGCTGTGGCGGCTGTCGTACCAGGACATGCACGACTGGCTGGTGGCGTGGCCCGCGTTGGCCGTGGCCTGCGGGTTGCCCGTGCGCTCCACTGGGGCGGTGCGCGTGCCCAGTGCCGCGCAGATGTGCAAACGGGCGGCACGTGCGGGGGCCCCACCGTGCGAGATGCTGCTCATCGTGACCGTGCGGGAGGCCCTGCGCCAGCGTCTGATTGGGGCACGGGATCTGATTATCGATAGTGCGCCGATCCTGGCCTGGCGGCGCCAGGACCCCGATGCCACCCTCGGCCACGCCCCCGCGCAGCACCCCACCCGCTTTCTGCGCGGCTTTCGGGTGCATACCCTGCTCTGTCGCGGTTCCGGTCTGCCCCTGCTCTTCCTGCTCTCGCCTGCTCATCAGCATGATGCCCCCTTCGCCCGTCCCCTGTTGACCGCCGCCGTGCGCCTCTACGGCCTGCGCCCCCGCATCGTGCGCCTTGATGCCGGCTACTGGGGTGTGGCCCTGATCCATTGGATCCACACCGTCCTCGGCGCCACAGCCGTGGTGCCCTGGAACCCGAAGCGCACCAAGAACCGCACCTGCTTGCCGCCCACCTGGACCAACGAGGACCTGGGCAAGCGCACCAGCATTGAGCGCTTCTTCGGGTGCGTCTTTCTCTTCTTCCGCCTCCAGCGTCCTCCGCTCACCGGGTGGTCCGCCGTGGCCTCCTGTGTGGCGCTAACCTATGCGGCTACGCTCGTTGTCGCCCTGCTCGCCCACCAGGCGGACCGGCCTGACCTCATCCGCTCGCCCAAACGCGTCCTTGCCCACACCTGGGAGGGCCTCGCCTGAGTTAGGAAATGCCCTCTACTCAGTCATACGCGCCGAACTCTTCAGCTAGAGCCGTCATCTCGTCGATAGCCTTACGGCGCTCTGCGTCACGTCGGAGCTTGTAGCGCATCAGATCAACAAAGCGGATACGCCGATGCGTCCCCACTTTCTTAAATGGGATCTGCTTCTGATCCAACAACTTAATGAGATGAGGACGTGAGACGTTCAGCAGGTCAGCGGCATGCTGTGTTGTCACCTCCTGATGCACAGGCACGAGCGACACGGCATCGCCACGCATAAGTAGCGGGACGATTTGGCGCAACGCCTCATACAATGATTTTGGGAGGCTCACCCGTTCATTATCTGGTCCGATAAGCTGCGCTGACCGCAAAGGAGCGTTGATAATACGCTCAACTTCCCTGAGGGCCTGCGTTTCCTCGCTGTCGGCGGCCTCGACTAGGTCACTGCCCAAAGATGCATTAGGCATACGACTCCCCTCCTCGTGCTAGACATGGAGCTTCGTGCCCCATCGCGCGGAGCATGGTCTCTACCCCCACGCCCCCATCCCAGATTGCCCTCACAGCACCCCAGGACACCCAGAGTGACATCGTCCTGCTGGTTGCGCATAGCGATATCACTTAGGCTTCATAGTATAGTGCTAAAATGGACAGGAATGCAATACTTGCGTATAATCGCAATAAATGCAAGGGTTATGCCCCGCTCTGGCTATTGAGCAGAGACTCTGGGGTGTTTGCGGCATCCCCGCTCCCCTAGCCACCGTGCATCGCCAGGAGAATGCCATGGCCTCAGAGGAAGAATACCAGACCGACCACGGCGAGCGCGATAGCATCCTGGTCGAGGATGAGGCGCTGCAGGGTGGTTTCATCATGCTGCCCAAGGTGATCTTGCACGCACGCAACCTCTCCCGTGACGCCAAGATCCTCTATGCCATCTTGGTGGATTATGCCTGGCAGGAGAGGCGCTGCTTCCCAGGCTACGCGCGGCTGTGCGCGGATATGGGAGCCAGTGAGCCCATTGTGCGCAAGTACATGCGCGAGCTGGAGGAGGTTGGCTTGCTGACCCAGAAGCGGCGGGGACTGGGCAAGACCAACCTCTATGTGCTGCTCAGGATCGCCAGTGCGCAGCTGAACCCACCCCTATCCAGAACGAAAGAAACTTTCGTTCTGGACCGAAAGTTTCCCGCCTCTCTTGAGCCAAAGAAACCAGACCCTCTGGACCGAAAGAAACCATACCTCTACAAAGACTCAGGGGACAAAGACACATATACTACACCCCCTGTAGCCCCCCAGAGGGGGGCGCGCTCCACGCGCAGACGACGCGCTGAGCCGCCCGATCCGGCGCGCTTCACCAGCGGGGCCTACGGCGTGTGCCCCCAGTGTGGCTGCAATCCCTGCGATGCAGAGTGCCCCACTCTCCAGAAGCCGGCGGCCGGCACGGCGATTGAGATACCGGCAGTGGCGCGCCGCCGATCGCCGGCGAAGTGAGCAGGTATTCAGCGACACACTATTCAAACTGCACAGAGGGAGCAAGCCAATGGACAGCGCACCAGAAGAACACACGATCCCGGGTATGGGGGCAGTGTCTTTGCGCTCCCCTACGATGCTCAGCCTCATTCACGCCGCGAAGAACGCCCACCAAGCGAGCAAGGCCAAGAAGGCTGCGGCTTTCGCCAATACCATTCTCGCTGAATGCGTTGTGGCTCCTACGGTCACCCCTGCTGAGGTTGCCTGCTTCGCGGACGACACTATTGCTGCCCTAGTCGAATACGCGGTGGATCACATGAAGCTGCGCGACCAGTTTAACCAACTGCCTACTGATACTCCCGCGCGTGAACGCTTTTATCAGGCCCGGAGGGCCCATGACCGGGAGATGAAACAGACACTAGGCTACACGAATTTCTACGACAAGATGGCAGCTCTCCAGCAAGCGACGGCTCTTTCCCCAGCTGTCCAGGCAGCGATGGAGCAGCAGGCCCGCATACAGGCTATGGTTGGCCCATCTAGCCTCATGGGCATCTCTTCAGCTCTGGCCCCCACAGGCCTCTTGGCGACGCCGCCACATATCGACGCCCTTATTAACAACCCAATGGCCCGGACACTAGCAAGCAATGCTCAGCTTGTTGCCACGATGAACCTGGCAGCCTATCAAGGAATACCCGACCAACTCCTCGCGTTCCACACTGCCGCCCAGAATCTCTATCGCGATCCTCTTCCGCTTGCCTTGCAGAAGCTGGCAGGTATTAGCCTTCCAGAGCCATTTCTCTCCGACGCCCTTATTACCGCTGGCCTTAACGTCCCGTCGATTCACACACGAACCTATCCGGTTCCGCGGGTGAAGGCGGCAGAGACGAAAGAGCAGCTTGAAGCGCGTGCTCAGGAGGCGCGCCAGCAGCGCATGGTAGACGCCTACGATATCTGTAGCCGAGCTGAGCAGCAACTCCGGGATTTCATTGAAGAGCGCTTAGGCAGCCTACACGAAAAGGCCTGGTGGAAACGTGGGGTTCCTGATGCTATCCGCCGTGATTGCGAGGAGCGCAAAGCTAAGCGCGAGACGCCGTTCGAACCGAAGCACCATCCGATCACCTATGCATACATCGGTAACTACAAAGACATCATTCTCAGGAAGGACAACTGGGGGGCCGTTTTTGCTGCGGTGTTCCCGACCAAAGAGGAGCTTGAAGCGTGCTTCATCTGGCTCAATCGAGCTCGCGATCCTATCATGCACTCACGCGGATTGTCTGACGATGAGTACCAGCGGTTGGTGGTCGCTGCTCGATGGTTACACACCCAGATTGAGCGGGTTTGTCAGCGAGGCTCATCTGCCGAAGAGAATGGGAATGAGGAGGATGAAGAGGGCTAGCTAGCGACAGTTTTCTCCACCATCTTGCCGGCGGCGATGAGCTTGCGCACGGTGTTGACGCTGGCGCCACTCTCGCGGGCTAAGGCGCGCACACCCCGCACGCCTTCTGTCCACTGCTCCAGGATGCGTTGCTCCGCCTTCGAGGGGCGCCAATGAGGCAATGGCCGGCCTTTCTTTGCAGCTATATAACACGCCCAACTACAGTATGCGACCTTGCGACCACGGCGGGGGATAAGATGGCCGCAGCGCTGACATTGGCGCGCACGTCTCTGGGCCAGATAATGCCTGGCACGATGATCTGCACAGCAGAAGTGCTCCTGGGAGGGTGGACGGAGGCGCACGCGAGCAGTGAAGGTTTTCCCGCACGCGGCGTAGGTGCAAACCTGTGTGCGCATACCCGTCTGACGTACCTGGCAAGCTGGACAGATCCAGGCCATCGTCACTCGATCTACTGCCTGAGGGATGCGACACGATGAATAGGCGCGGGCTTCGCCACAAGTGAGACACCGTACCTCTTGCCGCCGGTCAAGGCGGTGAGCACGGAACCATTCAAGATAGTGGACACGCGAACAGAAGGAATGTGCGGTCCTGGCAGCGAGGCTTGCGGTGACCGGGCATGGCTTGTCGCAAATGGGGCACGCCCGGCTCACTAGAGCACGCGCCCCGAGCAAGACGGCGGACCGCTCGGCCGTGGCCCCCAGACGCTTTACGCCCTTGCGCCCTCCTCCCGCGTGCTGCCATGCCTTGTGACAGTCAGGCGTGTGGTAATGACGGATGGCGCCCTTGCTCCTGATTGCTGGGATGAGCTCATCAGGGCGCGGACAGTGTTCCCACGCGCACGCGACATAGATGCGCCCCTTTGCAACACGCTTGCTTGTGGCCTTTGTGACGTTCGCCACGAGCTGAGAGCGCAACGCTGCATACTGACAAGTTTTGGAGCAGTACCTACCCTTCTGCGAGGGGCGAACAACAGAAAACCCTTTCTGGCAGGGCGGATATTGACAGACTCGCCGGTGCGCCTCCTGGGAACAGGTGTCGCTGCAAAAGTGCTGCTGCCCGCGTCCCTGCGGTGTGAACAGCACACCGCAGCCAGCCCGTTCACACACCTTCATACAAATCTCCCAGGGTGTATCAAATTTAGCTTTACTTTAGTATAGCCTAAGGCAACCTGCTATGCTAGGATTAGCAGCACCGACAGGCGAGAGACAGCCGTGGCAAGGACCAGTTGCCACAGGCGAACAGACTAAAGGGCAGACAGTTATGGAGACAACCGTAAGACGTGAAAAGACCGCCTACCGAGGACCAGTCGGTGGCGGTCTATTCAGATCGAGGAGTGAAGCTAATGCGACCAAGCCCCAGCTTCACTGTACCCTTCAGGGACAGTGTATCAAAATTAACTCGCACATACTACCCCCCCACTGAAAATAGGGTGGTGCGCTCATGATGGCGCGCGCCTACGCCGAGCCGGAGGCCGCGCCGGCGACGGCGGTCCCCAATCCCCTGATGCCCGCGTTTCTTACCATGGCCGGCTGCTTGGCTCGTCTCACCGCTGAGCTCGAAACGATGCGCGCCCGGGTTTGCGCTGAGCGCGCGTACATGCGCCGGCCAGACATTGCCCCTGTCGACAAAGTGATCGCCCTTGATACAGCGTGGGAACTGGGCTTCGCCCCCGATAGCCCCAACCCCGACCGGCCTCGGGAATGGAAGCCCATGTATCGCAAGCGTGTGGCTGCGCACCTCGGCGTGAGTGAGGCGCGCGTTGGGGCTACCTGGCAGGCCATGGGCGCAGCCGGATGGGTGCGGCGGCGTGAGGTCCACAGCACAGACGAGGCCACCGGGAACCCGCGGCGAACCATTCAGATGGCTCCCCCAGAGGGACTCGCCTGGAACCAGACGTGGGCGAAGCCGGCCACCCTCCCGCCCCTGCCAAAGCCGGAGCGCCTCCAGAAGGACGCCGAGAAGCAAGCCGGCAGGACCAAAGAGGGGCGGGCTACCGTGGCACAGGCCCGCCAGATCCTGGCCCAGTGCCCCGATTGCGGCAGCACGGACATTGACGTGGTGTGCCGCTCCTGTGGGACCGTGAACCACGGCGACGAGATGCCCGGCGCGCCCACGCACGCTAGTGACGATTCGTCACAGTTAGATAACGAGGACGTACAGTTATCCCCCTACCTTACTGACAGTGACGAATCGTCACCACCGGGTGATGAGGCCGCTAGTGACGATTCGTCACTAGCGGACGATGAGGCCGCGGGGGAGGTAGGCGGGCCACCGGCGCCTGGTGAACTCACCCCCCAGGAGGCCCTGGCGGCGGCGGGGCGGGTGGTGGCGCCCGCTGTGCTGCCCTTCCCCAATCACATCGTGATGACCGGCGAGGCCCATCCCAAGTACCTGACCACGCCAACACCCTTGACGGGGGAGTTGATCTCCGCGCATTTTCTGGGCAGCGCAACCTATGGCGGCGGACTGTGCTGGGATGACCCCCTCATGACGAGTGGCCGCGGTGCCCGTGGCATCGCCTGGGACAGTGACGACGACTTTGGACGGCTCATTAAGGCGGGTAACCTGCTCCGCCGACGCGGGTGCCAACCGCTGCTAGTCAAGAACCCCACAAAGCCAAATAGTGGGCACCTGTGGCTGTTCCTCGACGCCCCCGTGGACCCGGTCGACGCCCTGGCCCGGGCTGAGCAGATCGCGCCCTGCCTGCGTGAGGTGCGCGAGCGCTTCCCCAATCCCGACGTGAAGGGCGGGCACCGTATCCGCCTCCCCGGCGGCCGCTATCTGCCGGTCGGCGCGCCGTCAGTTCCGGTGCTAGTGGCCCAGGCGCCGGAGATCGGCGCGCCCGCGTGGTTGGATGGCACAACGCCCGAGGGCTGGGCAGCCATCGCCGGCGCGGTCACCCATGCCCCTGACCTGCTGGTAACCTGGGTGGACCCGGCCCACCGGCCCAAGCCGCCCAAGGCACCCTCTGTGCAGGCACGGGCGGCCACCGTGGCCCAGGCCGCGGGTGGCTCCGGTGAGTTCTTCAAGCGGTTCAACGCCGAGAATCGCATCTCCGAGATGGTGCGTGTCAACCGGAAGGGCTTCTTCAAGAGCCCCTGGCATACGGACACCGAGCCCTCGTGCCAGGTGAGCCGGGGCGGCTTGTGGTGCGACTACAGCCGGGACAAGAAGGGCGGGGACGCCTTTGACCTGTGGTGTGCGCTCAATGGTTTCTGGCCGGATAAGGCCGACAAACCGGACCGCAAGGCCGCCTACGCCTTCCTGTGCCCCCCTGAGACCCGCAAGAAAGACGGCACTGGCTAGGAGACCCGCTGATGGTGGCGGCGAGCGCACACGCTACCACGGCGCCCGCCTCTCCGCCCACCATTGCCCTGGCCATCGGCGCGCGCCTCACCGCCCCCGCTGACGTGCCCGAGGCGCTGCGCTGGGCACTGTGCCAGCGCTTCACTGTGCGGAATCCCGCCTATGACGAGGCAGAGAAGTATCAGCGCTCCACCGAGGACCTGGAGGCCACCCTGCGCTACTGGAGCGCCACGCCGGACGGCGGCCTGAGCCTCCCCCGTGGCGCGGCCGAGGCGGTCAGCCTTCTGTGCCAGGAGCATGGCCACCAGGTGACGTGGGAGAACCAGACGCACCAGGCGTCACCGGTAGAGTTCACGGAGCATCTGCCCCTGTCCACCGCCCAGGAGCAGGCTGTGGCCGCCGTCCTGCGCCGGCGCATGGGCGTGCTCGTCGCCCCGGCTGGCGCGGGCAAGACGACCATGGCCATGGCAGCGATTGCACGCCGGCGGCAGCCGGCCCTGTTCCTGGTCCACACCCGCGAGCTGGCTCAACAGGCGCTGCGCGCGGCGGGGCAGGTGCTGGGCCTCGACCCGGCCGAGGTGGGCATGATCGGCGGCGGGAAGTGGAGCATCGGTGAACGCCTGACAATTGCTCTGGTGCAGAGTCTCCGGGGGGAGATCCCAGCCGAGCTGACCGGACAAGTGGGGCATGTCGTGGTCGACGAGGCGCATCACTGCCCGGCGGACATGTTCAGCAGCGTGCTGAGCCAGTTCCCCGCGCGCTATCTGCTGGGGCTCTCGGCCACGCCTTATCGTCGGGATGGGCTCGACCAGATCATCAACTTCTACCTGGGGCCGGTGGTGGCCAGCATGAATGAGAAAGTGCTGGCCGACCGACTAATTAAGCCGCGGGTGGTCAAGCGTGAAACGGGCCTCAGCGTCTACGGTGACAGCTTCACCGAAATTGTCTCTCAGCTCACCAGCGACCGGGGGCGCAACGCGCTCATTGTGCACGACGTGGCCCAGGCCGTGGCCGAGGGTCGCCGCTGCCTACTGCTCTCAGATAGGATTGAGCATGTCGAGC
>JAABUJ010007454.1_pt1 | contig 10218 bp, 12 predicted proteins | sample 5559131 | NCBI WGS metagenome assembly JAABUJ01 (sample SAMN10711875, study PRJNA513366) | rock metagenome | isolation source: Antarctica rocks | place: Antarctica: Victoria Land, Mt New Zealand nord | collected 2016-01-07 | reverse complement strand
CTGCGGCGTTTCAATCGCTGTAGCAGGCTCCGTATGACCATTCACTCTCGTTTGACAGGCCCAGGCAGGCCCTATATAACTAAGGTTACATAGGGCCTGCCCCCATTTTACAGGCGCTGCCAGGGGTGGTCAGCAGCAGCAATGTCCCTTTCGCCAAAGGACCCCTTTAGCGGTCGTGGTCGTACTCACGTGGCGCCCGGGGCGGCTCTGCTGACTCTCTCGCGCTCTGGCTCTGGGCGCGCAGCGCATCGTTCCAGTCCTTGCCCCCCTGTGGCGGCCGCTCGCGCACAATGGCCCCCGCGCCGGGATACGCCTCGCTCACCTGTGCCCAGAGCTTCGCCCCGCCCTGATCGTTGTCGAAGCAGCAGTGGACCAGCGCGCCGCCGGCGAGGGCCGCGTCAATCTCCCGGCGTGGCAGGCTGCCCGCTCCGTCGGTGGACAGGAACGTCTGCTGCTGTCCCCCCGTGCGGGTGCCGTGCAGGGCGGCCAGGCTCAGGGCGTCTATGGGCGACTCAGTGATATAGACCTGGGGGGCCTGGCCGTACGCCGCGGCAGCCCCGGGCGTGCCCACGGTGAGGGAGAAGTGGCCCTCATCGCGCCGGCTACCCACAGCCAGGCCCTTGAACTCTGAGCCGGGCAGTGTGCCCCGCAAGGATGCGCCCACGGCGTCCCCCGCGGCGTTGGTGCGCAGAAACACGACGTTGCCCCGCTGGTCGGCGTAGACCGCAGAGCGGGCGTGCAGCTCGTCCACCAGCCCGGCCGGCAGTGCCCGCTCCCCCGTGAGATAGGCCCGTACCTGCGGCCAGCGCGTCTCTGTGGCGACGGGTGGCGTGAAGGGCGCCCGCTGGCCCCGGTCCACGATCTCCTGCGCGGCGTGGGCTCCGTGCTGGGCAGCGGCGGCCACGGCGACGAGTGGGCCACTCTCGTGGGCAAGATAGGCCACGGCGTCCGTGAAGTCGTAGCCGGCCACGTGCTTCACCAGGTCAATGGCCCCACCGCCGCCCATCTGCTGGTCGTGGTTATACCACTTCCCCCCGCTCGTGATGCTGATATGGTCGCCGTTGCCCATCTCCCACTTCTGGCGATCGTGCCGGTCAGGCTGCCCCCCCAGCGCGGGCAGGACCGTGCGCAGGTCGGCGGCGCGGGCCCGGGCAATAAGCTCCTTGTAGGCAGTTTCCAGCTCACGCACCCGGGCAGAGAGCACGACGTTGTTGGCCTCCGCTTTGGCGGCCTGCTCCTCGAAGTGCCGGGCCTTCACCAGCGCGGCGTCCACCGCAGGGGCAAGGCGCTCGGCGATGCGCTGCTCCTGGTCTGTGGCCCACTTCTCAGGGTTGGCCACGAGCCGGCCGGGCCGGTCCACGGCCGCAGCGCGCAGCACCTCCTCACGGGCAGGTGTAGGCTCCTGGATCTTGGCGTAGAACTCTTTCAGGGTGGCGTGCTCGGCCTGGCTACCCTGCACCCCCCGCCGCAGGCCCAGGTCTTCCACGGCGTGGGCATAGCTGGTCTGCTGTGCGCGGCACATGGCCTGTGTCCCCGTGAAGGCGTGGGCGTTGAGTCGCCCCCGGTCATCAATGGGCACCACCACGGCCTGAATGTGGGGCGTGATCTCATCGCGGTGAAAGACGGCCGCCACCACGTTCTTCTCACCGTAGGTCTGCTGGAGCCACGCCAGGCTCTTCTCTTTCCAGGCGGTCGTCTCCTCCTGGCTACGACCGGCAAAGAAGGCAGGGGAGGCCGTCAGCACGTACTCCATGGCCAGGACAGCGTTCTTGCGCACCAGAGGGACTGTGTCAAGGCGGGCCTGCACGTCGGCGCACCAGTCCCCGCTGCCGGCCAGGCGCACGTTCGCGCCGCGCTGCTCGGGGTCAGCATTGGGCACCGCGCGCGTCCGGTCGTTGTGCTTCCCCAGTGCGCCGACGTTCCCCATCGTCTTCAGTTTGGCGAACCGCATCACCGCATACATCCGCGCCCCGCGTCCTCTCCCCCTCCCCTCTCCCCCGGAGCTCCGGGGGAGAGGGCGAACGACGAATTGCCGCAGCAATTCGGTAGTGAGTACCGGTTTGCCTGGGCAAACCCCCTGGAGGCAGCATACACCCCCGGACGGGGAGGGGCAAGACGACTCCTGGGAAAGGAGAAGCTCTCTAGGTCAGGGCGTCCAGGAAGCGGGCCAGGCCGGCGGGATGCACACGGGTCAGCGTGGGCGCACGGTGGCCCCTGAGCGGCGTGGCCGGCTTCCCGGGGACGGTGACCCGCTGTGGTCTCTCTGCCCTGTCCTGGCCCTTACGCGCCACCCTGTCGGCCTCGGCCCGCTGCCGGCACGCGTTGTCGTCCCGGATCACCGCCCGCCGCACTGCGCCGGGGTCCTGCCCATCCACCAGGATGCCCTCGCCGAGCCATCCCGGCGTGTGGGGCGTCTCCTCATCCTCTTGCATCTCTCCCTCCTGACTCTTGCGCCCGCGCTGCTCAGGCGCCACACTGCAGGGTAGGCTCCGTGCCCACGGCCTTTACCGATGCGGTGCGCATGGACCGAAGCTCACCTCTCCCCGGCGCAGGGTCCTTTCTCCCCGGTGCCGGGTCGGAAGGTGGGCTTCCCTTTGCGTCTATTCCGAGCAGGGGCCACACTAGTAACCACGATGCCCGCAGGGTCATGAAACACCACCTTGTGGACTCCGCTAGAGCCCACCCCCGCGCCAGTCCCTTTCGGCGCCAGGTGGGTTCCTCTTTGCCCCGGCTACAGGTCGAAGCGCTCCTCCTGGTGGGCAATGTGGCGCTCCCAGACGGCCGCGATGGCGCTCCGGGCCGCCGCCTCTGCGTCCTTCCTCACCGCCTCCTCACTGGGCAGCCCAAAGGCGGCTTTTGCCTCGGCCTGGCCCTGCTCCTGCCGGTCGTAGCTCTCCGCGTGCCGACGACTGCTCTCCGCGTTGGTCAGCCGGCCCTCGGCGGCCAGGGTGTTCAGGGTCGCCACCTCCGCCGTCCGGCGAGCAAACACCGCTTCCTCGGCCGCGCGCAGCTCCGTCTCTGAATGTCGCGTCACGCGCTCTAGCCGCACTCCTAGCAGTGGCGGGCAGCCCGTGCTCACTCGGGTCTTATCGCTGGTGGTCCCGCCTGTGGGCATGAGGGGGGCAAAGGATGCTGGGGCTGTATAAATCGTCATGATGATGCGTTCTCCTTGTCCTGAACGTCCTGGGCGCGTTGCGCCTGCGCAAGCTGCGCCTGGCCATGCTGGAGCACCTGCAGCCACACCCTTGCTACCGCCTCTGTGGCTGCTGCGTGGGCCGCGTCTTCGCCTGCCACCCTGGCCACACCGCCCATAGCCTGCGCCTGGGCCACGGCTTGCGCCGTTTTGGCCTCTCTCTGCTTGGTCGCCGTTCTGAATCCCACCACGTCGAGGGCTCCGGAGTAGAACTGGGCCTCCAGGGCCTCTTGCTCTTTCTGGCCCTGGGCTTCATGGGCAGTCACCATGCGGATTCTCAGGCCCTCCCAGTCGGTCTGGAGCTTCTCAAGGGCCGTTGCGGTGGCCGCTGAGGCGTCAATTGACACCACCTCGCCGTTGGCCAGGAGCTGGGCCTTTGCCGTGTCCAGGGCGGCCCGGGCGACGCGGTACTGCTCGACAGTCTGGCGGGGCTGGGGGCGCCCCGTAGTCATCGTCATCGTGTGATCTCACTTTCTCTTGCTACTCTGCTGTCTTGCTCGTCGCCTCTCGGGTGGCCTGGTGATGCACCCAGGCCACCCGTAGGCACGGGCACCAGATGTCCTTGTTCGGTCTGTCTGTGTTCTCGGCATAGCAGGCGGAGCAGCGGCCTGTCTGGACATCACAGCGGCTGTCCAGCCCGATGAAACGGTCATGCACGATGTAGCGCGTCGGCCCCTCACCGGGGCGCACGTGGTACCGTGGCTCCTGGTCGGCGGGGGCGCCCTGGGTCATTGATGGGCCTCCTTTCCCTCTCGAATCGCGGGCTCAGTAGCGGGAGTCAATCGCATATGCTTTCTCAAGCGCGGCGATCTCGCGTTCATAGCCGACGCCCAGCTGGTCCACCACGTCGTGCAGCGAGACGACCCGCTGCACGGAGGCTGGCTGCATCATCGCCCGGACCGCGAGCGCCAGGGCCGTCACCAGGTCATCGAACGCCCCCGCCCGGTCCGGCGCCCCCAGCTTCACCGCCCCTGAGGAGGTGAGCGTGTAGCTGTAGTAGCGCATTTCCTGGAGCAGCGCCGGCAGGGGGGGGAAGGTCAACCCGCCCCGCTCCAGCACGAGCACCAGATTGTCAATGAGCTGCTGCTTCACTGGGTTGGTGAAGGTCACGCCCTCGCAGGCCAGGCCCGTGGCCAGCACCTGCTCCAACAGGGCGGCGTTGCCCGTGGCGTCCATCACCACGCCGGCCCCGCCATAGCTCTGCGCCAGGGCCGCCACCCGCGCCACCTGGCGCCCGTAGTCGCGGCCCTCCAGCGTCTCGCAGGCCACCACGTGCCACGGCGCATGGCTGACATCCAGCGCAATGACCGCCGAGCGGTCGTGGTACTTGGCCGGGTCCCACCCGAGCACGTAGCGCCGGCCGGGCTGCGGACCACACAGCACACCGCGCGTGGCGGCGTCGATCAGCGGCCACTTGAAGACGGTGGAGTGGTCGTCCAGGAACTCAGCCAACCACTCCGCCCGGAACTGCAAGTCGGTCATGGTGTCCCGCTGCGCCTCAATGTAGGAATGGCTGATATGCGGGTTCTGGTGGCTGGGGAACTGATAGGAGCGGCACGTGGGGTCCACGCCTTGCCCACGCTGGAAGTACTCCCAGAAGACGTTGTGGCCAAAGGGGGTGGAGATTAAGACGAGCTGGCCGCCCGTGTCCGCCAGCAGGGGCAAGATGGCCTCTTGCAGCGTCCGCTCGGAGACGAAGGCGGCCTCATCCACGATCACCCGGTGCGCCCCCCGCCCGCGCAGGTACTTGCCCTCATTGGCGGCAGAGCGTGCCCGGATGATGCTGCCGTTGGTCAGGGCCACCTCAAAGAAGGGTGCATGGACGATGCTGCGCACCAGCGGGGAGAGCGGTCCCCCCACCAGCAGGCGCTCTACCTCGTCGCCGATGATGGTGGCCTGGTCAGCGCTGGGCGCCACAATCATCTGCTCGGTGGGCGCGCCGTCCGCGTCCCCCACCACGGCCAGGTGCAGCACGTCCAGCGCCGCCGCCGTTGACTTTCCCCAACGGCGCCCACAGGCGGCCACCTTCACGGGAGAGCGATCCTCCAGGAACTGCGCCTGGGTCCGATGGGGCGTGACTCCCGCAACGAAGTGGGCAAAGAGGGCAGGGCTGGCCCGGATGGCCGGGGGACTCAGGACAGCGCCCGTGGCCGCTTGCAGGGTCATCCCCCTGCCCCCTCTCGCTGGGCCTGCTGTGGCTGCCCCGCCAGCACGATGGGCCGTAGGTGCTCGGGAATCTGCTCCGTCGCCACGGTCATGTGCAAGATCTGCTCGATACGCGTGAGATGGACGTTGGCCGCGGGCGCCGGCTGTAACTGGCCCAAGAGCTCGCCCATGCGCTCTAGATAGCTTTTTGCGACCGCCGCTCCCCGAAAGATGGCCAGCGCCGTCTGCTGCGTCGGGTCCGTGCGTTGCATCGTGCGCAGGGTGTCGATCTCCTCGCTGAGCATCCGCGCCTTGCTGGCCAGCTCGTCGTAGAGGCTGAACTGCCGCTCGGCCAGGGCTGCGCCGGTGGTCTCCTTGCGCGCGGCCACCGCTGTCTGCATCTCGGTCTCCATCTGCTTGATCCAGGCATAGACAGTGACTTTGGACAGGCCCCACTCACGGGCGATGTGCTCGATGGGCGTGTCAGCGGCGAGCAGGTCCTGCAGCCGCTCCTTGACACCGGGGTCACTCAGACGCATCCTGGACATCAGCCGGCCTCCTGCAAAGTGAACGGAAACTGTACGCGACTGAACGGTTGCTAGCGTCCCCCAGGGCGCTTCGGCGGCAGGCCGAACATGGCGCCCACGGCGTCTTCTACCATCTCGGGCGTGGGCAACCCCGCGTCCAGAGCAGGGCCGCCGTAGCGGGGCTGTGTGGCCGCTGGGGCGGCGCTCTCCCTAGCTGGGGCACTCGTAGTCGGGCTAGCGGCCTGGGGGCCTCCGGGGGCCTGGTGGGCAACGCCAAGGTTTAGCGCCACTCCGGCGTTGGCCGTGGCCAGGGCCGCGTGCAGGGTCTGCCGTGGCAGAGGGGCGGACGCCGGACGCTGGGCAGCCGCGGGCAGGGCGCCGTCTCTGGTGAGGGCCTCGCGTACGGCTTGATCTACGGTAGCCCGGGCGGGGCCTGTCGGCAACAAGGCGTCAGCGCGCCGGCTCATGGCGGCTGTGGCGCGGGTCATGGCTTCCAAATCACGCATGGCCCTGGAGTTGTGCATCTGCTGGATTAGCTGTGTGTGGCTGATGGTCATGTCGGGGTTCCTTTCTGCGCCTAGTAGCGCGTGCGTTTTCCTAGCGGCGGTTCCGGCTATCAAACAGCGGGGGATGGGGGATCACGGGCGCCGGTGTGCGCGTCAGCATCAGCGCGCCTCCGTGTGGGCACTCAACTGCTCATAGGCGCGATTCACGGCGACCATGTCCCCAGTAGCGCCGCCGATGTCAGGGTGATGTAGGCGCGCTAGCGCCCTATACACAACCGGGATCAGCTCGGGTGGGGCGGTCGGTTGCAAATGCAGCGCCTGGTAGGCTTCTAGTAGCAGCATGCTGGAGCTGTCTTCACGCCCTGCGGTCTGGCCATGATAGGCGGCCGCATGGTCGGGGTCAGCAGTGCGATCAGGAGTGACACCAGGGCCGAACCACCGACGCAGGAAGGGCATCAGATAGTATTCCCCGCCGGCGGGGAGGTGCCAGGCCTTCTCATCGGGTAGGAACTCGGCCCCATCGACGTAGGGCAGAACGATGTACTTCCAGTCATCGATCAGGGCGGTGAAGCGCACCCGGTCAGGGCAGCGCCAGGAAACCCGATAGCACCACCGTGAGGCTCGTAGCACACATGTCGCGGCTGCGGCTCGGGGCGGCGCCTGCGGCGTCATCGCGTCACCACCTCCCGGATGAGCGGCCCGCAGGGCGCCGCCTGCGGGGTGAGCGCCACATCAAGCGCGGCGCGTCTGATGCGATAGCCCCGGCCCAGCTTGCGCGCTGGCAGCTCGCCGCGATGAATCAGGCCAAGAATAGAGCGGTACGTGATCCTGAGCGCGGCCGCCGCTTCGTCCGCCGTGAGCACCTCTGGTTCGACCACAGGACCGCCCTCCGTAGCACTCAACTTCCTTTCCCTAATATGGTACCACGGAGTGCCGATAGTGTCGGCCTGGTTATCCACAACCCCTAGTATTGGGGTGTGCTGCACTGTGCAGCACGAACACTACATGTAGTGTTGCGTGGAAGATGGATAATACGCTACAATGCGCGTCGTTACGTGTCGCGTTCCGCCTCACGCCACTCCCACAACGTGGGCTCCATGGGTCCCAAATCCCTTCACGCTACCGCCCACCTATACACCCGTAGATATGCCTCCACGGCCACCTGCAGGGCCGGCCAGTCACACCGCTCACAGGACCCGGCCAGGGCGTCGTCCAACTCGGGCGATACGGTGGGCCAGGGCTCGGGCAAGCTGGCCGTGAGCTCCACGCATTGGCGGTACATCTCGGTGAGCAGGGAGATGGCCTTCTCGTCGTTCCATCCCGTGCGCAGCCGACGGCACGCGGTCAGCACCTGGAACAGGGCGGCCGCGTAGCAGTCCGCGCCGTCCGTGGCACTGGCCAGCTCGGCGGGGTCAGAAGCGCCGCAGGCGCTCAGCCAACCCATGGGCAGCATCTCCACCGGCACGCCGGCAATGGCCAGGTCCGCGCGCACAGCCCGGGCAGCCTTACTGCCGCCGGCATCGTCGTCGAGGGCCAGCGCCACACCCACCAGGCCCTTCACCGCCGCGGCGGTCAGCACGTTGGCGGTGCCTAGCAGGGCCAGCACGTCCAGGGGCTCTGTCGCGGCCTGGACGATCGCCAGCACATCGGCCGGCCCCTCCACCAGCACCAGAGGACGGCCCTGGTCTTTGGCGGTGGCGATCGCACTGTAGGGCCACACACCAGCCGGGCAGTCCTTCAGCTTGCGCTGCTTGACCGCCTTGAAACTGGCCTGCAGGTCCTCGGGCCAGTCGGGGTCAGCGTTCATGCACAAACGCCCCACAGCGCTCACTACCCGGCCTGTGGCAGGATCGGCAAGCGGGTAGACCAGGCGGCCTACCTTGCGGCCACGGTCGCCAGGCCAGACATTCGGGGCCGCATAGCCGGCGCCCAAATCGGCAGCCAGCAGCGGGTCGAGGCCACGAGCACGCAGATAGCCGGCGCCGGGGCAGTCGACCCGGCGTAGCGCCTCTTGCATCGCCGGGAGCTGGGCCAGGAAGGCCGCTGCGGCGGCGGGGATCTCGCCGGCGAGGCGTGCGGCGTGCTCCTGGTCCATCTGCGCGCGGGCGGCTAGCTCCCGGCGCCCCATCTCCTCCAGGGTCATCTGCTTGGGTGGCTTCTTGCCCTTGCCGTCGTGTGGCGCGTCCGGCCAGTGCTCGCGCAGGGTACCGGTGGCCCCGCAAGCGTGGCACGTATACTCGCCCGTGGTGGGGTCAACGGAGAGGCTACGCTGATTGTCCCCTCCGTGCAGCGGGCAGTAGAAGCGTTCGCGGCCGCCGCTGCGCTGGGGCGCGTGGTCGTACTGGGGGTCGAGTAGTAGTCGAACAGAAAATATGTCTAAGCCCCGAATAGCGCGTCCATGGGGGAAAAGTGGATCTATTGCTGTGATAACAATGAGATGACGGGTGTGATTGTCCCGCCGATCACAGCATTGAAGAGTGCCGATCTCACCAAGATTGCTGTAGTAATGGTCCTTATCACAGCATCGGAGCCCCATTCATGGCCTTCCAGAGCTTAGACACATTTTCTGTTCGACTACTACTCGACCCCCGTACTGATCTAGCGCAGCGCGGGATAGGATGGGCCGGCCATCCCGTGTGGTCGGCAGGGTCGGCGCCGCCACCGCTCCCCGCCGGCTCACGCCTCCATCTCCGTGATGGTGCAGCGATCCCCATGCATGGCCAGCCGGATAGGCTGGCCGGTCAGGCCCTGGCGGTTCTTCTCGACCGTCAAGATCAGGGGTGTGAGCCCCGGAGGCGTGGGCATACCCGTCTTGGCATCCTTCTCAGACGGCCTGGCCAGCGTCATAGTCACATCGGCGTTGTACTCAATGTCCCCTGACTCTTTCATGGCCGCCATGCCGCCCGCGGCGTAGCCGGACCGGTTCTGGCTACTGATAGCCACCACCGCGCACCCATGGATCTCGCCCAGGCGCCGCAGCTCGGGGGTCAGGCGGTCAATGCGCTCGCGCACATCTGCTGTGTCAGCGCCCCGGGCAGCGCGCTTGACCAGGGCCTGCAGATAGTCGATCACAACCAACGCCGGGGGCTGCCCGGCCCGCTTCTGGACGTCCTCTCCTGGTTCGTGCGCCGCTGGCGGATGGAGGTGACCTATGAAGAGAGCCGCGCCCATCTGGGGGTCGAGAGCCAGCGTCAGTGGACGGACAAGGCGATTGCCCGCACCACCCCCGCCCTCTTCGGCCTCTTCTCCCTGGTCACCCTGCTGGCGTACCAGTTACTTGAAGGGCAGCCCTGCCCCGTCCGTCGTGCTGCCTGGTACGCCAAGCCACGCCCCACCTTCAGCGATACCCTGGCTCTGGTGCGTCAGTATCTGTGGACCCAGACGGATTTTCGGCTGTCGCTCGCAGACGACCACAAACAACAAGTCCCCCGGGCTTTGGTCGAGCATCTGGCTCACCTCCTGTGCTATGCCGCCTGAGTTGGCCAAAGTCGAGCTAAGGGGCCTCCGCAAAATCCTGCGTTCGCCCACGCCACGGCGCACCTATTCTTTTTCCAAGTAGTGGACCCCGCGGCGCGCCGCGACCATCCCGCGTGAAAATAGAGCGGAGCAGGAGCGTCAGCGGCGGCTATTTTCAGACGAGTCGTACCTAGCCTTTGCCTCAGAAGCGAACGGACCATTCGCGTACCTGAGTGAGGGACGAACGAAGGGCGAATGGGGAGTGAGTCCCCATTTGCTATGAAATGGCTCGCCGTTCTGCTCGCTGGTGCTCGCACACCCTCCGCGCGACAAGACGACAGACGACAAGCGACGGCCCCGGTAGTTAGCTACCGGGGCCGTCGCTTGTCGT
>JAABUJ010007452.1_pt1 | contig 10222 bp, 12 predicted proteins | sample 5559131 | NCBI WGS metagenome assembly JAABUJ01 (sample SAMN10711875, study PRJNA513366) | rock metagenome | isolation source: Antarctica rocks | place: Antarctica: Victoria Land, Mt New Zealand nord | collected 2016-01-07 | reverse complement strand
TCAGGGGTGCGTCCGGCGTCAGGGGGTGCGGGCGGCGCGGACCCTGGCGACGGCCTGCCCGGTGACGACGAAGAAGAGACCGAGCGAGAGGACCAGTAGCACGTCGAGCAGGGAGGTGCCGCCCACCTGCACCGAGCGCACGGCGAGGAAGACGATCAGCGGGATGGCCGACAGGAGCGCCCGACGCCCGATCCAGAGCAGGTCGCGGTCATCACCGGGTGGGTCGTCGGCCCGCAGCACGGCCATCGTCGGTCCCGTCTCCTGGCGGACCAGGGAAGCGGTACGGCCCACCAGCCGCCCGAGCCGCGCCAGCACATGGCCGACGGCCACGACGAGCCGGCCGGCGACAGACAGCACCCGCCGCGCCAGCTGAGTGCCCGCGCTCACCGGGTCACCGCGGCGCGCACGGGGTCCAGTCTCAGCCGACGACCCAGGTGTCGCCTGTGGACAGCAGCGCCTGCAGGTCGCCCCGCCCCCGCTCCGCCACCGCCCGCGTCAGCTGCTCGGCCATCAGCTCGTCGTAGACGGGGTGGTCGACGTCGCGGAAGACGCCCATCGGCGTCGGGTCGGCCAACCGCGAGACCGCGAAGGCCAGCGACGGGTCGTCGGCCGCCGCGTCGTGCACCAGCACGCCTGGGTCACCGGCGGAGCAGACCTCGACACCGCCGGAGGCGCTGCGGCGCAAGGCTTTCCCGTCGCCGAAGAGCATCGGCTCGCCGGAGCGCAGGCGCAGCGTCACGTCATCCCGGGTGTCGGCGTCCTTGACCGCGTCGAAGACCCCGTCGTTGAAGATGGGGCAGTTCTGCAGGATCTCGACGAAGGCGGCGCCGGGGTGCGCCGCGGCCGCCCGCAGCACCTCCGACTGGTGCCGCCGGTCGCTGTCGAGCGTGCGCGCCACGAAGGTCGCCTCCGCGCCGAGCGCGAGCGAGACAGGGTTGAAGGGTGCGTCCAGGGACCCCATCGGGGTCGACTTCGTGACCGTACCGACGTGGGAGGTGGGGCTGTACTGCCCCTTGGTCAGGCCGTAGATCTCGTTGTTGAAGAGCAGCACCTTGATGTTGACGTTGCGCCGCAGCGCGTGCAGCAGGTGCCCCGCCCCGATGGACAGGCCGTCGCCGTCGCCCGTCACGACCCACACCGACAGGTCGGGGCGCGAGGTCGCGAGGCCCGTGGCGAAGGCGGGGGCGCGACCGTGGATCGAGTGCACGCCGTAGGTGTCGAGGTAGTAGGGGAAGCGCGAGCTGCAGCCGATGCCGGAGACGAAGACGATGTTCTCCCGCCGCAGCCCCAGCTCGGGCAGGAAGCTCTGCATCGTCGACAAGATCGCGTAGTCACCGCACCCAGGGCACCAGCGCACCTCCTGGTCGGAGGAGAAGTCCTTGCGCGTGTGGGCCGGCCCGTCGTTCCCTGGTACGAGGGACAGCAGCCGGTTGGTGAGCGGGCGCTCCGACGTGGTCATGGTGCCTCCTCCGTGACGGGCATGGCCGCGGTGATCGCCGCGGCCAGCTGGGCGGCCTTGAAGGGCGCGCCGCTGACCTGCGTGACGCTCACCGCATCGACGAGGTAGCGGGCGCGCAGCAGCAGGGCGAGCTGGCCGAGGTTCATCTCCGGCACCAGCACCCGGTCGTAGCGCCGCAGCACCTCGCCGAGGTTGCGCGGGAAGGGGTTGAGGTGGCGCAGGTGCGCCTGCGCCACGCTGCCCCCGGCGGCCCGCACCCGGCGCACGCCCGCCGTGATGGGGCCGTAGGTCGAGCCCCAGCCGAGCACGAGCAGCGAGGCGTCACCCCCCGGGTCGTCGACCACCACCTCGGGGATGCTCGCCGCGATGCCGTCGACCTTGGCGGCGCGCAGCCGCACCATCCGCTCGTGGTTGGTCGGGTCGTAGCTGATCGCCCCGGTCAGGTCGGCCTTCTCGAGCCCGCCGATGCGGTGCTCCAACCCAGGCGTGCCCGGCACCGCCCACGGCCGGGCCAGCGTGTCGGGGTCGCGGGCGTAGGGCTGGAAGTCGACGCCGTCGACCTGCCGCGCGAAGGGCACCCGCAGGTCGGGCAGCGTCTCGACGTCGGGCACCAGCCAGGGCTCGCTGCCGTTGGCGAGGTAGCCGTCGGAGAGCAGGAAGACGGGCGTGCGGTAGGTGAGCGCGATCCGCACCGCCTCGATCGCAGCGGCGAAGCAGTCGGCGGCGGTCTGCGCCGCGACGATGGGTACGGGGGCCTCGCCGTGCCGGCCGAAGACGACCTGCAGCAGGTCGGCCTGCTCGGTCTTGGTGGGCAGCCCGGTCGAGGGGCCACCGCGCTGGACGTCGACGATGACCAGCGGGAGCTCCAGCATCACCGCGAGCCCGACCGCCTCGGTCTTGAGGTCGACACCGGGGCCGCTGGTGGTCGTCACGCCGATCGACCCGCCGTACGACGCGCCCAGCGCCGCGCCGACGCCGGCGATCTCGTCCTCGGCCTGGAAGGTCCGTACGCCGAAGGCCTTGTGCTTGCTCAGCTCGTGCAAGATGTCACTCGCCGGCGTGATCGGGTACGAGCCGAGGTAGAGCGGCAGCTCGGCCCGCTGCGCCGCCGCGATCAGCCCGTAGGACAGCGCCGTGTTGCCACTGATGTTGCGGTAGCGGCCGGGCGGCAGGGGTGCGGCGGCGACCTGGTAGGTGACGGCGAAGGACTCCGTCGTCTCGCCGTAGGCGTGGCCGGCGCGGAAGGCGGCGAGGTTGGCGGCCAGCACGGTGGGCTTCTTGGCGAACTTGGTGCGCAGGAAGGCCTCGGTGCCCTCGGTGGGCCGGCCGAAGAGCCAGCTCATCAAGCCCAGTGCGTACATGTTCTTGGCCCGCTCGCCGTCCTTCTTGCCCACCCCATCGATGCCGTCCACCGAGCGCAGCGTCAGCGTCGTGAGCGGGATCGGGTGCAGCTGGTAACCCTCGAGCGAGCCGTCCTCGAGCGGGTTCGTCGCGTACCCGACCTTGGCCAGGTTGCGCTTGGTGAACTCGTCCGTGTTGACGATGATGGTCTTGCCGCGCTCGACGTCGGCGAGATTGCGCAGCAGCGCGGCCGGGTTCATCGCGACGAGCACGTCCGGGGCGTCACCCGGGGTGAGGATGTCGTGGTCGGAGAAGTGCAGCTGGAAGCCGCTGACCCCGGCGACGGTCCCGGCGGGGGCGCGGATCTCGGCCGGGAAGTCCGGCAGCGTCGAGATGTCGTTGCCCATGAGCGCGGTCTCGCTGGTGAAGCGCTCGCCGGTGAGCTGCATGCCGTCGCCCGAGTCACCCGCGAAGCGGATCACCACCCGGTCGAGCTGCTGGACGCCGCGCGCGGGCCGGTCGGCCACCTCCGTCATGACGCTCAGTCTCGCGCAGCACAGCTGCCGGGCGTCGTCCGAGACCGCGGGTGGCGCCGGTACGGAGTCGTCGATGGGGCCCGGGCGGCGGCTGCCCTGACGCGCGGCCGGTGCGGTACGGCAGGCTGCGGTCATGACGCCCCCGCCGCTGACCGCGACGCCCCCGGCTCGACCCGCCGGCCTGACGACCGACACCGACGTCGCGCTCCCGGGAGCGCGCAGCATGCGGGTCGCCACCGTGCTGCCGACGGGAGACGAGCCGGCCGGCGGATGGCCCGGCGTCATCGTCCTGCACGAGCTCTACGGACTGCAGCCGGAGATCCGCGCGGTCGGCGAGCACTTCGCCGCCCACGGCTGGGCTGCGGTCGTGCCCGACTTCTTCTCCGCGGGCAACAGGGTCGGCTGCCTGGTCAAGGCGCTCTCGGAGGCCAACGCCGGCAAGCCGGGTCCGATCACCGAGGACCTCGAGTCGGTCCGCGCGTGGTGGGCGGCCCAGCCGCACGTCGACGGCGACCGCATCGTCGTCCTCGGCTTCTGCCTCGGCGGGGCGCTGGCGATGCTGCTCGGGGGCCGTTCCGACGGCATCCGCGCGGTGAGCGCCAACTACGGCCAGCTACCGAAGGTCGAGACGCTGCGCGGGTGCGCCCCCGTCCTCGCGAGCTACGGCGGCCGCGACCGCTTCCTCGGCTCGAAGGGTCCGGTCCTCGACCAGCGCCTGGCCGAGGCCGGCGTCGAGCACGACGTGACGACCTACCCCGACGCGGGGCACTCCTTCCTCACCCATGGGGAGCACCCGGTCGCGCACGTGCTCTTCCTGCCGCTGCACGCCGGCTTCGTCGCCGATGCCGCCGAGGCCGAGTGGCAGCGGATCTTCGCCTGGTTCGACGGGCACGCCGGCCCCGCGCAGCCGGCCGAGGGAGGCCCGACCGTCTGATCTGTACGGACGAGGAGCCGCCTCGTACGCTCGTCCCTCCCACGCTTGCGAGGTGTCGCCCGTCTGCCAGCGGGCAGACGGACGCTGCGACTGGCCGCCGAGCCTCAGGGTTGCGCACCTATCACGCGCGTGAGCGGCGGTCGGTCGCCCGCAAGGAAGAGTTCGTCGCTCGTGCGGGCGAGGCCAGGCCGAAGGTCGACCACCGAACGACTGCTCGGCCGGAGCGCCTTCGGGCATCCTGTGCGCGTGAACTTCACCCAAGCGGTGCAGAGCGTCCTCGGCAAGTACGCAACCTTCTCCGGGCGCGCCCGCAGGTCCGAGTACTGGTACTGGTCCCTGGCCCTCCTCATCGCCTTCGTGGTGTTACGACTGCTGGGCGCGATATCGTCGGCCTTCATCATCATTTACGCGATCGTGGCGCTGGGTGTTCTGGTACCGGGGCTCGCGGTGCTCTGGCGCCGCCTGCACGACACCGGTCGGTCCGGCTGGTGGGTGCTCATCGGCCTTGTCCCGCTCGTCGGCGTGATCGTGCTGATCGTCTTCCTGGCGACCGACGGCACGCCGACGGAGAACAAGTACGGTCCGAGCCCCAAGGCCACGCCAGGCAGCCCGTACGGCACGGCCCCCTCGTACTGACCCGGCCGGTTCAGGATCTCGCGGACGACAGTGACAGGAGGACGAGCTCGTTGGTTGGACACCATCGAGCTGACGGCGGGGGTGCTCGAGTACGAGGACCCAGGGGACGGGCATCCCGTCGCGCTTCCTTCACGGCCTGATGATGGACCACACCGTGTGGGACCGACGTCATGCCGCTGCTCCCCGCAGGGTTCCGCCATCTGCGTCCCGTCCTCCCACTCGACTCGCACCGACGACCGATGCGCCCCGGCGCGGACACCACCCTGCTGGGCCAGATCGGGATCGTTGCCGACTTCCTCGGGGCCCTTGACCTGCGCGACGTCACCTTGATCGTCAGCGACTGGGGTGGCCCCCTGTTCCTGCCGGCACTGGGCCGCGACGGCAGGGTCGGCTCGTTGGTCGTCCTGCCGTGCGAGGCGTTCGACAACTTCCCGCCCGGCCTGCCCGGCCGACTGGTCGCCGCCGCCGCCCATGTCCCGGGCGGTCTGCGCATCGCAGCCCGACAGCTACGTGGGCCCCGTCGCATGGTTACGGCAGGCCGCCGTGGGCCGAGGTGTCTGTACCTTCGCTCAGGTTTGGGATCTTCCCAGCCACGGCTCGAGCACCAGGCTCATGGCGACGACCTCCGGCGCAAAGCCGAGACCTCCATAGAAGCCTGAAGCGTCATCGGTGAACAGCCCCACGTGCTGGCCGGGCACCGTCGCGAGCAGCCGGGTGACGATCTCGCGTCCGATGCCCTGCCGACGTAGCGAGGGCGCGGTCCAGATGTCGACCAGGTAGGCGTTGCAGACGCCGTCGCTCAGCAGGCGCCCGTTGCCAACGATCCGGTCCGCCTGCCGCACGACCACTGTGGCGTACGAGTTCTCGTGCGAGAGCTGGTATTCCTCCGGTGTACGCCCGTTGTCGAACTTGTCTTCCGCAAGGGCCGCCTTGAGGTCGCTCCACTCGACCTCGTCCGTGGTCATGATGAAGGCGAGCGAGTCCATGCGCGGAGTTTACCGGGCCAGCCTCAGACCTCCGCAAGTAGCCATGTGACCTTCCCCCGCTTGGCGGACACCTCAGACTGGCTTTGGGCCAGGAAGGGGGTGTCCCTCGTGGGACGTCCATCGAAGTGCAGCGATCAGTTCCGGGCCGATGCGGTCGCCCTGGTCGCGACGACGCAGATCAGGATCGCGCAGGCCGGGCGTGATCTTGGGGTCAACCCTGACGCTCCGGAACTGGGTGAAGCAGGCGAAGATCGACAGGGGTGAGGGTCCCGCGGGGGCCTTGAGCTCGGCGGAGAGGGAGGAGTAAGTCAAGCTCCGCCGCCGGGTCTTGGAGCTCGAACAGGAACGGTCGATCTCGTTGAAAGCCACGGTCTTCATCGCGAAGGAAACAACCCGGTGAACCTGTTCAGGTTCATCGACGCGGAGAAGACGAACCATCCCGTGCGCCTGATGTGCCGACTGCTGAAGGTCTCCCCGTCGGGGTTCTACGACTGGCAGGGCCGCGCTCCCTCCGCCCGGCGTGTACGACCGGATCGTCGGTCCGCTTGTGGGCCTCGCTGTGTTCCGCGGCGGCCAGGTCGCTCCCACCGACGGCAACGTTCTCGAGCCGGTCACGGCGAGGGAGAGCGAGCGCGCCGACTGGTCGCTGCTGGGCGCCGCCGCTCCTAACGTCCGGCGGGCTCAGCGGCCGTCATCTCGTGATCGGGGTTGGGCGGACGCCTGGCCGATCCCGCGCTCGTGGGCAGAAGCTGGCTGACGCGCTGCTGTGACACTTCGAGGAGGGCCGCGACGTCAGTCTTGCTCATCCCGTTGTCAGCGATTAGCTCGCGGACGGCGGTCCGGTACCCCTCGGCGGCGACCGAGGCCAGCCTCGTGGCCTCCGCATGGGTCTCCCGCGCCTGAGCCACCGCCTCGCGGACGGGAGCCGGCAGCTCGAACGTCACCTCGACGGTTTCCGCCGTACCGGTCATCGCCTCCACGAGATCGGCCGCCATCGCCCGCGCCTCCCGCACGCTTCGGCCCTGCGTCACACCGACTCCCGCGACATCGACCACCCAGAACCGGCCCTCCCGGGTAGCCACCGCTGTCCTCGTCACGCTTGTAGCCATCCCTTCGGCAGGCACGCCATCGCGCGCTCGATGGAGCCGACGACACCGGCGCTGATCGTCGTGTGTCGGGGTGCCGGAGCGCGGTGCTCTTGGTCCGGGCAGATGCAGACCGTGTGGCCGCCGGTGTCGCGCAGCACGACGCAGCCGTGTTGGAGCAGAGCCTGAACGACCTTGCGCCGTCCCATCGGCCGGAAGGCCACCTGGTCACTCTAGCCCGTGGTGAGTGCACACTCAAGCCCCACTAGACGATGCCGAAGCATTGCCGGGTGTGACTCGTTCAGGTGCCCTCGCGGGAGGGGCGGGCGGTCCTGTCGACGGCTCGGTCGATGATGGAGGAGTGCATGTCAACTGCCCCTCGTGTGGCCCTCGGCGTTGGTGTTGCCCCGAGCGGCCGCCGCTGCTGCTGGTACCTGGATCTGAACCACTGGATCGGGTTGGCGAAAGCACCGACGGGGCGCCACGACGGCGCTCAGCATCTCTCGGCGCTTCATGCGGCGCGGGCGGCGCGGGCATCGGGTGCGGCGGCCTTCCCTCTGTCCGGGGCGCACTAAATGGAGATGGTGAGCATCAGGGACCCGGCGCAACGCCGCGACCTGCTCGCCCAGCGGGCCATGTTGGCCGGGCCCGCAGACGACCAGGTCGAGGGACTGGGACGTGGTCGCGACGAGGGAGATCCTCATCGAGCTGTTCGACATGGTTGACGAGCAGCTCAGCCGTCGTGGCGTCGGGGTGGGTGACGTGATGCCGGACCGCCAGGCCGCCCGGGAGCTGCTCCGTTCGGTGCCGAGCAGCGATGTCGCGGTCGCGCTGAAGACGCAGATGCGCAAGAACGGCCAGCGGGCTGCGCGGTGGTCGACAAACGACGTCCACGATACGGACGCGCTCGCGCTCGCGGTGCCGTACTGCGCCGTCGTCGTGACGGCGAAACATGCCGCCGACGCTCTGAGAAGGGCGGCCCTGCCCGGGCGGTACGGCACCGCGCTCCTGACTGACCTGGACGCGCTGCCGGAGCGCCTAAATGATGGCGAGTAGCTACATGACTGGGCATTGCGGGGACGGACCGGGCTCCCTCGACTACGGCTCCCCCTTGGCCGTCTCCCGGCGTGTCTGCCGCAGAGGCCCGGCCACTGTCGGAGACGGGCGAGGGGCAGTCTTGCTCGCCGTCGCGTCGCTGGCCTGTGGCGCGGGGCATTTGACACCGGGGCCGATCTGTTGTGGCGGATCCGGACCGACAGTGCCGGCCCCCGTGCCCAGCACGTGCAGGATCTCAGCGATGGGTCCAGGTTGGCGCACCTGAAGAAGTCGACCGACCGCAGGCCCACCGCACCGATGCTGGTCCGGGTCGTGGACTACGCGATCGAGGACGGACGCACCAACGCCGAGAGCTACCGGCTGTTCACCACGCTGCTGGACCCCGAGGAGGTGTCGGGCACCGAGCACGCCGCGGCCTACCACCAGCGGTGGGAGATCGAGCTCTGGACCTGGGAGAACAGGCCCGGCTCAGCGGTAGTTGGTGAACTGCAGCGGGATGCCGAAGTCCTCACCCTTGAGCATGGCGATGACCTGCTGCAGGTCGTCCTTCTTCTTGGCGCTGACGCGGACCTGCTCGTCCTGGCGCTGGGCGTGGATGCCCTTGGGGCCCTTCTCCTTCACCGTGGCGACGATCTTCTTGCCCTTGGCGTCGTCGATGCCGGCGACCAGGCTGATCTCCAGGCGGGAGGTGTCGCCGCCGGCCGGCTTGGGGTCACCGTGCTCGAGGCTCTTCAGCGAGACCGAGCGCTTGATGAGCTTCTCCTGGAAGATCTCCAGCACCGCCCGCACCCGGTCGTCGGCGTTGGCCACGATCACCACCTGCTCGCCGCTCCACTCGATGGAGGCCCCCGTACCCCGGAAGTCGTAGCGCTGCGAGACCTCCTTGGCGGCCTGGTTGAGCGCGTTGTCGACCTCCTGGTGGTCGACCTTGCTCACGACGTCGAAGCTCGCATCTGCCACGGTCAGCAGCCTGCCAGAGGTGGGGGCGCCGGGCGCCTCGGCTAAGCCCGGATCCACCGTCGATCTTCTGACGATCAATGTCGCTTCTTCGGGCTCGGCTCATTTGGAGATGCAGATGGTGAGGCCCGTGCCGGCCGACGAGTACAGGATCTGGTCGCCGGCGCCATCGAGCAGTGCGTCGAGGGCAGTGCCGCCGTGAGGTGCGGGCCCGCGGCAGGGGGGGCTGACGGTCCAGTGCGCTCCGGCGCCCGTCCAGCTGCGGGGGCCGCTGTCGTCGGTGCCGGAGACGAGCAGTTCGCCGTTCGCCGCGTGCAGGGTCGATCCGTCCACCGGGCCGGTGCCCGGCAAGGCAGGCGCTTCCCGCCACGAGGCACCGTCCCTGCTTAGCAACACGGTGCTACTGCGCAGGCCGGGGTGGGCCAGCAGCGCCCACCCCGCCTGGCCGAGGTAGGCGAGCTGGCCTCCGTTGACGGCACCGAGGAGGTCGTCCAAGCGCGTCACGACATCGGGCTGGTCCGCGGAGAGCCGCGCCGTGTACCCGTGCTGACCCCGGAAGCCGCTGATCACCAGCACCCCGGCACCGGCGGCGGCCGTGTCAACGGTGGTCAAGCCGGCCGGCAGGCCGACGGGCGTGAAGAGCGCCGACGCTGCGGCCGTGGCCCAGACCGCGGCTCCGCCGGGCGACTGCCCGAACGCGACCAGCCCAGCACCGCACCTGATCAGCCCCTCGACGGTGCCTCCGGCGAGGAGCGGCTGCGGGGTCCTCCCGAGCACCCGTCCGGCCGCGTCGACGGTCCACAGCGACTCGGCGCCGTCCTGGGTCTGCCCCAGCACGGCGAGCTCAGCGGGCCCGGTCTCGACCATCCCGTCCACGACCAGGACCGACGACCCGTCGTCCGGGAGGACCTGGCTCAGCGTGCCATCCGGGTTAAACCGGACGAGCCGGAAATGGGACCGCTGGCCGCCGAGGGCGAGAAACAACGTCCCGTCGGCCAGCCGCACCTGGTTAGCCACATCCACCAGCTGCCCGGTCAGGTAGTTGCCTGTCCGCCAGCCGGTCACGGTGGCAGGGCCCGGGCGGTGCCGGGCCGCTGGCGATGGGGAGCAGGACCGGAGACCCGCTGACGGCCCTGACGTCGACAGGGGTGACGCAGTGGATGGCAGCCCGGGCGTCACCTCCGGTAGCGATGCGACGGGCGTGACCGCCTGGCTGCCCGTAGCGACAATCG
>JAABUJ010007451.1_pt1 | contig 10222 bp, 10 predicted proteins | sample 5559131 | NCBI WGS metagenome assembly JAABUJ01 (sample SAMN10711875, study PRJNA513366) | rock metagenome | isolation source: Antarctica rocks | place: Antarctica: Victoria Land, Mt New Zealand nord | collected 2016-01-07 | reverse complement strand
CTCCACATGGAAGACTTCGACGCTCGCTTGGGAATCATTTCCGGCGCCCCTCACTCGATCCATCCCTGCCATCAGTTCCGCATAACGGCGCGCGATCTGGCGCGGTTTGGCGTCCTCTATCTCAATCACGGCCGCTGGCGCACGCGGCAGGTCGTGCCACAGCGATGGGTGGCCGAGAGCACACGGGCACAGGCGCGCACTCCAGATGGCACAGGGTATGGGTACATGTGGTGGGTGGCCGTTGAGGGCAACAGCCCACTACCCCCACAGGTGGTCCTTCCTGACGGCGCCTTCGCGGCGCTCGGAGTCGGCGGGCAATTGTTGCTGATTATCCCATCGCGCGATCTGGTCGTGGCGCATCTGACGAATCGGGATGAGCCAGGATACCGCGCGATTTCACCGCATCCGGATCAGATCGCGCAATTGCTCAACCTTATTTTTGCCGCGCAAGGAACATTGTAATTCCACCCCTCTGGCAAGACCGTACCTTCCGCTCGATATGGGGCGGCCGGACCGCGTCGCTTTTCGGGGACCAGGTGACCGGTCTCGCGCTGCCCTGGCTGATCCTGCTCCAGACACACTCCGCGTTCGCGGCAGGGATGGTGGCCGCGGCGCGCTACGTCCCCTTCCTGGCGCTGGCCCTCGTCGCCGGCCTTGTCGCCGACCGTGTCGAGCGGTGCGCCCTCGCGATCGCATGCGACGTGGGACGCGCGGTGGCGCTGGGAGCGGTTGCCGTCCTCGGCCTGCTCGGTCAGACCCCGCCCCTCTGGTTGCTCACAGTCGTCGTCCTCGTGCTGGGCACGGGGTCGCTTTTCTTCGGAGTCGCCTTCCGCGCCTGGCTACCCGACGTGACGGGTGACGACCGGTTGGGTCAGGCCAACGCGGCGCTCGAAGCCTCCGACGCGGCCAGCGTCCTCGTCGGGACGCCCCTGGGCGGGGCGCTCATCACGGCGATTGGCCCAGTACTGGCACTCGGCGCGGACGCCCTCTCCTATGTAGCCTCGGCGCTTACGCTGGCGCGTATCCCATCGTCCGGCCGTCCCATGCGCCCTCCGGTGGACGCCGGCGTGAGGCAAGATGGGCGTCTACGGGCCGTGTGGGTCGAAGCCATCGCGGGGGTGCGCGCGATCCTGCACACGCCGGCGCAGCGCCTGCTGAAAGGGGCGGGGACGGCGCTGTACCTGGACGCGGGGGCCATCGAGGTCTTGTTAGCCACGCTGACGCAACTCCACCTGCATTTGCCAGCATGGCAAGCCGGGCTTGTGTTCGGGGCCGCGGGCGTGGGCGGGCTACTCAGTAGCGCGGCGGCGCCCCGCATCTACAGGTGGGGTTGGCGGCCCGGCCTGGCGTGCGCCCTGGGCGTCGCCGCCTTGGGGAGCGCGGGACTGGCGTGGGCTAGCGTCCTCGACCCGCGCGTGGCTTCATCGTCGCCCTCGCGTCCAATCCTGGTCTTGGACGGAGCCGTCGCCCTGGGCTTCGTCTTGAGCGGGACGGCCAGCACGCTCGTCACGCCGCGTGACCTGCGGGGACGCGTCGGCGCGGCCGGCGCGATCTACGAGGCGTTGACGCGCGGCGGCGCAGCGGTCGGGTTCGGCGCCCTGGCCGCGACGGGCAACCCCCTCCCGGTCTTCGTGGTGTTGGCCGGCTGCTGCGCCTTGGCCGCGCTCGTGACCGCGCTCGCGCGCGTGGATGCGCCACCAGGGTAAAACTCGGCTCACTTTTTGCCGAATACTGCGCTGGAAATAGGCTGGGGGAGCCGGCGCCGCAGACGATTTTCATCCGCGATGGTGTGCCGGGACACATGACAAACTGTTGGGATATAACCATGCGCATCAGTTCCCACGCGCCGTGGTTGGCGGGGGTCTGGGGGGAGCCATCCCCCCAGGTTCCCCCTTGGGGGCGGAGGGGGGGAAGATATTCTCGACACATCTACTGTATATCTGGCATGATGCATGTATCACCCATAACCATTCCAACACCGGTTAGGAGAACTAAAGACATGACAGGGCTGGATCAAGCTCAACGCGACGACCTGCGCCGCCGGCTGGAGCAGGACCGCGAGACGCTGCGCGCCGAGATCGACGATATCGCGAATAACGACGTGCAGGCAGGGGTGCAGTACGACCCTGAGCAGTCAGGCTACGGCAACCATGAGGCCGAGGCCGGCACGGAAACCTACGAGCAGGAGCGCAACCTCGCGCTGGAGCGCAACATGGAGCAGCAACTCGCCGATGTCGAGCACGCGCTCGACAAGTTCGCGCAAGGCACCTACGGTGTCTGCGACATCTGCGGCAAGGAGATCAACCCGGAGCGCCTCCAGGCGATGCCGCAAGCGGCGTTGTGCATCGACGACGCGACCAAGCAACAGGCCCAGCAGGCGCGACCAAGCTAATGGCGAGCGATGCTTCTCCATCCCCCGCGCGCCGCACGGCCGGCGCGTCCCTGCTACTCGTGGCCGCGCTGGCGCTCCTGGCCGATCAGGTAAGCAAGCACTGGGTGCAGGACCACTTCCGTTTCTCGGACGAATTCGCCAGCCCGCAAATCGTCGTGCCGGACTGGGTGAGTCTGACTTATATCAAGAACAAAGGCGCGGCGTTCGGCATCCTGCCTAACGAGACGCTGCTGTTCGTGCTCATTGCTCTTGTCGTCGTGGGCGTGATCGTGGCCTACTTCCGCTTCCTGCCCGCCAACCGCCCGTGGCTCAAGCTCAGCCTGGGGCTACAACTGGGGGGCGCGCTGGGCAACCTCATCGACAGGTTGCGCCAGGGCTACGTCGTCGACTTCGTCTCCATCAAGACTCTGCCGATCTTCAACGTGGCGGACTCCTGCATCGTCGGCGGCGTGCTTATCCTGGCCTATTACCTGTTGGTGGCGCAGGGCTCGACACCCATGCGCGCTCCCACGCCTGCGGCAACGCCACCGGCACGGGAACAGTCGATAGTCGATAGTCGATAGTCGTTTGTCAACGCAAACTCTTATCGTTCCGCCGGAACTCAATGGCCAGCGCCTCGACGTGGCGCTGGCGGCGTTGCTGCCCGACACGACGCGCTCGGCGGCCGCACGGTTGATCGTGGAGGGTCGGGTCGACCTGGCCTATGGTAAGGCGCGCGCGTCTCGGTCTGTCGCCGTTGGCGAAACGCTGACGGCGCATGTCGCGGAAGAGACGCCCGTCGCGCTCGCCCCCTCGTCGGAGCGCTTGTCGATCGTGTATGAGGACCGCGATGTCGCAGTGGTCGATAAGCCCGCCGGGCTGACCGTCCATCCCGGCGCCGGTCACACGGGGGATACGTTGGTCAACCGGCTGCTTGGGTACGACCCCACGATCGCGGGGGCCGGCGACGCGGCGCGACCGGGCATCGTGCACCGCCTCGACAAGGATACGTCGGGCCTCATCGTCGTGGCGCGCACGCCCGCCGCGCACGCCTACCTGACGCGCCAATGGCGTGAGCGGACGGTCGTCAAGCGCTATTGGGCGCTGGTAGAAGGAACGCCTAAGGCCGCCGAGGGCGCCATCGAAATGCCGATCGGGCGCGACCCGCGTAACCGCAAACGCATGGCCCCGGCCCTCGACGGGCGACCCGCCCGCACGGTCTACCGCGTGGACCGCGCGTATAAGGGCTTCTCGCTCCTCGACGTGCTGATCGAGACCGGCCGCACGCACCAGATCCGCGTACACTTGGCGGCGCTTGGACACCCCGTGGCGGGCGACCGCCTCTACGGGGCGCGGCGTGCGCTGTCTGGCCTCACGCGCCAGTTCCTGCACGCCTACCTGCTGGGTCTGCGGCTCCCCTCCGACGACGCCTACCACGAGTTCACCGCGCCGCTGCCGCCGGAGCTACTGGCCGTGCTGGAGAGCCTACATTGAAGCGGACCTGTGACTGACGTCGCTCGGGAGTAGCAATCGTGTGTAGAGCGCGTATACGTTAGGCGGGTACTGACGCCGCCAGCGACACTTCAGTGTCCGTCGTCTTCCATGCGACTTTAGTCGCAGGTCCGGGGCTGAAGTCACACGATCCAGTCGCGTCGCGAACGCGCGCAGCGCCCGCTCCTGCGTGGGGCTGCCCACGGCGCCAGGGCGGTGGGCGCGCAACTCGCGCAGCGCCTGCTCCGGCGCCACGCCGCCACGGATGCGGTAGGCCGTGAGCACCGTGCCGGTGCGGCCTTCGCCGACGAGGCAGTGCACCGCTACGGCGCGGCCATGGGCGCGCTGTGTGTCGATGAAGAGGAGCGCGCGCATCAACTGCTCCGGCGTGGGCGCCGTGAGGTCTGGCACGGGCAGATGTAGCGTTTCCAGTCCGTGGCGCGCCACGACATCCTCCGCCAACGGCGTTTCCGTCAGCGAGAGCACGGCGCGGATGCCTTGCCGGCGCAGCCAGGCCAGATCGCTATCCAGCGCCGCGTACTCCGCATCTGAGTCTGGCGGCTCCTCCCAGCGCGGCCCTGTGAGACCCCTGCCCGGCGCGCCCGGTCGCGCACAGCCGGCCAACTCATCATCGACGAGCCAGTAAAAACCAAGCGCCATTGGTGTATATCCCCATCCTGATCGTACAGTGACGTCAGAGGGCGCGAGTCTCGCGCCCTCTGACGTCACTGTACCGGGCGGAGATCGCGTGGGACATCGGCTGTTCGGGCAGGTTCAACCCTAGACAACCGGGTAGAGACGTATTAGGGGTTGAACTCCCAATCGAACAAGTCCCGCATAGGGAGTGTAAAGCCCGGAATAACAGGTTCGGCGTCCAGGACATCGTTGAGGGCGAACAATCGCTGACGCGCCGCCTCGTAGGCGTCGATCGTATGCAGCCATGGGTTGATGACCCAGACCAAGCGGACACCGTGGTCGAGGTACTCTTGCACCTTCGCGCTAACCGTCCCGTATGTGTCGGTCGCGGAGACAATCTCGACGACAAGGTCCGGCGCCACCTCGCTGTCGCGATGGAAGGTAGAAGGCGCCTTATTGGGGGCTATGAACGTCAAATCCGGCAGTCTATCCGGCATACCGTCGATATGGTACGTCGTTTGGGCGGCATAGACGTGTCCCAGCCGATACGCCCGCACATGGGGGTAGAGGGCCGCGCCGAGCGCGATGATTATCTCACCGTGGGCATAGCTAGGCATGGGCGGTACGTCCACAATCTCTTCTGTAACCACTGTTTCCAACTCCGTTGGTTATACCGGGAGCGCCCCGTCAACCAGTATAGGGTGAGCGCGTGACACCAGGGTGTCAGCCTTTTAAAATAGCCGCACCTCGACGGTCTCGCCCTGCTCAAACGATTCGCGATCGGGGGGAACGACCAGCAGGCCGCCGGCGTCGACCATGGAGCGGATGACGCCCGAGCCGCCGGGGACCGGCGTGACCGTGAGCGCGCCGTCGCCGGAGCGTGCGAGCGCGACGCGCACGTAGTCCTGCCGCCCTACCTGTGAGGTCACGGTCTCCGTAAGCGCGCCATACGCCGCATGGTCGCCGACCGTGCCGGCCACGCGCGCGGGGACGACGCCGAGCAGCGTCTCGACGGCGGGGCGCGCGAAGACTTCGCAGGCGACCATGGCCGAGACGGGGTTGCCGGGGATGCCGATGACGAGGACGCCGTCGACGACACCAATGATGGTGGGGCGTCCCGGCCGCATCGCCACGCCATGCACGACGACGCCGGGCGCGCCGGCCGCGTCGATGGCCGCGGCGGTCAGGTCTTTGACGCCGACCGAGCTGCCGCCGGAGAGGAGCACGAGGTCGGCCTTGCCTGTGGCGCGCTTCAACGCGTCGCGCACCGCCTCGGGACGATCGGGCGTGCGCGGCAAGATATAGGGATCGCCGCCCCATGAGGCGATCTGCGCGGCCATGGCGTAGGAGTTGGAGTCGTAGATCTGGCCGGGGCCGAGCGGCTCGCCGGGTGTGACCAACTCGTCGCCTCCCGACACAATGGCGACGCGTGGGCGCGCGCGCACCGCGACGCGGGCCACGCCCATCGAGGCAAAGACGGCCACATCCTGCGGGCGCAGCGTGTGGCCGTCGCGCAGCACGAGGTCGCCCTCCCGCAAGTCGTCGCCGCGCCGCACGATGTTGTTGCCGACGGCCACAACGCGGCGCGCCAGGACACTATCCCCTTCACGGGACGTGCGCTCGACCATGATCACGCTATCGGCCCCGGCGGGGATCATCGAGCCGGTGGCGACCCACACGGCCTGACCGGGCGCGACACGTACGGCGCTCGCGGTCCCCATCGGGACGTCGCCCGCGTAGGACAGGCGCGCTGGCGCGTCGTCCGTCGCGCCCGCCGTGTCGGCGGCGCGCACGGCGTAGCCATCCATGGCCGAGCGGTCGAAGGCGGGCGAGTCGAGCGGCGCATGCGCGTCGGCGGCGAGGACGCGGCCACGCGCCTCGTCGAGCGCTACATCGTGTGGCGCCGTTAGAGTGGGAGGACCCCAGGCGGCGCGCACACGCTCCCAGGCAACGGCCGGCGGCGCCCAGTCACCGAACTCGCCGCCCATGTGCGTTCCCAACAGACGTCCACTAGGTCCCGTGACACCGCTCTGCTCCATCGTCGTTTCATGCCTCCGCGCCGTCTACCCGCGTGACCGGCGTTCACATCACGAGCGTCGGTTCCGATGCCCTCGCCGCCATACCCTACCCTACTATTGTGACACTCCCCCGCCTACAGGGCGTGGGCTTCGCGCCGTGGCGCGCTATGTCCGCTGTGTCCGAGCGCACTATCCGGCTCACGCCGGAATACTTTGACGGGCCGTACATAGACGATCTCCGTTGCCAGGGATTGACCTAGCCGCATCTCCTCATGAAGGCCGATGCACAGGATATTCGTACTGCCCACGACATCGCGTGGGGCGACTATCCCGCAATTCCGGCAGCGATACACGCGCCGGCACTTGTTCCGCGCCCCACAGTGAGGGCACGTCTGACTACTGTAGCGCTCATCAACCTGGATGGCGCCGCTCGTCTTGTAGTCGAGCTGCCGCGCGATCTTTTCGTTGCTGGCCTGGCTGACCTGCTGCGCCCACACGCCGGTCATCGTCCGCGACGCGTCGTTGAACGGCGTGCCGACATAACAGGTCGCGCCGGGGAACTCTTGCGCGACCCGATGCGTGGCCTTGTGGATTAGGTCGTTCATGCGGCGCCGCGCCTTGGCGAGCATCTGCTTCTTGCGCCGCTGGACACGCCGCCACCGACGCGATCCCTTGAGCATTGTAGACTGCCTGCTCAGCGCCGACGCCAGGCGCTTGTTGCGCCACTGCACGGTCGCCTTAGCCTCACGCCCGCTGATGAGCACGGCCTTTGTGCCATCCGTCGCGGCAATGAGCGTATTCACACCGAGGTCCACGCCCACAACCGTCCGCTGATGCCGCGCCTCATCAGGGATCTCGTAGGTCAGAAGGACGTGGCCCAGGCACAGGCGCGCCTCCATCAGGCGACCGGGCAAGGGACGGTCGGGGGGCAAGGGGATGCGCAGCGTACCGCTCGTGCCGTTGGGCAAGACCAAACGGTTGCTCCTGATGCGGGCGTCCTGGTTGGTGTACACCACGTCGCGGTAGCGCGGGCGCTTCCAGGGATAGCGCGCCTCGCCGTGGCCGTTCTTCCTGAGTTGGCGCGTGGCGTCCACCGCCGCGATGAACTCCCCGATGATCTGTTGCGTCGCCTGCGCCGATAGACCGGGATACCGTCCTTTGGCCCATTTCTGGAAACGGGCCTTAGACGGCCAGCGCCAGTTCAGGCGCCGCAAGCGATGGTGGCGCGCCACGAGGTCGCCCCACAGCCGCGCCGCCTCTGTGCGCGCCGCCGTGTACGTCGTCCACTGCGACGCCCGATCCGGCGCCCACTTAATTTCTACTGTACGATATTCCATATTCGGAGTATACTCTATCGCACAATAGGGGACAAGCTAAAGCCGCTACAGCGGTGAAGCCTTATATCCCAAGGCTAAAGCCCTTGGGCTCTACAGCCTAGCTTCGTAGACGACGCATGGGCGACGCTGCCTCCGCATCAACTGACAAAGACGGTGTGGAAGGGAGCCAACAAGTGGCTCCCTCCCACACCGTCTTTGCCGGCCACGGTGATGAGTTGGCTATCTTACCGCGCTGGCGCTGGCGACTGGCTCGGCCCCGCTGCGAGGGGCGGGGTCGAGGTAGAGGTCTTCGGCGTCGGCTGGGAACGGTTGCGGCGCGTAGCCGCGGCCGACGCCATAGTAGGCGAAGCCGTACGCGCGCATCGTCTCAGGCTCGTAGAGGTTGCGGCCATCCACGAAGACATTGGCGCGCATGCTGTTCTTGATGCGCTTGAAATCGAGCGCGCGGAACTCCGGCCACTCCGTCACCAGCACCACCGCGTCGGCGCCCTCGACCGCGTCATAGGCGTTGGTGTGGTAGCTGATGCGGTCGCCCAACGCCTGCCGCGCCGTCTCGGTAGCCTGCGGATCGTAGCCGGAGATCGTGGCGCCGCCGGCCATGAACTGCTCGGCCAGATCGACGCTCGGCGCCTCGCGCATATCGTCGGTGTTGGGCTTGAAGGCCAGTCCCAGCAGCGCGATGCGAGCGCCCTTGAGGTTGTGGCCGAGGCCCGCGCGCACTTTGTCGGCCACGGCGGTACGCTGGTCCTGGTTGATCTCCATCACCGTGCGCAGCAGTTGCGGGTGACAACCGGCGTAATCGGCCATCTGAGCCAGCGCGCGCACGTCCTTGGGGAAGCAGCTGCCGCCGTAGCCAAGACCGGCGTTAAGGAAGTACTTGCCGATGCGCTTGTCGTAGCCCATGCCCATGCCGACCTGGCGCACATCGGCGCCGAGGCGCTCACAGATCGACGCGATCTCGTTGATGAAGCTGACGCGTGTGGCCAGGAAGGCGTTGCTGGCGTACTTGATCATCTCAGCGGTACGCAGGTCGCTGATGATGATGGGCGCCTGTAGTGAGAGGTACAGGCTGGCCACGAGTTCGGCTCCATTGCGGTCCTCGCTGCCAAGCACCACGCGATCCGGCGTCATGAAGTCGGCCACGGCCGTGCCCTCGGCCAGGAACTCAGGATTGGACACGACGGCGAACGAAGCGTCGGGGCGCGCCGTGCGGCGCAGGATACCGCCGACCCAGTCGCCGGTGCCGATCGGCACGGTGCTCTTGTTGACGATGACGGTGTGGCCCTGCAAGTGCGTCCCGATTGTCTCGGCCGCAGCGCGCACGTAGCGCAGGTCAGCCCGGCCGGCCGGGGTCGTCGGCGTGCCGACGGCGATAAAGACGATCTCGGCGTCGGGAATGGCCTCGGCGTAGTCCGTCGTGAAGCTAAGCCGCTCCGCCGCGACGTTGCGCGCGACCATCTCGCTGAGACCGGGCTCGAAGATCGGGATCTCGCCGCGCCGCAACATCTCGACCTTGGACAGGTCGGTATCGAGGCAGACGACAGTGTTACCGAGTTCGGCGAAGCACGCGCCCGTCGTCAAGCCAACGTACCCTGTTCCCCCTACAACCGCGATTCGTTTCATAGTGTGACTGTGCTACCTTTCGCTCGCTGTGCTATGTGCTAGACGCCAACAACAGTATCTCTATCTATTATCGGCACGCCAACGCGTTTGACATATCTTGCGATATGTTACCACGTAGGTAGAAAAGAAAAACGGCTCAGTGGCGCACGTCGAAGGGGCCGAGGCCGCCGGTGGCCGCGTCCCACGAGACATCGACGGCGTCGACCCGCGCGGCGAGCGGGCCGCGCCGCAGGTCCGCTATCAGCCCATCGAGCGCGGCGCGCGGCCCCTCGGCGACCACCTCGACGGTGTGCCCGTCGGGCAAGTTGCGCGCGTAGCCGTCGAGTCCCTGCCCACGCGCCACGGCCACCACGAAGTAGCGGTAGCCGACGCCCTGTACGCGCCCGCGCGCCAGCGCCGTGAGCCGCGCCCTATCTTCTGTGCTCATATGTTCGCTGCCTTGCGCGCCTGCGCTTCCAGCCAGCGGCGGCGCTGCTCTTCGCGTACCGTGGCGTTGGGCGCGCGGTAGCCGGCCAGGAAGCGCTCGTGGAGCTCGACGAAGGTCCCGTCGAGCACCGCCCGGCGGATCGTCCCGGCCAGAGTGAGCATGAACGTCACGTTGTGCAGCGTGGCCAACCGGTAGCCCAGCAATTCCTCGACGCGGAACAGGTGGTGCAGGTAGCCGAGCGAGAAACGTGCGCAGGTGTAGCACGCGCAGCCCGGCATGATAGGGTCTTCGACGTCAGCGAAGCGGCTGTTGCGGATGT
>JAABUJ010007447.1_pt1 | contig 10229 bp, 11 predicted proteins | sample 5559131 | NCBI WGS metagenome assembly JAABUJ01 (sample SAMN10711875, study PRJNA513366) | rock metagenome | isolation source: Antarctica rocks | place: Antarctica: Victoria Land, Mt New Zealand nord | collected 2016-01-07 | reverse complement strand
GACCATGTCCACTACTTGACTGATCTTTGCAGTGACTGGGTGGCTAGCTGTCTTGATGGATCCCTGCATCGCCTTGTGTTCCATGTGTATATCCACTGGCATGACATTTAATCATTTAAATTAACTTCAACAATCTTCAGCTTCTTCTTATCTTTACTTTTCTTCTTATTTTTATTTTTATTCTTATCTTTATTCTTATCTTTATTCTTATCAGTGTCCTTGTTGTCTCAGCAGTCTTTAACTATATGCAAGAACTTTTTACAGTAAAAGTATACTTTATTCTTTTTACATTAGATTCAATAAGCTTTCATATTCAACTTATTTAATTTAAATGTAATTGATCTTTCATGACTTTGAGACTGATCTTAAGAATTAATTAATGAGTTATTACAATTTAAATTTAAGTTACTAAAGACATTAAGATAATTCTTATTATGTATTTCTTGAAGACTTTATTCAATTTAATCAGCTCATTAAATTAATTTATTAAAAGTAGTTACTTCAGTTTCTGAATACTTTTAAAGTTTAAATTGAATCTTTTACTTTAAATTCTGAATAAACTGTCATTTCTGTTTATATTTAACTGATATAAACTGAAGAAGTTGTACAATTTTTGTAAACTTTACTTTATATTGTTGAACTGATTTTGTTTATTTCAGTGTCTCATAACAGCAATGTTGATGTTTTATTTCATTAATGTTTTCAAAGATCAGTAGAAATGCTAGAAAGAAGTTATTTATATTTTGAGATCTGACATTTAACAGATTTTTTTTTAGCTTAAAGTTGTTTTTCTTTTTGAAGTCATCATACTTTAACAGTATCTTTCAAATAACTGACTGTAACAATAATCTTTGCTTTGTTGTTCAGAAGTTAATTTATCAACATTTTGTAGAATTAAAAATAAGCTTTTATTTTGAGAATTTATATCTTTGCAGTATTTACTTTTTAATTATTCTTATAAATAGACAGTGTCTTCATCTTTAAAGAATTTTTAAACACTGCTGCAGAGAGAAACACTATTACATTAAATATTTCTTAAGTCTTTAAAGCTGCATTAAATAAAAATATGATCTCAAACATAAAGCTAAAAATCAATTAATCAGCATAAATATTTCTTAATTAAGTCTAAAGAAATGCAATTTAATTTATCATTATCTTATAATCAGCTTAAGAAGCTGTTTCTGACACTGTTGACTGACTGATGATAATGAGTTTATTTATTATTATAGAAATAGAGTTGAGCTTCATACTGAGAGATTGTAAATGATTGAAAATATTAATTAATAAATCAATTCTGATTCAGTTTGATTCACTGTTGAACATGTCACAATATAAGAAAGATAGAACTTTTTTTCATATAATACAACATAAAAATTTATCTCTTTATTCTGTAGTCTCAACACTGAAGTAGTGATGAGCATTAAAAAGAAGATGAACATATAATTTATGCATTACTACATTAAAACTTTTATGATTAAAATATAAATTAAATCAGCTTAAATTAAAGTCTGAGTCTCAGAGCTGCTTAAAAGTATATTTTAAATCTTTGATGCTATCAGATGTAAATCAGTCTGTAGAAAGTTGTTTCTATTTGTTTACACTATGTAGAGTATATATAGGAAATGATGACTAAGATATAAATAGAGGTGCTTAGTAAGAGATGAGTAAGCAATGATATCACACTATTACATATATTTTCAATATACTGTGTGAGAATTATTGATACAAGTGATGAAAGCATCTGCAGTCTCCATATGGTACTGTATAGTATGGTTACAAAGTTCAACATGGTTGGGGGCCACAAATGTGCATGAGGTGTCTGTCGTTTACTGGTGCCCTTGATTCATCAGGATAAACACTGTAAGCAATGTTATTGCTGGTGAAGCTCATATCATGGAGATTGCTCAAGGCCTTATGTGCATGCATGCAGGAGGACGATGGCTTGGAGGTACCTTATGTATCGTATGTACAAACCATCTGTAAGAATACTGATACCGCACGGATCCGATACGATACCGTACGATACCATACCCTACAAAGTCGCAGTCAGGTAAGTTACGAAGTACCTCGTACCTAGGTGCCCGCTTGCGATGGATTGGCCCCTTCAATAAATATTACCTTACCGATACTTCAGATAACTTACGAAGCTTGCATGTGTTATATTTCAAAACAGGACAAGTATACATGTTACTTCTGTATACTTCAATAACCCACAGAGCAGGGATCACCATCCTTCCCTCCCGTCAGCTTTGACGGTGGATTGGTAAGTTGATCTTCAGCTTGCACTTTGTCGAAATGGCATGAGGCTCAAGAGTCATACAGAGTACCTACCTGTACACGTACAGTAGGTACCTTAGGTACTGTAGTCATAGGCATAGGCATATGCATAGGCATAAGGTAGGGATGAAGAGCCTCATCGACAGCCTTGCTGTTGTGCTTGTGCCTTTGCCTTTGCCTTTGCCTTTGCCTTTGCCTTCTCGCGTTGATGATTGATAATCGTACGGAGTAGGTAGCCACACCTCCTCCCTTGTGCGCAATGGGCCCCATCGTTTGTGAGGCTCTACTTTTAGACCAGCAGTATGCTCACTTGTGTTTCTTCTTCTTCTTCTTCTTCTTCTTCTTCTTCTTGCATCCTACCTGTCATTCTCTCTTCGCATCCTTCTGAATAGTTTGACTATTCGGCCATCTTTCGTCGTTCACATCATTGCCTTCCATAATGCATCTGTCACTCGTTGTTTATACTCTGGTCTTGACCGTGTCTCTCGCGGCGCCGGCCCCAGACTCTACTGCTTCTTCGATATCTAGTGCTCCTGTTCCTCAGTCGACGGCCTGTGGTGACATCGTATAAACTCAAACGGTACACTTACCCGGAATCTCTGTCCCGAGGGTATGGAGCTGATTTCGCCGCGGATTCGTGGGTATTCAACGCCACAACGGCCTACGAATGTCTGACGAGTGTACCCTTCCATCCGGCTGTCGCGACTCAATTGCTTCAGTACTATAAAGAGACCCTGCAGTTTCAAAGCACATTGGCATATCTGAAGAACCCCCCACCAAGCTATCAACAGCCTGCGGTAGATCTGTTAGAAGGTCTGGAGCGGATTCAACGAGGTATCGACAACGGAGCCTTTCCCAATCAATATGCGTTTGCGGCTACTCTGCAGAATTTGATCTACTCAGCACACGATGCGCATCTCTCCCTGAACGCAGGCGTCCTGGCGGCCTTCGCTTTTGGAAGTCCCTATTCGATAGCGACGGTCTCTATCGACGGGATACAACTCCCAAAGGTTTTTATCACAAGTATAACAGCATCGAAGCGCTTACTTATCCACTGAGACTGACAAATTCGATAGACGATCTCGTAGCCTCTCAAGACCCGGGCGTCGACTGGCGACCGTCGGCAATAACACAGATTAACGGCCAGGAAATAATCGAATCTCTCTCTCAATTTGCTGCTGTCAATGCGGTTGGCGGCCTCGAGCCTCATGCGGATTGGAACCAGCTGATGTCAAGTCCTGTTCTTGACATCCAGGATCAATTCGACATCTTTGAAGGATACACTACGTTCTATCCTGGTGATAACATCACGTTCACCTTCGAAAATGGCACTCAGCTTGGTCCTGAACCGTGGCTTGCGATCTACTACGGTCCTTGCTAGCACTGGACCGCTGACTACCGGAGGTGACTTCTACAACTTCTTCGTCTTGGGCCTTTACCCAGCATCGTACAATCCCGATATTGCGCCAACAGACTCAGGCTCTGCGCCATCTGCAACTGCTACATCGGACGTTTCTTCGGCCGCGAGTTCCACGACCGCGACCCCGTCACCGACTTCATGGGAAAATCCCGCCTATCCAGATAATCCGGATATAGTGCAGCCTGATCTTGGTGACACCGGGGTTCTCACTGGCTATTTCCTCAACGATACATCAACGGCGGTACTCAGCATCCCAAGCTCCCTAGTATTTGAGGACGCCATCGTATCGTTTTCGGACACCATCGGCGAAATCCTCAAGCGCAGCAAGCAAGCCGGTTTAAATAAGGTTGCTATTGATGTTCAGCAGAACGGAGGCGGCGACACTCTTTTGGCGGCAGATGCCTTCAAACAAGTATGCCGATCACATCTGATCGACCACGTGAATGCTTACCATACCAACAGTTTTTCCCACTGATCGAACCGTTTGGTGGAAGTCGGCTTCGTGCACATACCACAGCGGATGTACTGGGCAACACTTTCACCAACTACTATGATAAGCACACGATGAATGAATCTGTGTACTACTGGATGACAGCCAATGACTGGGTCGCCACTTCCCGCCTCAGTGCTGATACCGACCAAAACTTTACCTCATGGAAGAGAGATTTTCAGCCCTCACATGTTCAATGGAGATTACTTTACCACCACAGTATGGCCTCCAATCATTCCACTCCATTCTCTACCTGCTGAAGATGTCGTTAGCAACGCCAAAATCTGTCCAGCAAGATCTTCGATATTCAGGCATCAGGAGGTATTGTAGTGTACGGGTACGGGGATAATTCGGTACCCTCAGCTCAGCCTTATGCTGCCGACGATATTATCATCGTGAGTAACTCTCTCAATCGCGCTACAATGCACCCAAAAATAACTGCTTCAGCTTACCGATGGACTGTGCTCATCGGCATGTGCTGTTTTCGTGGAAATGATGCACCACGAAGCGGGCGTCCGCACTGTCGCTGCTGGCGGCCGACCGAGTTACGGCCCCATGCAGGCTGCGAGTGGCAGTCGTGGCGCTCAATTATACTCCAATTACAACCTCGACCAAGACTTCCAAATCGCATCCAAACTCAACGCAACCGCCCGTGACATCTTACCCAGTCGGGAAGAGGACGTCTGGATTACATCTGCAAGCATCACCCTCCGCGACCAGATCCGAAGAGGCGAGAACATTCCTCTTCAGTTCGTCTACGACGCTGCGAAGTGCCGCATCTTTTACACACCCCAGACGTTCAACAACTTTACCAACTCATGGAAGTATGCTGCGGACGCCATTTGGTCAAAGCCGGAGCTATGTGTCAAGGATTCAACAGGGTACGCCACAAACGGGACCTCAGGCGACACGCAAGGTCCTCCCATCAACAGCAGCGGCAGCAGCATCAACACACAAGTCTTCCCACAACATGTCCGGCGTCATTCAATTCAGTGGAACGGCAAACGACTTCCCCGCTGCGTTCAGCGGCCAACAACTTGACATCATCCAACAAAGATCTCTCGCCCGACCCCAAGAAGGCGCGCCTTGCAGCGCCAACCCAAACGACAAAACCGCGTCTCCGTGCTCTGCCCCTGGCTTCCAGTGCCTGTCCGTGCGGAATTGCAAGGCCAATACCCAAGAACAGCAGTGTGTCCGCTCGTGCACAGCATTCCTACCGGCTTCGTCGAAGTCGACGACAAGCACTTTCACCCAAGGTTGCCAGTGTCAGTTTGACCCCCAAAAAACCGTACTTGTCATCCAGGGCTCGAAGAAGGGCCAGTTTCACATGGAGGGCTACTGTCCGCCCGCCAAGGACCAGTGTGATACCGCGAATCGGGCCGGGTTCAACAGTCCGGCGGGGCCGCCGCAGTTCGATGGCGTGGGGAGGGGCAAGGGCGGAAGTGGAGGGAGTGAGGACTTTGGGAGGAAGATTCTCGACGGGATCACGGTCTGAGGGTTTCAAAGAGAAGCTCTTGCGAAGACCAGCAAAGGTAAGAAAAGTGTTCGGGATGGTGGATAGGCGGGCTTGTGTCTCTGTACCGGCCAAGCTTCGATGCGAACATGGTGGCTACGCCCTTCATCATCTCGACTGCTTGAAATTCGTGTCGTTTGGAAAGTAATTCTTCAGTTGCTGATCGGATCTGGAGCGAAATGTTTAATACTAGGGTTCGGATTGTAGGATTGGTAACATGTTTCAGGAAAGATTCGGTACCTACTCGAAACCGAGGGAGAAAAGCTTGTACTCTACATAGACTCTAAATGTTGTGATTGAACTTCCTATCTTCCCAGGTTCTCCCAACCATCCAGCTTCACACTATACTAATTTCCCCTTTCCATACCGCTCCTGGTTCACAGTCAGCCACGGCCAAGGATTGAACCCGATTGGAGTAGCAAACCAATCACTTACTACAGACCAGGAAGCAAGGCTGGCAGGGTGAGCCCTTGTCTTCGAAATATATCTCACAGCACAAGACGTTCTGAATCGCAGAATGCCACAAAGATCGGTGTCTTCGTGTCAACCTGTGGCCGCCTGTATCGCTGAGCATCCAAATGATTGGTTATACAAACGGCCCAATGAGTTACAAGGCTTCAAGGAAGGGCCCAAAGTAGCAAATGGGGGCCGAGACATGCATGCGGTGGTCCACCCTGAAGCCTTATATATTCTGTAAGAGGAGCGAGGGACACTTTCGCCATCAGCATCTTCACGGTACCGCGGGACATATCGTTTCGAGGAAAGCGTATTTGACAGCTCTTCTGAGTTGCGATGAAACGATGGTGGGATGAGAAGAAGTCCCAGGTCACGACTACATCTGCTGCCAACTCGACGTCTCCTGAGAACAATGTGTCTGCACCCGAGCAGAAACTGTACTCGACGGATGGGGAGACAGGACTGATGACCTTGAGCGACCCTAAGGATGCTGAAGTGGAGTATGCTCCGAAGCTGTGATCCCAGCGTACGGTGTTACAGCCGAGTAATCAAGACTCTAGTATCGTCTTCGTACACGGGTTGACCGGCAACCGCGCCAACACTTGGAGTCATAAGGAATCTCAGACACTGTGGCCAAAAGATCTTCTTGCGAAAGACCTTGAAACAGCCCGGATCGTTACCTTTGGATATGATGCCGATATAGTGAATGCGTTGGACACGGCGTCGTCAAATACGCTCCGCGACCACGGCAACTCGCTAGCCCTCACCTTGGCGAGATGGAGAGTCAGGACCAAGTCGGTGGGTAGCATTGTGACCAACTCTCAAGGCGAATCCTGATTGGCGTAGACTACCCGTCCTCTAATCTTCGTGGCCCATGGCTTGGGTGGCCTTGTGGTGGAGCAAGTATGCCCTCCCTTGACTCCTTGACGGACGGCATTGAGCCTGACATATCCAGGCCTTGCTCAATTCCGCCCAAGCAGCCGAGTCCTGGATGAAAGCGATCTTCCAATCAACCTGCGGCATCATGTTCATGGGCACCCCGCACCACGGCTCCGACAAGGCAAAATTGGGTTCCATCCTGACCCGACTATCGAGCATCGTCCGCCCGACGAACCGGCCTCTCGTCGGCGTTCTGGATCCCGGTTCGGAGATGTTGGCATCGCTTCAGCAGCAGTTCTACATCCTCCTCGACAACTACGCCAAGAACTACAGGAAAGACCTCAAGATCTTCTGCTTCTTCGAGGAGCTTGCCGTTGTTGGCGTTGGCAAGGTCCTCTCCATCTTCCCCACCCCTTCCACACACCGACGCATGATGGTACGTGCCGCTTACGGACAGAGGTAGATCGTCGAGAGCTCCTCCGCGATCGTGCCCGGCTACCAGGCCGAAAGCATCCACGCCACGCACACGGGCATGACCAAGTTCACCGGCAAGACCGACCCCGGCTACGACAAGGTCAGCGGCCAATTGAGCATCTGGTGCAGCGAGCTACGTGCAGCCGCACCGGCACCGGAAGCGCAAGCGCAGGCCTCCTCGAACGAACAGGTTCGTGACCGTCGTGTCGAGAGATTCCCGCAACTCCAACCCGAGCGCAGCACGCAGCAGTGGAGCGGGACGGTCAATTCGAACGGCGGCATGGTCATGCAGGGAAATCCTTCCGCTGGGGGGGGTTATGCGGTTTGGCTGAACGGACCGCTGAGGAACTGCGGTGTGCCAGTTGATGCTGCCCAGTGGACTCTCCTGGCCGGTGTCGAGTCTCGGCTCGAAGGTGTCATGCCCTCTAAAGAAAGGTAGCTAAGTATCTTCGGCCTGGCCATTGGAGTCGACGTTTTGGATTGGATATCATAACAGGAACACGTCAGGATATCTATACCGTATACTAGGAAGAATGCAACAGAGTAGGATATGGCTTTGAGGACATTTCGTTTCAAAAAAAAGGTAATGCTGTTTGGTCCATAGATCAACGTAGATAACACATCCATTGCCTGTCCTTACGACCCTGATACGTTTCTAAATAGGAGTAACGGCATAGCAGAGCAGGCCTGTTCGACTCCCCTACTTTCACCATACATCCACCTCCCTATCTCCTTCCGCTTCGACACGATTGCTATCTCTTTTGTGGATTGGTACCACGACTCTAATTTGCGCATGGGTGTGTAAGTAAGGGTAGTCAACGGAAAGGAAGGACAAGGAAACATCTAGGAGAGGGGAGGGGCTGCTTGGATATAATGGATGGTCGGATACACGGTGGAAGCTGGGAGGGATGATATGAAGATCTTTGGAGGTATAGTAAGCAATACCTTATGGGAGGAAGATAACAGTGCCAACAGCCCGCAGGACACTAACGTCCTACCAAAACCAAGCTCTACGCGGTAGAACTTTAATCCGTCCGCACCCTTGCGCCAAGCAGAGGGCCCCCCACCATCGACCCTGCACCGCGCAAAGCAACCAAACAGGTACAGCACCAACCATGGCCACTAGCACGCCAAACAACGACATCCCCACCACCATCCACCCCCTCCAGCTCTCCATCCCCCTCCCCGCAAACCCACACACAACGATCCACATCCACCTAACCCTCCTCAGCACGACCCTCCTCCTCTTCCTAACCAGCACCTCCACCGGCCCCTCCACCCCGTCGCCCACCAGTGCGCTCAGCTCGCTGGGCAGTTTCGTGTATGCCATGCCCGATGTACGTTGACTTTCTTCTCTCCATCACAGATCGTTTCCCGTTCACGCACAACGCGACAATCATTCATAACCCTCCCTCCCTGGGCACCCCTTGTAGCAGTGAGTTTTGCTGATTCGGTACCGGGGGTGTAGAGATTTCAACCGACCAGTGCGCTGAGCACGGCGCTCTACACGCGCGATGCGAGTATCGACTTCACGACGCGGACGGCGAAGATCTTGGCGAGGAGGACGGGGATCCCGGTGTATGTGGGGGGGAGTGTGGGGTTCGGGGGGTATGGGGTGGGGCCGACGGTTGAGGAGGAGGTGGAGGGGTTGAGGGCTGTGGTGGATGTGGTGGTGAGGGAGGTGGATAGGGAGAAGGAGGAGGGGCAGAGGGGCGGGATTGCAAGTAGCTCGTAAGAGCTGTGGAGGCTGGCTTGTGTTGACGATCAAAGGCGAGTTGTGAGGAACGACGATTGATGGGTGAAGGGTCGCCAGTGCTTGGACCCAAGATCTACCGCGCAAGCCACGAACATCTGAAACAAGCAAGCCCTACAACCGACTCCGACCCAACACATTACCTCCGTCAATCGTCACCACGGCCCCGTTGACGTGGCTACTCGCCCTGCTCGCCAAAAACACCACCGTCCCCGCGATATCTTCCGGCCGGCCCAGCCTCCCATCCGGATTCGCATCCGCCAGCGCCTTCTCCCCGCCCTGCAACTCCATCAGACCGCTCGCCATCTTCGACGGGAAGAAGCCCGGTGCGATGGCATTGCACAGGACATGCCGCGGGCCGAGCTCGACGGCCAGGTTCTTGGTCAGATGGATGACGGCCGCCTTGGAAGCCGAGTAGCCGAACGTCGCGTTGTCGCCGAGCGAACCCAACCCGATCCCCGCAATCGAAGCCGTCACAATCACCCGGGACGGCTCGTCGATCGTCGCCTTCTTCTGCAGCAACGGCGCGAACCTAAAACCCCGATCCATCAGCATCAACCCCGACACCGCGACCGCGCCGCCATAAACATCCTCTTCCAACCCCCATCACATCGAGAAACCTACAGTCGAATCGTATTAAACACGCTCTTAACATTCAGATCCATAACCTTCGCAAACGCGCTATCCGGATGCGTGTCGAACTTCTCGCCCCACGTCGCGCCCGCGTTCGCGAACAAGATATCCACGTGATCCGTGCTCTTGCCCACCTCCGCCACCAGCTTCTCGATCTCGGCGAACTTGGCGCTGTCCGCGGGGACGGCGATGGCGGTGGCGCCGGGCCGCTTGTTGGGCAGGGCGTTGAGGGCGGCGCAGGCTTCGTCGCATGCGGACGCTTTGCGGCTGGTGATGTACACTTTCGAACAGCCGGCTTGGAGGAAGCTGGGGGTGGGGGGTGTTAGTGGGCGTT
>JAABUJ010007446.1_pt1 | contig 10229 bp, 11 predicted proteins | sample 5559131 | NCBI WGS metagenome assembly JAABUJ01 (sample SAMN10711875, study PRJNA513366) | rock metagenome | isolation source: Antarctica rocks | place: Antarctica: Victoria Land, Mt New Zealand nord | collected 2016-01-07 | reverse complement strand
CTGCAGGTTCGCTGCGCCGTCTATAATGGCACGCTCGGTTCCGGCTTCGGACAGAAGTTCCAGCCAGCCAACGATCCATGCCCGCCAATGGCAATCGCCGCCTGACCCCCAATCTTGCGACAGTCCCGCGACCGCCTCGTCGGTGAACCACACCGTCAAGCTGCCGCGCTGGCGCAGGCTGGCGTTATAGGCCGGCCAGTTCGTGACCTTGTGCCGCTGCCGCGGGATGTGGTGACGGCGGTCCTGGTTCAGCTTGAACGGCAAGGCGAGCATCCTGGTCAGGAAAGGAGACGATCTCCTACGTCACCCACCACCTCAGCACCAACCAACCAATCCATGCACCACGCTTTCCGGCGCAGCTACGTTGGGCAGGATAGGCGGGGATGGAGCATCCTCAAGGGCGTTCGGCACGTGCAAGCACAGCGATGCCACATAGCGCGCGGCAAACCCGCGCCACCAAGCAAAGTCCGGTGGCAAGATTTGCCCCACCTCTCCCGCCCCGAGCTGCACCAGGCCCGGCCCACTCCCCCGGGCAAACGCCTCGACCAGGCGCGCCGCCGCAGTCTCGTCCATGCGGGGCGCGTCTTCGGCGGGCTTCAGCACGAGGTGGCCGTGTGGTGTCAAACGTAGGCCGAGGCGAGACATGAAGGGCGGCAATCTCCACGGGTGTGTGAAGCGGTTCCTAATGGGGTAGGTTCAAGGTCGGGAGCCTATCCACAAGCTGGTGGCCACCTTTATACCGCTTTTACTCCAGAACCGCCTTAAACGAATGGATCCTTTATGTGATCCGACGACATACGGTCCTTCTCTGGTGCGTCCTGGGCAGGCGTAACCGGAGGCTTGCGTGTTCATCAGCTTTGTGGCGAACACTGAGAGGTTTGCCATCATAAGCGCGGGAGACCACCAGTTTGCAGGCTATTGCCGTTCGGCCATCGTCCGGGTTCCTTAGATCGTCCAGATCTCTCGGTCCATCCTAGATCACTCAACCAATGCGAGACGGGCACGGCATGACAACCGCGACTGCGATCCAGTCACCAGCTACCAATCCGATGCGCCGCGCCCTCGTCGTGGGTGCCTTGGGCGTCGTCTACGGCGACATCGGCACGAGCCCGATCTACACGCTGCGCGAGTGCCTCAAGGCGGCCGGCGGCGGTAACGCCTCGGAGGTGGTGCTCGGTCTGCTGTCCCTGGTGTTCTGGGCGCTGATGATCGTGGTCACGGCCAAGTACGTGCTGTTCGTCATGCGGGCCGACAACGACGGCGAGGGCGGCATCATGGCGCTGCTTGGCCTGGCTGCGCACACCGAGCCCGATCAGCGGCGTCGGACGGCTCTCCTCATGGTCGGCGTCGCCGGCGCTGCGCTGTTCTACGGCGACGGCATGATCACGCCGGCCATCTCCGTCCTGAGTGCGGTGGAGGGTCTGGAGGTGGCTGCCCCCCTTCTCAAACCCTATGTCATCCCGCTCACCATCGCCGTGCTGATCGGCCTGTTCGTCGTGCAGAGCCGGGGCAGCGAGCGCATCGGCGCCTACTTCGGCCCGGTCATGGCCTTGTGGTTCGCCGTGCTGGCCATTGCCGGGCTGGTGCAGGTCGTGCAGGCGCCCGGCGTGCTGGCAGCCCTCAACCCGCTGCATGCGATCGGCTTCCTCATCGGCCATGGATGGATCGGCTTTCTCGCCCTCGGCTCGGTGTTTCTCGCCATGACCGGGGCCGAGGCGCTCTACGCCGACATGGGCCATTTCGGCCGCAGCCCCATCCGCTTCGACTGGTTCGCCTTCGTGCTGCCGGCCCTGGTCCTGAACTACTTCGGCCAGGGAGCGCTCGTGATGTCGCACCCTGAGGCGCTGGACAGCCCGTTCTACCACCTGTTCCCGGACTGGGCGCTGTATCCCATTGTGCTGCTGGCAACGGCGGCCACCGTGATCGCCTCCCAGGCCGTGATCTCCGGCGCGTTCTCGCTGTCGCAGCAAGCGATGCAGCTCAGCTTGCTGCCGCGGCTCGATGTGCGCCAAACCTCTGAGGAGGCGATCGGGCAGGTGTACGTGCCCCAGATCAACTGGCTGCTCATGATCTGCGTGATCGGGCTGGTGCTGGCGTTCGGGTCTTCGGACAACTTGGCTGCCGCTTACGGCATCGCCGTTGCCGGCACGATGGTGATCACCACGGGCCTGCTTGCGGTGGTCGCGCGCCGGCTCTGGCGATGGAGCCTGCCGGTCACGGTCGCGGTGATCGGCTTCTTTTTGGTGGTCGATCTCACCTTCTTCTTGGCCAACGCCGTCAAGATACCCCAGGGTGGCTGGTTTCCGCTGCTGATCGGCGTGGTTGTGTTCACGCTTATGTCCACGTGGCGGCGCGGTCGCCAGATCGTGCTGGAGCGCACCAGCGAGGACAACCCGCCGCTGAAGCAGTTCATCGCAGGCCTCAACCCCGGAATGTTTCCTCGGGTGGCGGGTACGGCGGTCTACCTGGCTGCCCGCCGGGAGACGATGCCCTACGCGTTCTCCGACAACCTCAAGCACAACAAGGTCCTGCACGAGCGCATCGTGCTGCTCACCGTGATTACCGAACGGGTGCCCTATGTCGCCGAGGCAGATCGCATGATGCTGGAGCCGCTCGACAAGGGCTTCACGCAAATGACGCTGCACTTTGGGTTTGCAGAGACGCCTGGGGTGCCGGCCGCGCTCGAGGAGCATTACTCCGAGTTCCCCATCGACGTGGCCGAGACCTCCTTCTTCCTGGGGCGCGAGACGCCGGTTCCAACGATCCGGCCGGACCTGCCAATCTGGCGCGAGAGGATCTACGCCTTCATGACGCGCAACGCCGTCAGCGCGTCGGAATACTTCCAGATCCCGCCCAAACGGGTTGTCGAACTGGGAACCCAGATAGAGCTGTAACGCCCATCTGTGCAAGGTTTGCAGGGGCGAGTTCAACTCGACTTTCCGCAAGTCAATAGCGTTAGTGTCTGTCCGGGATCATTTTGTTACCGCTCAGTGGTTTGCGAACTCACGTGTCGGCGTGAAGGGGGTCTCGCCAGACTCTCTCGAAGGGCAACCGCCAGGCATGGGGGGCGATGAGCTGATGGATTGATTTCGGCCCCCACGAGGCGGGGGAGTAAAGGCGAACCGGCGGAGGCGCTTCCAGCAAGGAATTCGAGAGCTCCCAGAGCCGCTCAATACCCTCGGCGGTCGTAAACAAGGTATGGTCGCCGCGCATCGCGTCAAGGATCAAGCGCTCATAAGCCTCAAGTACTTCGCCGATCCGACCCGTGTCATTCATAGCGAACTGCAGGCTCAGCTTATCCAGCCGCATGCCCGGGCCGGGGCGCTTGCCGTAAAAGGACAGCGACATCTTCGAGGCGTCCGCGAGATCGAACGTCAAGTGGTCCGGACCTTGCGCACCGACACCTGAGCCTACAGGAAACATGCTCTTGGGTGGTTCCCGGAAAGCGATGGAAATGATCCGCTGCCCCTCCGCGAGCTTTTTGCCCGTGCTAAGGAAAAATGGCACACCGGCCCAGCGCCAGTTGTCGATCAAGCATTTCAAGGCGATGAAGGTTTCGGTATCGGACTCGGGGTCGACGCCGTCCTCGGACCGGTATCCAACGTATTGCCCGCGGACGACATTCTTCGGCTCGATCGGCAACATACTGCGAAATACCTTGTTCTTCTCCTCGCTGATCGACGCCGGCTCCAAGGCTGTCGGGGGTTCCATTGCCATAAACCCGAGAATTTGGAACAGATGGGTTGCCACCATGTCGCGAAACGCTCCGGTCGCCTCGTAGAACCCGGTTCGTTTGCCGAGCCCTAGCGTCTCCGGCACGTCAATCTGCACATGGTCGATGAAATTGCGGTTCCAGATCGGCTCGAACAAGCCATTGGCGAAACGGAATGCAAGTATGTTTTGCGCTGGTTCCTTGCCCAAGAAGTGGTCAATTCTGAAGATCTGATCTTCAGAGAATACCTCGTGCAGCTTGACATTTAGCGACACCGCACTTGGCAGGTCTGTGCCAAACGGCTTTTCCATGATGATCCGGGAGCGTTCGACGAGCCCGGCCTCTCCTAACAACCGTACCGCTGATAAGGCCGCATTGGGCGGCACACTCATGTAGTGGATACGGCGGCTCTCACCGCCCAACGCCCGTTCCGCCGCGTCCACGGCCGCCTTGCGAGCATGCAAAGTTGTGGGGTGGTCGCGTCAGGCCGCGAGCTTGCACCATCAGCTCACCCCTATTCCGCAAGCCTGGAACCCACCCGATCACGCCAGCATCCCATAACTTTGCATGCTCTCCAGCGTCATGGGATGGCCAATGGGGCGAGGGCGGTGCGTACGAGGCGATGCAGCCGCCCCGGTTCGGGATCGAGACGTGCGAGGACGCGAATTGCGAGCACGGTGCCGAGAAGGGACTCGGCCATGTCTGCGGGTTCGATCGCGACCGGGATCGTGCCGTCCGCCTGACCGTCACCCAGCTTCCCGCGGAAGAACGCCTCGATCTCGCCCAAGCACTCACGCACCAGGGCACGGGCCTCCGCGGGCAGCTGCGCGCCGTCGAGCGCGGTGTTGACAAGCAAGCAGCCACGGCGGGCCGGGTCGCTGAGCGACACCTCGACGATCTCGTCGAGAAAGGCTCCGATGGCGCGGGCAGCCGGCCGGGGGAGCATGCAAAGTTGTGGGGTGCTGGCGTGATCGAGTGGGTTCCGCGCCGGTGGAACGGGAGTGATCTGATGACGTAGTTGGCGGCCTGACACGACCACCCCACAACTTTGCATGCTCCCCATAGCAATCGGGGGTTTGGCGCTATCTCGACCTCCAGCCGCCAAGTGCACCAACGCCGCTAAACAGAAAGTGCGCCAAAATGGACGATTCGTTCCAATTTATGAGGCATTTTCGTGAACGGCGGGTCGGCATTCCGGTGACGAACTTATACCAAGCGCCCTGACTGTTGACTGGTCCGAATGGGCTGGGACGCTGGGTGAAGCACATGGACTGGCGCTCCAGAAACCGGTCAGTCATCAGGGCGGTTGGTATTACACCCCCATGCTGCGCCGAAGGAGGTGAATGGCCTGCCCGAGGTGCCGCCCGATAGCGTGGGCGGCTTCGTCTATGAGGGCGGGCCGATCGCGTTCACCGACATCCGGACGCGCGGCGTGCGCTACGCCGGCCCGGCCGACGTGGAGATCCAGGGCTGGCTCAAGGCGAAGGAGGCCGGCCGCTACCAGATCGGCACCGACCTCACGGCCCGCTTCGCCAGTGGCGCCCTGACCGCGCCCACCTGCTTCCTGCAGGCGTGGCTGGAGGGCCGCAGCCTCGACCAGCGCAGCGTCCTGGTGACCGGTCCTGCTCATCAGGAGGCGACCGCCTCGCTCGTGCTGGGCGCCGAGCTGCAGCCCGGCCTTTACCGGCTGCACGTCTGGTCCGTCTGCACCGCCCCGCAAGGTGTGACGACCACCTCCGAACTGCTGCTCAAGGCTCCTTCCGAATTGAACCTGCGGCCCGTCACCAGCAATGATCTGCTGCACCGGGAAGGTTGAAGTGTGTGCAGACCTGGGCAACCATCCCGCATCGCCCGGCTTGAGACACGCTCGTTGCAAATTCGTCAAGATTTCCCGTCGGCTGGAGCTAGTTACCCACAGGCACGACCCTTTAAGGAGAATCTACGTAGTAGGATTAAGGATATTACGGACACTGTAACCAATTGACTAAAAGAGGCATTCCGGTGTTTCTGGGGCGTGATAGCCCGATGATTGGGGGTGTGAAAGCCCGGGTCGACCGGGGCGCGATAGCCCGACGGTTTCCACAGCCGCACACCGGCTTTCCACAGCCTGGAACCACCATTGCCAGGGCGTGATAGCCCGTGACTGGATCACGCGCCCGCGAGAATGCCCCATGAGGCTGCACGAAATCGCGCCCAGCGGGGTTAGCGGGGCGTGATAGCCCGATAGCCGAGCCGTTTTCCGACCATCTAGGTTCAGGAATCGAGGTTGGACGTAGCCGTGCTACTCTTTGGCAGACCGGCTATCGGGCTATCACGCCCCAGTGGCTTTGGCCGCTCTTTTGGAGACCGGCGTGGTGTCCGCGCCCCGCTTCGGGGCGACCGTCACACGGGGCAGGCGCTTTGGAGAGTGTCCTGGGTGGCCGGCTGGCAGCACCGCACGCGCCGAGAAGTGCAGCGCCTCCTCGTCCCCTTCCGTGCGATACAGTTCAAGCCAGTAGCCTGGGAGTCTCTGCCGCTCTACGACCTTGCGCACGTCCTTGGCGAAGTCGGCCAGCCTCCTTGTCGAACCGGACTTGTGGTGGAGCTGGGACATCGTGAAACCCCAGCCCCCACCCTGATAGCCACCGTGCTTGCGCACGACCCGGTATAGCCATCGTTCAATCCCGCCGGTGAGCGAGAAGTAGTCCCGGTCAATCGAGAGGACGAGCTTGTCGTCCCGCACTCCTTGATACAACCAGTCCGCAATGGTGAACTCGATGCCGAGGGATTTGCCATTCTCGTCGGTGGGTGCCGACCATTCTTCGATCCAGCCGAAACCCTGTGGCCGCGTGCCGTTCTGCCGGATTGTGGTCTCGATCACGGTGCCTTTGAGACGACGCAGGGCCTCCACGACGCGCGCGTATTCGGAGCCGCCGGTCGGCCGGCCGATCCATCGGAGCAGCTCATAGAGGCTGACGCGGAACTTTCGGGACGTAGGAACGCCCCGCATCATCGCCTCGCGTATTTGGCTAGCAGCCCAGATAAGGATATCGGCATCCCAAATGGTGGCCATACCGGTATCGGCGTTGGCCGTCACGCGGACGCGCACATCCGTCGTGCCGTTGCGAACGTGGTAGTCGATCGGTTCAATGCGCTTGCCTTTTGACAGGCTAAAGAACGGCCGTTCCATCATCTCCTGTTGGTCATGCGTCGGCAGATCGCCGGGCAGCGCCGTGAATAGGTCGAGTTGGTTGACGGCCTGGAGCGCCGCCTCGCGCCCCGGCGCCGCGTCAGGTTCCTTCGGCATCAAGCGCTTCGCTGACCTTGAATGCGATCCAGGCGCTGCGGCTGATGCCGCGCCGCCTGGCGGCTGTGTCCACACGGCGCAACAACCCTGCATCGAAGCGGAGCATGATCGGGGTCTTGCGCGGGCCATCCGATTGCACATCACCGGTCGGGACAACGCGCCCATCAGCACCCTGGATAAAGACCTCCGCTGCCCTATCCTGGTCCGCCACGAGTGGAACCGAACGGTTGCTATTTGGCCTACGAGCGATGGCCATCTGAATGCGCCTCTATGTCGAAGCGCTATACAAACACAGCCGAGACGATAGCGGCAAGCTCTTGCACGGCTTTTTGGTCACGGGGGGTCTGCTCCATAACGGACCGGCCGGCTGAGGCAGCGTTCGGAAACGCCTTTCGGCGTCCTATGGACGTTGCGAGATACTCGATACCTTCTGCCTCGCTGAGATGCTGGGCGGCGGCATCATTGTCGCCGCCCTGGGCATCTGCGGCGTTCAAAATAGCGACCGCCCGGAGTTGGTCATTAATCTCCCGGGCTTCCTTCACCAGGGCTGCAATGTTGTCGATGGCCCAAAGATCGAAGCTACGCGGCTGCACTGGGATAAGAAGGGTATGGGCAACGGTCAGGGCAGCACGCAGGCTCCCGGTATCACGCCCACCCACGTCTATGATCACGTCGGCGTACTTGGGTGCGAGCTGTCGGGTCTGAGTCCGGATGGCTGCACCGTGCAGCGAGACCGCGGTGTAGCCGGGTTGACCTAGTTGCTCGGTGCGCAGTTCGGTAAAGCCAATCGCTGTTCCCTGCTCGTCCCCATCTACCAGCATTACGTCCCGACCAGTGAGGGCGCGGGCAATGGCAAGATTGACGGCAAGAGTTGTCTTGCCAACGCCACCTTTAGTGTTGCCGACGACCAGAATCATGCTGCCGCTCCGATTGCAGAACAGCATTAGCCTACATGCTATCCGCAAGCAAAGCGATATACAGTTGCAAGCATTCTCTACACAGGCCGCGAAGCGGCCCGCCATCCACACCTGGTCATTGCGCCTCCGACCTATCCGGAGGCAAGCGGGGCGGCCCGCGCCGCCCCTGCGCCCTTGCTATGCTGCCCGGGCCTGCGCCACCGCCTCGGGCCGCGCCGCCGCACCCTGCCGCGTATGCATCCAGTCCGCCGCCGCCTGGGCCTTGGCCGCCGCCGTGAAGATCGCGCGCTTGTCGCGCCGCAGCACCTTGAGCCAGGACGCGACGTAGGCGGCGTGGTCCGGCCGCGGCTCGGGGGTGAGCGCCAGGTCGGCGCACAGGAACGCCGCCCCAAGCTCGGCCACCAGCTCCTCGGCCGCATACGCCTCCTCGCCGAACCGGCCCCGCAGGTCGCGGGCGCACCGGCTGGCGTGCCCCGTCGCGTGCGTGGCCTCGTGCGCGAGCGTCGCATAGTAGGCCACGGCGTCGCGGAACGCCTCGAAGGGCGGCATCTGGATGCGGTCCTCGCCGGGGCGGTAGTAGGCCCGGCTGCCGTCGTGCCGGACCGGAATGCCGGTCTTGGCTAAGAACGCCTCGGCGTGGCCGATCCGCTCGGCCTTGGGCAGGACGGGCAGGGCAGGGGCCTGCCAGCCGTCCACCTGGGCCGCGTTGAACACGCTGTTGCCGCGCGCGAACACCCGGGACCGGTGTCCGTCCTCCCCGTCGCTGCCGGGACCGTCCCCACCCTCGTCCTGCTCGTCCTTGTCGCTGATCTTCCAGAACACCACGGGGCTGGACTGCTCGCCGCGGCGGACCTGCGCGCCAAGCTCCTGCCGCTGGCGGTAGGTGGCACAGACCGCGGTGGGGTAGCCCTCGGCCTGGGCGGTCGCCCACAGCACGACGGTGTTGACGCCCCGGTAAGATTTCCCGGTCACGGCGTTGCCGGGCAGCACCGGCGCCGCCCCGTCCGCGCCGGGGTGCCAGGGCATCCGCCACTCGCCGGCTCCGGCCTCGATGGCAGCGGCGATGCGGTCGGTGATGCGCTGGTAGATGTCGGCCCGGCCCTCCTCCGCCGTGGCGGGTGACGCTGCCGGGGTGGCTGCTGCATGGACGTCCTTGCGGGTGCCTGCCTTGCTGGCGGTGCGGGTGGTCCGGGGTCCGGTCTTTGCCATGGTGGTGATCTCCCTTTATGCGGCGGGAAGCAGCCCCCGCTGCTTCCTTGCCCGTCGGCGAGACCGGGTAGGGAAGGGTGTGCATGCGGCCCCGATAGGGGAGACGCTAAATGGATACTCAAGCAATGGCGTCTGTATCTTGTTGCGATATACAAATGCGATCTGCTGCATGACGATGATGTTGAAATCAGCGCACCGGCGACGCATCGTCTGGTATAGGAGGACGCATGACCGTAAAGCCGCACGCCGCACCACAAGGCCCGCCCGCTCGCACGGGGCAGGACAGGGGCGTCCGCCCGGATAAGGGGCCTCGCGGCCGGGGAGCGATGCGCGACGTGCCGCTCAACATTGATCCGCGCATCGACTTGACCCAGCCGATCTACGAGCAGGTGCTCGCTCTGGAGAAGGCGGACAAGGAAGCGGCCGGACAGGGTTAGCCCGGCGGCGAGCGGCCACGGGCATTGCTGCTGTTCGACACGCACGCCCTGCTGTGGTTCGTGCGGGACGATCCGATGACGCAAGAGGCATTAGACGCGGTGAAAGCCGCGCAGGACGCTGGCGCGCTCTACACCTCTGCCATCACGGCGTGGGAATTGGGCGTCGCCGACCTCAAGCGCACGAACCGCCCGGAGCTGGGTATGGCGCCGGATGTATGGTTCCGGCAGGCATTGCGGCTCACGGGCGCCAAGCTCGCCACGATCACGCCGGCGATCTCGGCCGAGGCGGCGTCGGTGCCGGCGATCTACGGCCGGGGCGACCCGGGCGACTGCTTCCTGATCGCGACGGCGCGGGTGCGCCGGCTGAGCCTGGTCACGCGCGACGGCCCGATCCTGCAGCTTGCAGCCGCGCGGCCATCCTACATGCAAGTGGTGGAGTGCTGACCAGCAGGCCGGCGTAGCCGGCCTGCACCGCCTTTTCCTTGCGGCGCTACTGCGCTGCAAGAGCATTCAAAATCGTGGGGTGCTGATCGGGTCGGGTTAGGGTCTGTTGAGAATTGAGGATTTCCACGGCTACGGCGGTCGTGATTGAAGCTCCGCGAGGAGTTTGCCATGGACCGATTCATTCTGACGGACGCGCAATGGGAGAAGATGGAGCCTGTTTGTCT
>JAABUJ010007442.1_pt1 | contig 10231 bp, 6 predicted proteins | sample 5559131 | NCBI WGS metagenome assembly JAABUJ01 (sample SAMN10711875, study PRJNA513366) | rock metagenome | isolation source: Antarctica rocks | place: Antarctica: Victoria Land, Mt New Zealand nord | collected 2016-01-07 | reverse complement strand
AGGGGTGATCGTGGAGGCAGAGGCGATCGAGGACACGGCGTGAGGGGTGGACGTGGTCGGGGCAGAGGGCGAGGTGGATGAAAGAGAGCCCAGGCAGTCACAAACTACAACGATAAGACCTTGAGGCCAGAAAGAGGCCAGCTTCAGGCGAGGGTCTGAAGCGAAGAATGTTCGGTAGCAGAGACGGCTTTTGATGGGCTATGTTACCACAGCTTCGGTCGGCTACACGACGACCGCTGATGAGACAGGCGGAAGCTTTGACAGAATCTCGGAGCCGATAAGCTGGCCCCGCTCTGATATCCCGGAGGCTAATTTGCTGCTTGATGTTCTACAAGTGTATGGATCTTGATAGGCCATCAAACTCTCCAAACCTCCTACTAAAGTCTTCGCGCCGCTGCTGCCACGTTGATCACTTCCAAGCTCACCCTCACCGCCCGACCTGTAGCCATGTGCACAAATAGATAGTCGAATTTTCCCGTGAACCCTTTGCTGACACAGGCAACCATGCTCCTCACAAACGTCAAGACAAAATCCCACGGAACAGAATTGTCGGCGCTGAAGAACTCCAGTCGTAGGTTGTTCAACTCACACGCGAAGTGATTCTGTGGTTTTCGACCAGCTTCGATGCTCAGAACATGGTCAAATACTGAGACATAGAAATTGGTGAGGACTGCGGCTGCTACCTGGACGGGGATCAAGGAGTCAAAGGTTTCCAGATATTGGACCCATCCTTTGCCGAGATCGGTGAGCCAGATGCTACGCTGTCGGAGAGACAGTACAATCGTGGAAGCCGAATTCGTGTCAGCGCGACGAGTGGTGGTGAGGATGTGAGGGTCGGGTAGTGAGAAGAAAAGGGGTAACCGGGATTGCCGATCCGAGTAGGGCTGGAGCTCGCGCAGGGAACAGTGAATAGGAAAGGGAGCAACAAGAGTGGAGTACGAACAAGCCGCATACTGGTCTTATAAAAATTGCATTTTGGTGGACACTCGCCGTGTTGTGCTTGGTATCATGCTTCCATGCTCGTTGTAGAATCCCAACAATACTTCCAGGAACAGAAAGCGGGTGATACTGAATTCTTGCTACAGTCGTCATTGTTTGTGACGTCCTGTTTCGTGACGCCATTATCTTTTCTCTGAATAGAATGGAGAGTGATTGCGCTTATCGCCAGCTGCCCACAAGCCGGAGGAAGGTCCGTAGGAGTCACTGACATGTGAGATGACTCATAGCATTTTCCCGTTTGGGGGGCAAATCTCTGGTCCGGAAGATCCTCCGCTGACGGCCATGCGCTGAGCGCTTCGAAGGACAGCTGCAGGGAGCTGGAGAAAGTGGGCTTAACCCAGTGAAACGTGGGCTTTCCGAGTCTGGTAAAGGGAGGGTGCGGCAAGTTCTGAGTTGATCCTCGCTTTAGAGAAATGCGCTTCGTGGGCTAGAGGAAGAAGGAGACAGCCCAAACCAGGGGTACCTGCAGGACAGGGGCGGCTCGTGGAGATGCGACGATCCTATAATCGGCGCCGCATACTTTAGAACCGCGAGATCACACATCCAATCGCTTTGCGACACTAGCATACTCGAAGACCACAGAACAGGCTTTCTAACTCAGAGGGCTGGCCAGGAGGAAAAGGTAGGAGTTTCTCGGTGTGAAGCGATTCCTGACAAAGAGAGAGATAGCCTTACGGCCATTTCTAGGATAAAGCAAAATATGAGGAAATCCCAAGATAATGTTAACAAAGCATGCGAGGCTCTCTGCCTATCATATCGCTTCATTCAAGTTGAGGAAAGCAGATCTCTGTACGCACATGATCTTGTTTCATCCAGTCCTGTGCATGACATATTCACAGTTTGGCCTTGGGGCCTTCAACTGTCGGTAGTAGTAGGTCTCGAACCTCATTCAGGGCCTCGCTGAGCCAAAAGCTCATTCGATCGCTGCCGAGGCCTTTGCTGACAATGTTGAATTGAATGCTATAATACCTTGTTAGCTCAATACACCTTTGACAGCGGTCAAGACCATGATGGAAAACGCATCAGCAGAGGAAGAAAGTGCCATCGAACGGTCACTTACCTGTTTTCGTTGATCATATATGCAATTCCAAAGCCATCATCTATGACCTGACTCCAACCATACCCATTAAAGTACTCGCTACTCAGCTGGCTCGAGCTCAAGAACCACGTGCCACTGTAACCGTACGCCCGATCTTTGTAGAGTTCGGGCAGCTCCTCACCCTCTTTCAGACATTTCTTGAGTCCAAAGAGATGCCTGTCCACTCCCCTTCCACCGCTTGCATCACTGATGTACTGCACGTGTGCGTCTACAGCGGCTCGAAATGCCTTGGCGCAAGCCTCTGGCGGAACTTCGGGGTCTGCCACAGCGTTTACGAAGGCAACACTCTCTATACTGACGCTCCGGCAGGTTTCAGTACGGCCTTGTTGAAAGCGACGTGTGGCGGACGATTCGTAGGTTGGCCGACTGGTACCGTACATCTTATGGTAGGCGAGCTGGATGACCATCTGCACGTAAGCATCTGGAGAGCACTTGAACTTCTTGATCATTCCTTTCCCATAACCTTGATACGCTTGCACTTTAAGGTCGTGCTGTCCTATTAGTAGGTTGAAGTCCGTCATTGCGCGTTGGATCTCCTTATTGACTGTTTCGTCGATGTGAAATCGAAGTGCACTGGGTTCAGGCAGGTCGCTGCGGACGCTCGTATCCGAAAGGTCAAGCTTGTTTGTGAAGATCATCATGTTTGCATAGTCATTCAGTCGATGCGTAGGCGTGCCATCCATCATGCTATGTTCGCCCATAAAGCCCGATGTCCCGTTCTCATTGATGATGAACTGTAGCGGCTTGTCAAACCATCGATTGCTACCGTCACCATGCCAGTACGAATGTGCACGCTCTTCCAACGTAACTGGTGAAGCATCGTCAAGGCAGACGAGGAATGACGAGGCCTGAATAGCCTCCAGTGGAGCAGCGTTCGAGGGATGTGCAGCAAGGAGGGCAGCGCGAGCAGAAGTCCAGATATCACGGTTCTGGGTGGTTAAGATCCCGATTGCAGGAGATTTATCGGCGCTCTTGTAAATCCGGCTGAATTGCTTTTCGAGTTCGGCCGCATTGAGTGGCTGCCCATTGATCTCATGCATGACTTTGAAGAACTGGTTTTTGCGAACGACGATTATGTATTTGTGTTCATTATGGCCGTACTTTACTGGATGGTCCATAGGCTGAGCGGGTATTCGACAAGCGTTGAACATCCACTGATAGGACTCCATGCTAATGGGCAATTTTCTCATGTACTCCGGCTCGAGTGTACCATGGTCAACGTCCTTCTTGAAGTGTAGCACAGCACTCGTCAATGCGGCAGCTCGCTTCGCTGGATTTCGTCTCCTTCTGTCATCGCGATGCGAATAGAAGTAGCTAACGTAAGGTACAACTGGATCTCTGTAGGCAAGATATGCGGCCTCGTTCCACCATTCGTATATCCAATTCTTGTGCTTCGGGTCATCACGGCGCGCTCTCAGCCGCTTTTGTAATTCTTGACCTATACTGCCAGGCTTAATGAATGCATCCACGGCTTTCTTGGTAGACTCGAATTCTGCTTTGTTCAATAATGGCTGGACGGATCTAAGGTATCGTTCCGAGGTTTCTTCAAGAGTCGGTACTGGCAATCGCGGCAATGAATCTTCAAATCGAAGCATTGCGCCTTTCGTGTTGTCTTCTCGGTATCCTGCCGGGAGTTGTGCTTAATGATCAAGGCAGGGGAGTCAACTCGGACGAGTGGAAGATTATCTCACCTTCCGGTAACCCACTGGAAGCCTTTCGAGCATTCGCTGGACCCATAATGGACGTCTGCTATTGGATTAGGTCCGGACACAATACAGCAAACGAATTAAAGTAAGCTTTACCTTCGAGGTGGGGATCAATGTTGCCTTGGTTCGGAATGATGGGCGACTGCGCGCCAACGCCCGCAACATCCCAGAAACAAAGGGGAAAGGTGCGGAACACTGACAGCGGAGGGCAAAGAGGTAGGACAAGGATGGAGATGTTATATCGTGGAGATACACGTTGTTTCGCGTGACTAGAGCATCGAATACCGGTCGGACGCACCAAGTTTACGGTACGTAGTTAGAGATGCCGAGGTCAGACGGGGGCTTCGCGGGTAAAAGGACGAGCCTAGCCCGATCGACGCACATGACTCCTAGCGAGCTCTGCCCCAAATGCTCTCTACCAGGCTCCAAGTAGCGGACGCTATGGAGTGGAACACATTGTAGATGCAGAAATAGTCACGATCAAGAATATTGATGATTGAGACTGGCTTAGAGGTAAGTCTGAATGGAATATCGAAATTATGAGCAAACGTAGACCCTTCGTAGGCTACGAAGGAACAATTGTCGGGCCTGTTGTATCTAGGTTGCACTCCTTCGCGACAGGTGACCATAAAACAGTCGAGGTTCTGCCAACCTTGAATGGAGTAAGATGGTTCATCGTTTACACGACAGCACGTTGGGCAAATTCCCAACCCAGATCCATAAGCAAAGAGTCGTTAAGTCTTCCTTTCTTGGGTTGGGTCCAGGGCTGATTCCGGATGTCGAGATGCACCACTACCTACCTTAAATCTTCTAAATTATCGTGCTTGAGCAGTTGACTTCCATGAGCTGGCACTATGGGTAAGTGCAATCCCAAAACATCAAATGGAACCAACGCTTCGGTTTCAGATTCTGGGGCAACTGAAAGACGTTCCCTACCATATGAAAGTTCGCACACAACCTGGCTTGAAACTCACCACTCATCTGACTGCCACCAATGGAACGATCATCGAAGTACCACATAGGTGATGCTGGTCAGGCTGCAATCATTCGTCATCGCCGCCGAACACTTTTCCTCCTATTGCTCTTACTATTTGCAGCTTTAGAAGCATTTTGAACTCCTTTGGAGGCTTTGGTGGGCGTACCCTTGCCGCCTTCATCTTTCTCTTCGTTTCCTAGCTCATCATCGTCACCTTGATCCAGCTCACCTGTGGGGGCTTTGCCTCTGCGAGTCCTTGAAACCGGTACTGAAACTGACTGCAGCTGCGATTTACCCTTAGGCTTGCTGCGAGTGCCACGCACTGATCCTTGACCCGGAACCGATGCAGGTGATGATCGTGGCTCTGATTATCTGTGAGTCTATCTTCAAACCTACCAGGTCTGACTCAAGAAAAACGTACCGTCGGTATCATCAATCGTGCTGTGCCTACGATTACTGGATGATCTCCCACTCGGGACTGGATCGGACAAAGTAGGAGGTGACTGCGATCTATCCGGAGCTAATCGTTTGGCGAACGTCATCTCTCCGTACTCATCCTTGGGTAAAGCAAATTCATAGAAAGGCTCTCCCATAGGATCGGCTTCGTCATGCTCGGAATGGCCCATATCATTTTCCTGTATCTCGAATGTCAACTGATGCTGGAGCTGATAGTAATTCGGCAAGGACATACCCTCTCGTCCAGAGCTTCGAGTTTGTAAAGGTTGTTCAACTTCTCCCAGATGCCTGGGATCCTTGTGTGATTATCACGAGACGACGTGTAGCCATGATTTCGGAGGTTTTCAGAGATTGCGATCATTCGAAAATGCTTGTGCATCCCTAGAATTTAAGTTCAGGCTTACCATGCTTCCTGTAACAGGACGCTGTACAATTCTGTAGGAGAACGGACCTACCGGTTTCCATCTGACCATGCTCTTGAACAGGGATGTCTCCTGTTCATCAGTCCAAGGATCTAGTGTCAGCTCTTCTCTACTTGAATCAACCTCCATTGGCGTTGGGGTCTCTTCCACTGGTTCCGGGACACTTTCCGATGGCGTTGAAGCTGCATGTGAGGAGAGACGTGCTCTCTTCTTTGGAGGCATGGTGGTATCAAGTTACTGGATTCGAAGCTCGTTATGCACGCGGACGTCGCAGTCTTGCTCTGTAGTGCCTCGGAAAGACATGTTGTGAATCCAAGTCAGTGAGAATACGGAGGTTTTAAAGCGCTCCGGGCCGGAATCCCCGGCGCGCTAAACACTTAGCGTCGCGTCGCGTAAAACGCGTTGTGACGTGACTGAAGAACAATTCATCCCATCGTTACAAGATGAATCGACATGGACGACCAGCACATTTGTGGAAACGCCTTCGCTATCCCTAACTTCGGTATAGAGCCGGGGTCCGGACTGGCGACAACATATTTTGCAGAGCCCGCCATCGCTGACTTTGAACCGCAGGAATGGCAACTGGACTCGGACCTAGATGGTTGGAACTTCGAAGCCGAGATAGTTCCCGGTCTCAAGTTGCCAGAAATCAGACTGCATGATTTGTATGATTGCTCAGGCGAGCAACTTGAGGAGCTCGGTAGCCTTGCATCGTCCAATCCTTCTTCAAACGACACATACACCGAACCCTCCGAGTCCATTGAGGACGATATATGGTCTTCCCCCGAATCTCTAAAATTTGAGGAACAGCCTCTAAAGCCACGAAGATGGGAAATTTTCTTCGACAAGGAAGCTAGGGTGCCTCTGACCTCGTATATAAGCGAAGGCGGACCTGGCGTATTTGACGCTCTTCTGTCTTTGCATGCTTCTCAAGAGCCTATCATTCTGGGCTCTCGAGTCGTGCTCAAAGCTGATCCTGTGATTGCATGCCTGGCGCATCTGGGTCTCGGGCAAGAGTCGACCCTGTTCTCTTACAATGCCCTAGATCAGAAATTTCACGCTCGAGTTGGGGCCGAGCATATCTGTCCGTCGGGCTTCTCACGAACAGCTTTCAGCAGCTTGGAGGCCGATTTCTTCAGCTATGGGAATCGGGTAAAATCTTTGCAGACATTCGTTACGAACACTTACGCTTCGAGTCGGCCACTAAAAGCGATGGCTTCTCTCGCCGGCTGCATCCATTCTATCCTGTACGGCCAGGAATGGGCTCTACACGAAGCCTCTACAACGGTCAAGAGCGTTTTGCAGCTTCAAGCTACGTTTCGGAAGCCTGGTGAAGTCTTGTCCTTTCTGGACGAATTGGTCTGCCATAGTAGGTCTGCCATAACCGAGGAGCAGGTACTGTCGCTTTTGTATGGATTTGCCGAAGAGATTGAGCATTGCTCCTGGAGTCAACCTATCGCCTTTGAGATACTGACCAAAGTCTCGAGACCTTGGCTTGATGCAGCAGGCAATTGGTTGGGGTTAATCCCCCGAATGGGCTTCCAAGGCGCTGACCCGACGGTGGGCTTTGCCCACAAAACGGAGGCAGTCGAAGATGCTGAGGGTAAGGAGGATCCGACCCAGAGATACGTAATGGACGATGCAGGAATACCTGGTTTTCTCAGTGCCGTAGATGGTGTTCAGATGTTTGAGACTGGACAGAGCTTGCGTTTGCTCCAAGCGCACAAACCTTCTCATCCCTTAGCCAGAGTAGCTGGACCAGGAACCGTCGAGCCACCTTCACTCGAATTCAAGTCATCTTGGCCGGACATTCACAAAATCCAAGAGCGCGCTAATCAGTATGAAGCGGATCTCCGGGCTGCTATTCGAGCTTACGGTGAACAAGGTTCGCTGGCCACGAGCAGTTCAATCTTTGAAGCCGCGCCACATGATGAAGAGTTGTCGAATGTCCGATCAGAGTGCTCCGAAACGTACTTCTCTACTTTGGTAGCAGAAATTGAGCAGCAGCTACCAGATTTAATACTCCGTAGAGCTAACCATGACTTGCAAGCATTCCTTGCTTCTCACTGTATGCAACAAGAACATAGAGATATCTCACTCTCCAGGCCGCCTCTCTGTCTTGTCCCTTCGATGTCTCTCAGGCCCATTATATCCGCTCAGGCTCGTCTAGTCAATCAGTCTTGCCTCTCTATGCTCTTCAAAGAACACAAGCTCCGCTCACACCTATCACTTCAGTACCGGTATAGCCTACTGGGCGATGGTGTCTTCTCATCCCGTTTGTCACATGCTCTCTTCGACCCAGACTTGCCTTCTACCGAGCGTAGGCAAGGGAAGCCTCGGCTGGGTGTCTCTGGTCTTAGACTTGGCTCTCGAGAGATATGGCCGCCTGCGAGCTCAGAGCTACGACTCGCACTCATGGGGATATTGAGCGATAGTTACTATTGTGAGAATATCACTGACGTGACCACCTCAGGAAGAAGTGAGTTGCCTGGAAACATGAGCTTCGCTATCCGTGCAATGTCAGAAGAAGAACTGCGGAGATGCATGGACCCGGACTCTATCTTCGCGCTGGATTTCTTGCGGTTGCAATACAAGCCGCCAGCTCCCATTGATGCAGTTATCAAACAATCATCGCTCGACAAATATGATATTATCTTCAAGCTTCTTCTTCGTGCGGCGAGATTACTATACTCAGTCAAACAACTCTCGCGGGTCACGCTATCTCGCAACCAGTCATGCCGTCCTGACACAATAGCTCGACGTTTCAGTGTTGAAGCTATTCATTTCGTCTCAAGCATTTATGGTCATTTCTTCGAAGAAGTTTGCAAGCACTGGAACCTATTCGAACGTCAGCTCGACAGCTTACAAAAGCGCACCGAGCAGCATGCTATCAGTGAGCACGAGGGCCCGGACAAGCTTCGAGACATGCACGAGAAAATGTTGGATGGCATGATGTTTGGGTGTTTACTCAGGAAACGTCAGGAGGCCGTCATGGGTCTCTTGGAAGAGATCTTCGAATTGATTTTGGGCTTCACGAAGCGCGTGAGAGCCCACAGTCTTCTGAAGATGGATTCAGACGATGAGTCAGATCAACGAGAGGAATTGTACAGGAAGTGGAAGAAGAAGGTCAAGGTTTTCGTTGCCGTCTGCCGGGGCCTGAGTGAGCGAAAAGGCTCTGCTGGCGGCGGCGGCCTCAGTGGAAACGAGGGCAGTGAGAACAGCATGGAAAGACTCCTCTTAACGCTCGACATGAATGGCTACTATTCTCAGCGTACAACATAGACGGGCGTACTGTTCGAAGTGGTTTTCCTTGTATAGCCCTCGCTCTTCGGAAATCACAAGCGACGACAAAGCACATTGCACCGATGTTTCTATGGCTCTATGGCTTCTTGTTGTAAACAGCTCGAACCATGCGTGATTCAAGGAGCTACAGCTTTGCTGAAGCATCCACAGTCAACACGGCAGAACATCATACTGAGCAGGAATCTCGATTGTTGGAAGCCGGACCTCATCGTTGAAGCCAAAAACTCCACTCTAAAACCTATACCAATGCACATTCCGTCCCACGCCTCGCCATGAGTCGTTCATGAGCGATGCTAGTGAAGATGGCTTTGCGGTAAATCGTCGACTCATGGATGGATCACGGGTCCGAGGAAGGTTATGATGTGCAACATCTTCATCGCATAGTGTAAGCCATCAACAACTGATTTAAGCTCTGGAAGCTCTTTTATATTACCGCCTTTTACAAGTCTCCTCGATCAATTGTCTCATCAACAGAAACTCTCTTCGATTACCCTACTTTGTTCCTCGCTCTTCACCTTCTTGCGCCTGTTCCACACGTTCTGTAACAGATTTAAACCCTTGAACACCTCCACTCCCTCCAAAGAATACCTTCAGCTCTTAGTGATTTCAGGACCGTTCCTACCCAGTGCCTACACCCTTGGCCATGCTCCGGAAACAGGTACTTTTCCAACCCAGCCTTCGGCATCGCATCAATAGGATCCTTTACCTGCAGTACATCTTTGACATCAAATTTCGCAGACTTTGCGATTTCATAAGTCTTTGAATTTGGAGTATGGGCGCTAGAGCAAAGGCGTGGAGGAGAGGATGGGCAAGAGGATCGCTTATTGACACGGTTTTGTGGGTTCCTTGGTTGCCGTATTTGAAAGTCGTATTACTACTGCTTCATTGTCCGCGTTGCTCTGTTCTGTTCGCTGGCACCAGGGAGAGCTGAAATTTTCGAAAGCTATCATCCTGTTGCTTTGTTTGGTTCTTCATGATATGTCACTAATATGCTTTTATTTTTCACTGTTTTGATAGTGAGTCATTACTGGTCGTTCACTCCACGAGTATTTCGTCAACACAATCTTCAAAGATTTTGAATCAATCATTCTTTGTTCGGTAAGTCCTTGGAATCTGCACTCTGCCAGCGCATGCGATAATAGGGTAAGATGCGCAGGCCTTGTGGTGACAAGTGAGTTGGAGTACTTCGTGTATCGAGTGTTCGGGTCTTCCTGACCACGCCTCTAACCCTGGCATGCATTTCTGTAGACACTGTTTGACCTTCGCATCA
>JAABUJ010007441.1_pt1 | contig 10233 bp, 7 predicted proteins | sample 5559131 | NCBI WGS metagenome assembly JAABUJ01 (sample SAMN10711875, study PRJNA513366) | rock metagenome | isolation source: Antarctica rocks | place: Antarctica: Victoria Land, Mt New Zealand nord | collected 2016-01-07 | reverse complement strand
GGTCGTTCTTATGTTAGATTAATCCAGGACTCTTTTACCATTCTAGGACCTTTTGGCGAACATCTTGGGATAGTGTTTGAATCGCTAAGAGAACCTCTTTGGCTTCTTGGTCGACATCTTGGTATTGTGGGATTGCCACCAACTATTCTCAAAGCCTTCCTAAAGCTTGTTTTACAAGGTCTTGACTTTCTTCACTCGGAATGTCATATTATACACACTGGCAAGTTATTGCAAAGCATCTTGAACGAGAGACTCGCTAACGACAAAATACAAAGATCTCAAAGTTGATAACTTATTGTTGAGCTTTGAGAATAGCTTAGTTATCGACGATTACGTTCACCAATTGAAAGAAAGTTCATCTCTTTACAAAGAAGTCGACGAACGTTCGATATATCAATTAGCGACCAATTTTCGATAGCTTGAGGAAGGGCGTTGGTCTGCTCAAGATAAGTGACTTTGATGCAATTGTCTTTGGCAACGTCTCGACTCCTCATTATCATGACATTCAACTCGAACAATTCTGCGCGCCAGAGGTTCTACTAAAGGTAGGCTAGACTTACAGCGCCAATATTTGGAATCTTGGCATGATGGTAAGAGCTTTTGGCCTTGAGACTACTATTCTTGCGACGCCACTAACCTCTACTTCACGACATAGCTATGGAAGCTTTTACAAGACACTTCATTGCTTGACGAACTCGAGCCCGAAAGCGACACGTACTCTCGCGAGGCCCATTTCGCTCAAATAATTAGCCTACTCGAATCACCCTCACGAGAGCTATTGAATCGAGCAGATAGCGCAATACACTCTAGTTTGTATACTACGCAAGGTATGTATTACAACGCAAATTGCTGATGTCGCTTACGATCTTAGGTGAATTCAAATATCCAAATCTCGCATTCTTCGAAGCTATTACTTTTTCGAATCTCACATTCTTTCTCCAAGGAGAGGATAAGCGACTTTTATCGAATTTGCATTCAAGATGCTTCGATGGCTTCCAGAGGAGCGATTGATTGCGAAAGAGTTATACAACGATTCGTGACTCAATTTTAGATCCTAGGTCGATTAGAAGGGTAGTGGGTAATGTCGTTTACTTCTTGCAAGATTCGCTTGGGGAAATATTAGAGGAGAATGGAGCGATGTTGGAATGGGTGAGTGAATTTTTACGAGGGCTAGGTAGTAGGCGCGCAAAATGTCCTAGGAAGGAAGCGCGATTGCATCGTTTCGTGTGCATAAACTTTATATGCTAGTTGTGCGAGTTATGTAGCTCCCATCTTCTAATCGATTGAGCGCTCAATTATGTAATCCACTTGTTTGGCAAAGTCGTCAATGACTTCGCACTCTTTTGTTCCTATTTCTCTTCTCGCTCATCTACTCGATATATGGACATGGTAGCGAATGAAGCGTCAATAGCCAAGATTGACCCCAATAGTGATACGATCCTAAAGGTCTCTTGTCCAAATGGCGAAAAACATCTATTGGTCTCCTCCAAGATTTTGACTCTAGCCTCCCTCGATGTTCGCGAAAATGTTCAACTCTTGATTCAAAGAAGGATTGGGCAACAACCATCCAACACTAGTAAAGTCGCGAATTCTCTTGCCAAACGATAACGCAAAGGTTGTCGTCGTACGTTGCAACGTCATTCATCTTCGAACGAGTAAAGTTCCCAAAAAATTCGCCTTGGATTGCCTAATAGATCTTGCGATCATTTGCGATAAGTACGATTGCACTAGCGTCTTTGCGCCTTGGAGCGCGATATGTCTTTAGGCTGAAATCGCATCCCTTGCGATGAAAGATCTCAATAAATTTCTCTTTGCAACTTACGTTCTAGACATTCTAAATGCTTTCTCAAGCGTATCATGAAAGATCTTGTTCGTTCAAGTTGGATCATTCGTCAACCTATCGATACTAATTGGTCATGAACTTGTTACTAATAATATATTGAGTATGTTAATTAAGCTTGACTAATTCTAAGACTAACACATCCCAATGAAGTTTAAGACGAAAAGAGCGAAAGTCTATATGGCGAAGATTTCAATGCTTGATATCGCATTCTCTCTTCCTAAATCACTACGACGTCGCAATTGACACTAGGACTTTTTGCTTTAGGAAGTGAAGAACAACGATTCGAACACTAATGTGAGAGTTGGGAACGATTGTTTAGGTTCAAGGGTCTAGCGTGTTGCGTTCGAGGCTCACCAATTCTATTGAGGTAAAGCCCTGAAGGCCACGTCATTTGCAACTTCTTGCTATTATTATGTTAAGTCTAAGGTGTAGTGCACAAATTCGTTATAAAGAACTACGTTTTGCGAGCTAAATTTGGTGTATTGCTCGTTTAACAAATCGTATCAAAATTCCTCTTTTAGGCGTTGTGATGAAGACCTTGTGTCGACACTTAAAAGGATAAGAATCTTTGTCATCATTCGTAAGAGCACTCTTGACTCCTTGCTTTGTCGATATCGTTGTCGACACTCTTAATGTATTGATCATCGTTTTTGGATCTATACATCTACATTGGCTCTTGCAACAGCGGAAAATACTTCATACACGAAACTTGCAATTTCGAATAAAACTAGTTCGCTAATCTAGGTTCGCTCCCTTTTCTAGGAAATAGAGCGCTAATTGGAGGTCTTTTCTCAAAGATCTTGATTGAGATCCTAATGACATCGATCGTTCTTCTCGCAACGTCACGACCCAATTGCCATTCCAATTGGTTCGATGTGCGATGTTGGTCTTCGACAACTTCTTGCGCTATTCTTATCGTTGTATTCTTCGCTCATTACTTCGAGCATAATTGGATACGAACTCGATGCGACACTCTACTAGTGTTTTGGGTAGCTATCATCATCGTTCATAGCATCAAATTCGGGTCCTTGATATCTCGAGAGATATACAAAACTCATTTTGGTTATATCATTAACTTTGGCATTGGGATTTTATTGGCGATTCTAATCGCCATCGTAGAATGACTCGCTCTCAAAACGACCAATCATAATGGCCTTCATGCCTGTGACCATGAAGGGCTAAGATGTCGCTTGGAGGACGCCATTGTATTCTCTAGGTTGACGTTCGCCTAGATGAGCGAAATTATGCACTACGAATACAATAACGTTCTCACTAAAGATGACCTCTAGAATCTTAGAGAGAAAGATTTCGCTCATGCGAACGACATTATATTACGAAGGCTATGGGCTACGAAGTTGAAGAAAAAGCATTCGTCTTTGTGAATCGCGCTGTCTTATGGTTTTGGGAAAACATTCGCTTTAGGGGATTGCTTCAAAGTAGCCCTCGATGTCTTGGCGTTTGTTCAATCGCAATTGCTAAGATTGTTGATTGTGTTTGTGCAATCATACGACGACCCCAATGCTTACTTAGTGACTAGAGGAGTCGCAATTGCATTTGCAATGTTTGCCACGTTAGTGTTGCAAACAATTCTTATTCAACAATATTATTAGCAAACCTTTTATATTGGCATGAGAATTAGGGTCGCTTTGTCTGGCACAATATATCAAAAAAGCATCGTTCTTTTCAACGAAGAAAGAGCTTCACAATCTATCGAAAACATCATCAATTTAATGGTCGTTGATATCATGCGTTTGCAAGGTAGCTATTGACACCCTCATCTTGATGCAAGAGAACTAAGATGTTTGCAAATCTCACGCAATCGTTATTTCACGTCATCTTATGCCCCTTGCAACTCACGTTGTGCCTAGCGTTTCTCTATCAATTGGTCGAACTAGCAATCTTTGCGAGTCTTGATGAGGTAGCGTTGATAATCCTAGTAAATTGGGTCATTGCGAAGTTCATGAAGACGTTGCAAAAGCAGCAAATGCGCAATAGAGACGTTAGAACGAGGCTTATGACTAAGATACTAAGTCACATCAAGCCCATTAAGCTCTATGCTTGGGAGAAGACGTTCATGCAAAGGTTGAAGTACGCACGAAATACCCTAGAGCTAATTACGTTGAAGAAAATAGATACGCCAATGACGCGAAAACTTTTTCTCTACTTGCTAACACCTCTCGAACTTCAAGATTGGCCCAAGCTTTAACGCAATTTATGTGGTCGACGACTTCGTTCCTCGTATCTTGCTTGATCTTTACTACATTCGTTCTAACGCAAGACAAGCCCCTCATAATTGACATCATTTTCCTAGCTCTTGCGCTATTTCATCTTCTCGCGTTTTCTCTTGCTCTTTTATCGACAATGATCACTTCGATTGTGAATGCCTAGATTGCCATGAATCGAATTACTTTCTTCTTGATCTTCGACGAGTTGCAACGAACGCAATTTCTCGAGAGACCTTATCGACGAACATGGGAGATATATTCGTGGCAATGATAGATGAAGAGTTCATGTGAAATCGTAAAGAACTTGGTGCGATCGTCTTGAGAAATATTAACTTCGTGATCAATTAAGAACAACTGGTTTGTGTTATTGGTAAAGTAGATGTAGGAAAATCTTCGCTTCTAGAAGCCATTCTGGGAGACCTTTGGAAGTCGAAAGGCCAAGTCATGGTTAGAAGGAGCGTGGCATACGTCGCTTGGCAAACCTAACTCATGAACGCATCTATGAAAAAGAACATCCTCTTTAGGCACTCATTCGAATCTAATTTCTAACAAAGAATCGTGAGAGCTTGCGCGTTATTGATGGACTTCGAATCTTTTCTAGACGACGATGAGACGAAAGTTGAAAAAAAGGGAATATCTTTATTAGGCGATCAAAGAGCACGTATTGCATTGACCCAAGTTGTATATGCTCGCGCATACGTTTACCTTCTTGATGACCCTTTGTTCGCAATTGATTAGCATGTTGGAAGACATCTTATCGAGAATGTCTTGAATGCGAACGATTTACTAGCCAAAACAACGAGGATATTGACGACAAATTCGATTTCTATCCTCGTGAAGTCTAATCGAATTATTCTTTTGAATCGAGGGAAGATTGCAAAAAGCGAAAGTTATGTCAAGATAACGTTTGCTCAACGCGATATTTACAACATCATCAAATGCGTGGGAGACATCGAGAATAATAATAGCGTCGACGACAACTATGTTGGCGAAGGCTCTTCCATAATATTAGAAACAATCTAGGCATCGTTGCATTCAAATCATAGAGCTAATTACCTACAAAGTCTTCAGGGACACAAAGAGCGCCAAACTAGCGTCTCAACAATCGAGAAAGCTCGCGCAATCATTATTCTTACGTTTAGCAGAAATAACGCAGATGAAGAAACGAGCAATCAAATCAAAAAGATCTTAGAAATTTCCAAGAAGAGAAAGATTAAATGGGTCGTGTATCGAGAATACGCCAAGGTCTCGAATCTTTTTGTTGCGTCAATCTACTTAGCTATGCTCGTAGAAGCACAGACTTTGAAACTTGATATGTTTGGTGTTGAAATCGATAAAGATAGTGAATTGATAATCGTTAACATGAAATCGTAGATGCTAGTGTGTGGTTGAAGACTTGAGCTATTAACAATATGAATAGGCGAGAACACTCAAATCTTGGAAAGTATATTGGCGTTTACGTTGCGTTTGATGTCGACTTAGCGCCGTTAATCATGATACAGAACATCACTCTATGGATTTTTTGCGCCATTGAGATACACTTCTTCCCCATCTAATTATGTCGTTGGATTGCCAAATTTACTTATCTAATCCTAGGCTGCAAGTCTATTGCATTCGAAGATGGCTCTCGCGATATTTTGAAGTTCTATGCAATTCTTCGAAACAACGCCAGTAGAAAGCTTTAAAATCGATTTTCTAGGTGCGTGGCTATCCTTGCGTTACACTGTCGTTGCTAATAGTATTATAAGTGACGTGAGTCGACAACTTATTCACGAATTTGTTGATCGTGAAGACTTTTAAGTTGATCGTCTACGATCTAGATATATCGAATTGACCATGTATTGGCGCGCACTTTCAACGCTCTCTTTGTAAATTTGGCCCAGGTTGTCACTATATTAGGCATCATCGTCGCAATCACACCTTTGTTCACCTTGCTAGTTTTTTCTCTTGGATGGCTTTATCTTTACATCTAGCGATATTATCTACAAACGTCGCGAGAGCTAAAGCGACTCGAGAGCGTATTGCGAAGTCCCCTATATGCTCACTTCCAAGAATTCCTTGATGGCACTAGTACGATCCGAGCGTACCAACAATAGGAAAGGTTCGAAGGAGAGAACGCGTGTAGGCTGAATTCAAATTTGAGAGCGTACTTCCTCTCCATCAACGCCAAAAGATGGCTCGCCATGCGCTTGGAATTCCTTGGGTCGATCGTCATTTTGGCGTCGAAGACATTCGCGATCATAGACGTCGTCTCTAGACGAGGATTGTCGATTAACATGATTGAACTTGCAATGTCCTATGCGTTGCAAATATCACAAACGCTTAACTCAATTGTTAGATAAATTGTCGAACTCGAAAACAAAATTGTATCGATAGAGCGAGTTTTGAAATATGCCAATCTATCGAACGAAGCTTCGATAATTATAGCGAACAAGCGATCGCCATCGAATTGGTCTCAAGGTGGCGAAGTATCCTTTCATAATTACTTCGCCCAATATAGATTAGGGCTAGACCTGGTGTTGAAGGGCATCAATCTAAATTTCGAATCTTGCGAGAAAATCGATATCGTAGGTCGAATCGATGCTAGAAAGAGTTTCTTAATCTTGGGTCTTTTTAGGATTATCGAGTCGACACAAGGAAACGTTATCATCGATTCGATCGATATTTCGACCATCGATCTTCGTGATCTTCGAAAAAGGCTCGCTATAATTCTTTAGAAGACGTCTTTATTCGAAGGAACGATTAGAGACAATCTCGATCTCGTGGATTTACATGATGATATTGAGCTATGAACAACGTTGCAATTGTCTTAGTTGAAAGAACATATTACTTGCATGAATGAACAACTTTAGGCTAAAAATCACGAAGATGATAGCAATCTTTTGGGCGATCAACGACAATTAATAAGCCTCGCACGAGCTCTATTGACATCTTCAAGCGTTTTGGTTCTAGGTAATCTTTTTTCGTACGAGTTTTGCACGTAAAAACTCGAATCTAACGACTTGACAAATGAGGTCACGAGCGCGATCGATATTTAGATTGATAGCGTGTTGCAAGAGACATTAAGAAAGAAGTTCTATAACAATCGAACAATTATAATGATAGTGCATCGTATTCGTAAGTACCTTCGTCGTCGTTTCGTCGCTCTACTAAGATCTCAAGACTAATTATATAGTAGAGACCATAATGGATTGCTCTCGTATCGTGGTTTTACAAGAGAATAAGATTGTAGAGTTCGACACTCGTGCAACTTTGCCATTGAAAAGAAATTTAATCTTCTATTCGTTAATAAGAGAGGCGAGCCTCGCTAAATCGTAAGATCTATCGTTCTTCCTAGGCAATTGAATACATTGGCACGAGATTTGATTTTGGAGACGAGGCGCCTAATATCGACTTTGAAGAAGATATTGTCGACTCCAAAGATAATTAGGCGAGAATGTTTTTGTCGTAGACTTTGGCGACTATTTCTAGTTTCTTTGCAATGCGATCAATAATATAGACTTTGGCGTCGTTAACGTCGAGTGCTTGAATAGCCATAAGGTCGATGCTAGAGCCTTTATATTAATCATCGACTCTAGACGATTAGTGACCTTACCAATGCTTTGACTCGTAAAGCGCTAAGTTCCTCCAAACATTCATCCTTTAGTGCATCGTTTTTTAGCATCGAGTCAATGATCAATCGCTTCGACTTTTAGAACATTGATCTACGACGTTAAATTATGGTTTGCATATCAAAAGTACAAAAGAGCTTTCCTTGTTCTAACTCACATGAATATTACGTCGTTCAATTATTTGATTGATACGACTTCTAGACAAATTACGACGATTATTAATTGGAATAGTGCAAAGTACCTTTCTAGAGAACACAATTTACATTTTGTCGAACATCTATTTAAATATATGACGACGAACGACTAGAAGAATCATGAAGATCGCGAAGCATTCAAATCGTTCTTTTATGATAGAATTCGATAGAATTTGCTTAGCTCTTCGAGAGGGAGTTTTGTTCGATACATTCTACGAAGCTACCACTTATGGCGTCCTCGTTGACGATTAACGTTCATTCAACGAAAGCGAAATCGATACAAAGTCGCTATAGCACGATCGTTGTCTAAAGAGTTTGGAGACGAGATAAATGATTGTCGACCCAACGACTCGCGACAAGAAAGAGGACAAGGGTGAATAGATTGACTAGAAGGTCGCTAGATTGTGATTAGAATTGCGTTGAACGCATCGAAAATGAGAGAAGATATCGTATAGATGAAGCAAGAAGTGTGCCAAGAAACGTCGAAGTTGTGAACAATATCTATTGTCATTAGCAATGGGAAATAGAGTAGAAGCGTGCTATCTCAATTCACACATTTACGACGACAAACTCGTAACATCTAGAATTCCACGTCGAGAGGAAATGCGAGAGATAGACTTTCCACAATTGTGCGCTTGTCAACACTTCTCTTTCTCGAGCACTTTGTCTTTTTCGATGGATTTTCTTCGAGGAGTTGACTTTATCACTTTGCTTAATTCTTTAATTCTAAAGTAGTAAACGTTCTTTTTGCGACTCCAGCCTTTCATTGTTGAGTTAATTTTTTATCATGTCATGTCTCGCTAAGCAATTATAGACGCTATTCGAAGATTGGGGGAAAGTTCGAGGGACTAATTGCAACTTGGATTCATCAATTCAGGTGCTCACACCTGTTTTGCCACTGGTAATTTTGATCTCTCTAAACGAAGATAGTTGACTCAGACAGCTCGCATAGGCCTCCTGGCGAGTTCTTGGATTTAACGAGTAGGTTGCTTGCCTTCCTCCTGTTCCCATACCCCCTATCATAACGGGAGACTGCCTGATGGGTGCCTGGTCAACTACGTGGGTTGACCAGTCTGGCTCGAAGGCCCAGTCACCCATTAGTGACTAGGCGCTGCAGATGCCCCAGGAGATACCACTAAAAATGCGTGGTGACCAGGCTTCAAAGGCCAGGTCCTCATCGTACGTGATAAAATTTGAAAGTGAAAATATTTTCTTGCAAAGACAAGTCTAGTAAAGTCGAAAAAAGCAATAACATTCTACATAATCAAAGACTCGATATTAGATCGAGCGATTACAATAGATATACTCCTGTCAACATCTAATTGATCTTTTCTTCCTAATAAACTCTAAAAGATAGTAATTTGCAAAAAAAAGTCTTCTCGATTACGTAAGAGTTCTATAAACTACTTCTGCATAATTTTGAAAAAGATATCTTGTTCTTAATATTAATATTGCACAAACATACAATAGATTGCTTATCTCGATAATAGCAAAGATACTTTCGATAGAAGTGTCGTTTCAAATCGCTATAATTGAAGAATAATTACAGACGCTTCGATATCGACAACTTTTTAATGCTTAGACAAATCGATTTACCCTAATAGCAAATAAGAAGACTAGCATTTCTCGAATATATAGATTCTATAAACTCTTACTGCGTAACTTTTAAAATATATAAGACTTTCGAGCGCAAGTTGCTTATAAGTAATATTAAAAAAATAAGCAACTCTAATTAGATCGAAATTAATAATATCGATCGAAATAATGCTATAGCAAATACTTATTGTCGAAGATATATTGTTGTTTATTCAAGAACAATATAACATTGTTAAAGTAGTACAAATACTAAAAAGATCAATACTAAAGTAAAAATTAATATCGAAGTAATGCATTGAATTTCGAGCATTTCGATTTAATATTAATATTAGATATATTGTTATTTGACAAGCTTGTCGCAGTATTATTCTTTTATATTCGACAAAATTTTCGAGAACGTTACTTCTAACAATTGCACAATAAGACAAAAATTTTAATAATAAAGATTTGTCGATTTAGATTTTTATTGTATTTGACAAATAATAACAAATTAAAGAAAACTTATATAATACGCGCTTATTTCTTGAAAATATATTTAATCGAAATTGAAGAAAGCGAAACAAGAAAGAGAACAATATTATTAATAATTGTTTGCGCAAGTATATCTTGTATCGAAGCTATTGCATTGTAGTTAACTTACAATTGTATTTTTAACATATACTCTTTCTATTTAAGCAAACAATTAATATCTTGCTTAATTTGCTAATATTCATTGTAAATCGATTAATTTTTTGCTTCATAAATAAAATTAAACTTTTTGCAAA
>JAABUJ010007440.1_pt1 | contig 10233 bp, 5 predicted proteins | sample 5559131 | NCBI WGS metagenome assembly JAABUJ01 (sample SAMN10711875, study PRJNA513366) | rock metagenome | isolation source: Antarctica rocks | place: Antarctica: Victoria Land, Mt New Zealand nord | collected 2016-01-07 | reverse complement strand
CCGGGCCACACATTTATGGGTGATATGTGGGGTAAAAGCCAGCGGGTTAGCCCGGGCCACACATTTATGGGTGATATGTGGGGTAAAAGCCAGCGGGTTAGCCCGGGCCACACATTTATGAGTGATATGTAAGATTAAAGCCAGCAGGTTAGCTCAGGCCACACATTTATGAGTGCTATGTAAGGTAAAAGTCAGCAAGTTAGCTTGAGTCATACATTTATGAGTGCTATGTAAGGTAAAAGCCAGTGAGTTAGCCTGAGCCATACATTTATGAATGCTATGTAAGGTAAAAGCCAGTGAGTTAGCCTGAGCCATACATTTATGAATGCTATGTAAGGTAAAAGTCAGTGAGTTAGTCTGAGTTATACATTTATGAGTGCTATGTAAGGTAAAAGTCAGTGAGTTAGTCTGAGTTATACATTTATGAGTGCTATGTAAGGTAAAAGTTAATAGATTAGTTTGAGTCACTCATTTATGAATGCTATATAAGGTAAAAGTTAATAGATTAGTTAAGATCACTTATTTATGAATGTTGTGTAAAGTAAAAGTCAGTAAGTTAGCATGAGTCACTTATTTATGAGTGCTATGTAAGGTAAAAGTTAGCAAGTTAATCTGAAAATGCTATATAAAGTAAAAGTTAGTGAATTAGTCTGAGTCATTGATTTATAAGTATTAAGTAAGATAAAAGTTAGTAAGTTAGTTAAGATCACTTATTTATAAATGTTATGTAAAGTAAAAGTTAGTAGATTAGCTAAAGTCATTGATTTATAAGTATTTTCTAAGATAAAAGCTAATAAGTTTGTTGAAATCTTTTATTTATAAGTGTTATGTAGAATAAAAGTTACTGAGTTAGCTGAAATTATTTATTTATTAGTTTTATGTAGAATAAAAGTCAGTAAGTTAGTTAAGATAACTTATTTATAAAGATTAAAAGAAAGTTAAAGCTTATAAGTTAACTTAAAGTACTTGTTTACAAATATTAAATATAGTTAAAGCTTATAAGTCAACTTCAATTACTTTTTTACAAATATTAAATATAGTTAAAGCTTATAAGTCAACTTTAATTACTTTTTTACAAATATTAAATATAGTTAAAGCTTATAAGTCAACTTTAATTACTTTTTTACAAATATTAAATACAGTTAAAGCTTATAAGTTAATTTTAAGTACTTATTTATAAAGATTAAATATAATAATAACTGATATATTTACTTAAATCATTAAATATACATATTGCTATTTGCTTTACTATGCATAAAATTCTACATTAAAGAAAACTCAATTATACTGCATTTTTAAGCTAATTTTAAGTTAAAATATCTTTACAATAAGTTAAAACATTAATAACTACACTTATAAGCAGCTTAGAGTTTACATTACTACTTATATTTATCTTATAATATTAATAGATAAATATTATATTACATTTTATTATTATTAATTAATATATACACTTTTAACACAATACAAACAATTTATAAAACTTTATATCACTATAAAAAAAGCTTATTACATTTTCTCTTTATAATTTCAAGTCTTATCTTACAGTTTTCAACTATATATACATTTTAACTATACTATTACTTTCATTAACATCTTATTATTATATTATTATTAAGTTATTTTAACTATAACATCTTCTTATTACTTTATAAATACATTACTATTATTATAATTTTAAGTCTATAGAGCATAAAAGCTATTTAAATAAGATATAACTTAAAGATTTACTTTTACTTTTTATTCAAAGTTATCTATATAGATAGTCTGGTTTTTCTTAACTTGTATTTATACATTAATATATATTGTAAGTTATGTTAAAAGTAAGCACCACACTAATAGCATAGCTATCATAAGTTATATATTTAACACTTTCTTTAATCTGCAATCAGCTCACAATCAAACCACAGATATAAAGAGTGCACACAGATAACAGTTTAAACTCATAATCTTTGAGCTCTTTCTCATTATGAACTTAAATCATCAGTAAGGTAATCTAAACATGCATCTTCAACAAGATTTTAGACAAGAAATTACTGCATTAACTTGAGCTTATAATCTGTTAAAAGTGAGCATCACACTAATAGCATAGCTATTGTAAGTTATATATTTAACAAGTTATATATATTAAGTTTAATAATTATAGTTTTTACTTTAACTTAATTCAATAAGTTTAAGTAAACTTACAAGTTAAGATTTGTTGACATTTAACTATATAGATGTATATCAATGCTTTAATAAGATTGTTATATTATTATATTGTAAACTTATTGTTTTTAAAGATACTCTATAATTTATACATTATTAAATAGTAATACTTAAAACACTTAATTTGTTTAAATATTTATAAAGTTATTAAAGTTATGTGTTTAACTTCTAATAGCTTAACTTATATTTATTTAATGTAGTGTAATAAATTGTAACATTTCATTATAACTTCAAAGTTATTATATTTTTAAAGATATCTTTTAATAATAGTTTAAGTATATTCATTATATTAGAAAATAAGCTTTGTTGTTGTTTTACAATAAGTATATGAATAAATAAATTAAAAAGATAACAAAATAAATAAAATATTATATAAAAAACTTTTAATCTTTTAACTTTTAACTTTTACATAGTTTAAACACTTTAATTTTCTTTTAATAAGTTCACTGTATATTTCTTTTCTTCACAGTGTGTTGAATAACTCATACTTTTATATAGAAAAAATGTTAATATTATAAGTGTTTTAATTGTTAATATATGTTGATATAAACTCAGACTAACAGTTTTGATATTTAAATTATTATGTATAAATCTTTTACAAAATCAATTACTCTACAGTCTATTGACATATAATGATGATTTCTTCTTCATAATACTTTGTCAGATAATTTTTTCTTTATATAATGTCAAATTACATACATATTGTCACAATAAAAATTTCATAAACAAAAGTGTCATAATTGTCAATTTAGACCCAGCCTATCAGTTTTGATGTTAAAATTATCATGTACAAAAATTTTAAAAAATTAATAATCTCACTGTCTGATCACATTTTTGAATGATTTTTTCTTTATATAATGCCAAATTGTGTGTATATTTTCACAAAAAAAATTGCATCAACAAAAGTGTCATGATTATCAATTTGAACCCAGCCTACCAGTTTTGATGTTAGAATTACTATGTATAAATTAATTAAAAAATCAATAACTTAGCTGTCTATTCACATTTTCAGATGATTTTTTCTTTATATAATGTCAAATTATGTGTTTATTTTCACAAAAAAAATTGCATTAACAAAAGTGTCATAATCATCAATTGAGACCCAGCCTATCAGTTTTTTCACAAAAATTACACATACAAAGTTTTATCTAGGCAAAGAAAATTCATAACTTTGTTGTTTGTTGATATTTTTTGATGATTTTTGCATCACAGTGTGTGAAAGCACTCATATATTTAGACAAAAATCAAAAACTGCATAAAAGTGTTCATCTTCACTGATTTGAACCAGGCTACCAGTGGGTATTTTAAAAACTGGTAGGCTGGGCACTTTGTGTATTTTAAAAATAAAAAACACATACAAAAAACTGGTAGGCTGCCCAGCCTACCAGGGGGGGATGGTGTTAGGACAACACGCTGTTTGCCTTTTCTGGTAAAGTGCTGTGTCAAATCCGGTATGGTGCGGCCAGGCACACTTAGCCTCTCTCTCTCTTCGCCTGTTGCTACCCCGTCTATTTTGGGGGCTGTGTAACGCCACTATACATGCCGTCCAACGACAGTACTCGACAAAAGTTCTTGACAAGCGAGGCTCCAAGCCTGTGCGAGCCCCTGTACTGAGCTGGAGTCCTCTTCTTCTCAATTTGCCACCTCTTCCGTGACCCGTGGTGGCTAAGACACTACAGGTCTACGGATAGTTCCCTTTCGCCTGCGCACTTGACAATCACCATAAACGAACCCCTCTGTCTTCTCGCCCTTTATCCTACTACAAGATACCGTTCAGAGACAGGAACATGAACTCGCCGCCCGCTGGAGCTGGAGACCTTCATCAAACCGCCCAGGTGTTTGCCAAAGCTCTGAACGAACATCTCTCTCTACGCCTAGAGGAAGTTGCTGCAAGCCGGGAGAAGGTCACTCCCGAGCCCATGTTCCAAACCCAAGATGTTGAGCAGTGCTATCAATGGATATGTACAGAACTGCGTAAACGTTTCAAACCGCAGGAAGCCGAAAAGCTGCGAATGGGCATCACCGAGACCGACTATTGGGAACGTGAAGCCCAACATTATAAGGATGCAGCCAACGATCAGATTTGGCGGAATGTTCTTGACATCTACGAGCTGAATCGTATGCCCACCGCGGACGGCTGGCGGAGAGTCACTGAATACTACCAAACCATCCTAAGGGACAACGGTCTTTCCTCGCGGCAAGTAAAGGAGATCCGACTCTCGATCGGCACCCAGAGATACTGGCAGTACGAGGCAGAGCTTTATCAGCCGTTATCGGAGCTTCGAGAACACGAAATCAGGGAGCGCTGGAAGACGAGGGAAGCAAAACAGAAACGTCAGACACAAAGTGAGCCGTCGGCGCGACGGCAACCGCGGGCGCGACGGTCAATCGCCGAACCACGACAAGGTGACAGAGTCTCAGATAGAACAAGGTTCAAGACGCGGCGCAGGAATGGCGAAACCCAGTCAACGCGGTCACAGGTCCGGCGCTAAGGCACGTCGGTGTTGACCGTCACAGAATCCCAGATTTTCCCGGTCAGCCCCAGGCCAACCGAACCCTGAGCTCCTGCATCTCGCATTCCTGTACCCGCCCGACACCAAAACTGGCTCAAACCATTATGTTATCTGTGTATAACTATTCCCAACCCCGCCCTTCTAATCCCGAGACTGCCTTTCAACACCCACAAAGCCATCATTCCCACATCACATCAGTCCCCGTTGTGTCTCTACACTATGGCGCCCACTGGTGCTGTGGACTCCTCCAACATCGTGTTGATTCTTGGATCTTTCCACGGTGCGCCGAACATACTCAAGCTGTCTGAAAATTCAAGATATGAGTTCACGCCCCCTGACAGCGATGTCGATCCGCGGGCCAACTGGAAAGGAGGTCAACTCGAGCAGCAGAAGCTTGAGGCGCCCTTCCTTTGCCTGACGTTTGGAGAGCATCTGTACTCCCTGGAGGGCTGGGTGGTTGGCTCATCGGCCGACACCGACGCCTGCGACCTTCAGCTCGCCGAGAACAACCAGACTGGCATCAGCAGACGGTACTTCAAGGTCGACATCGACCCGGAGACGCGCGATCCGAGGGTGACGGTAATGTCAGCGAATATTCTCCGCATCATCGATGGTGGCAACACGGTTGTCCGCAGACATGGAGAATCCTTGTTGATATCCCGTCCGGTTACCATTGACCTTGGGGCGGTCAGCTTCCGGGCATGGCGTCCAAGGCTGACGACTGCCCAAGACAAAGTCTACAGAAAAAGAGCCTTGAACTTCAGCAAAGAAGTCATGGCTGCCCTGCCGAAGTATTTCCCTCTTCTCAATAGTCAGCCCGAGACCGTGACCTCCAATGTCCGGTATGGGCAGAACAATACTGTGTATGTAAACCAAGGGGTTGAAGGCAAGGGAATGTCTGCATCGGTCATGATGGTGGTGGAACGTACATCTGAAGAGATTTTTGGCGCCAAGGAGCCGTATTACAGACTTAACGACGACGCCGGCACTGTGAGAAGGCGATGGGAGGAACTGCGCAGGGAATTTGACAACATCGCAAAACTCGATCATGTGAGTGAACGCCGCCGCCGCTGAGTCAGTGCATTGCCGGCGAATACTAACCATATCTCCTCCAGCCATATATAGTAAAGGCTTACGAAGTCGTACTAGCCGAAGATGGGCAGCAACCACCATGGTTGATCATGGAATATATCAACCGCAGCCTCTCCCCGAAGGACCTGGACGAGCGCGACATTCCAACGGTCTTAACCCACCTCAGCAGCGCACTAGCACACATGCATGCCAACCGAATCACTCATCGGGACGTGAAACCGGAGAACGTTCTTGTCCGACAGTCTGAGAATGGCCAAGGGTTGGTCGTCAAACTCGCCGATTTCGGAACTTCGAAACGTCAAGTTGTGGGAAAGATGGAGACCTTTGCCGGAACGGGCATCTACATGGCTCCCGAATTCTGGAAGCGGCCATTACGCTACAACGACAAAGTCGACATGTTCTCCCTAGGGCTTATTGGGGTGCAATGCTTCACACGTTGGGATCCTAGCTCAGACGCAGAGTGGACCTCCCGTTCCCCATCCACCTCCCGCGAACACGCGGCCTGGATGAGCAAGGTGATCTTTCCGCACGTGGCAGATGCGCCGGAGCAGTTCCGGCCCTTGCTGCGGGCGTTACTCCGCAGGAAACCTGAAAAGAGATGGACCGCCAACAAGTGCCTTAAATTCCTGTGGAAAGTTACCCAAGAAGATGCTGGCATCATCGAGGGGACCGGCGTCAGGGAAGGCGAGGGCGTCGAGGAAGCAGCCGCCAGCGAGCAAGCCACCGAAGTTGCCGAAGGAGTCACCGTTGCCGAGGGAAGCTTCGGCAAAAGCAGGAAGCGCCCCGCTTCGGCATTGGGCTCGGACAGTCACGGACAGTCACCAGGAAATTATAACCCTTCGGTGGCGACCGCTCGCACGGCGGGCATGACACCGGCACCCGATGCAGATCCCAGTCTGCCGGACACGCTGTCCTGGAGAGCCCCGGTACCTGCATCGCCGTCGCCGTCGTGGGCGCCGACCCCGCAACATTACGATGCGGAGCCTGAGGGCGCCGAGGATGGCGGGGTTGAGGACGAGGATACCACAGACGACAACGACACTGAACTCGAGGGTGATTGGGATGAAGAGGAGGACAGCGAGGCTGAAGCTCTCGAGTGACGGGATTGACACGGAGGGATGCCGGCCCACTGCGGGCCCATGTACGGCTGGGGTGGGGGCGCAGTGCCGTGAGGGCGGGTTCCAGCGGCACCGCGATCTGAGCTAACACGAGGGCTGAGCAACTGTGACGTGGTATGCTGCTATATTAGTGTTATGCGTGATTAATGGAATGAAACTCACAAGACTGTCTCGTCAGCAGCAGGCCCTCGCATGCCCTGTTTTCCGGTACCAAGTTAGTAAGTAGCCTTGACGTTTCAAGAGTCATTTCGCATGGCGCGGTTTCATTTTTTAGGCGCGTGAGAAAGTTCAGACGGGGGTGCGATGGCAACCCGGCAAGAACGTAGAAGAAATATGGAGCAGAAGTCGAACACAGTACCATGCAGCGCTGACGCGCAAGTTCAACGCATGCCTCTGCGAGCTATTGAAATCACACCCCTTTCATCTACGTATAAGAAGTCGGAAAGGCTTGTTGAAGTGAAATCATGGGGAGAATGCAGCTCCTATAGGTCACGTGGATATTTCAGGGGTTAGGGGCACCGCTGCATACTTGGCCGCCGATCCATCCATCTTTAGGACATGGAGTCATCGTTCTGCTGCTCACTTCTCATTAACTATCCCAAAGACTCTTCAAAGTTCATCCTTGAACTTGCCATAGTCACTGAATATGAATTCCTTATCATCAAGTTGTTTCTCAAGAACTTGTCAAGAAACTCATACAGTTTGAGACTAACTCAATCAAATGCTGCATTCTTGAGATACAATATGGTGAACAGATCTTTGTTCATCTCAGATTTGAACTTTATCTGATTGAATTCTATATATAACTTAAGCTTGATCAAGAAGGCTCTCAGCTTCTCTTGCTCATCAGTAAATACATTAAGTGCTGATACTTTAGTTGCATTAATCAATGATTAAAGACCTTGAAGATTGACCTGACTTGTTAAAGCTAATTTCTGTGCACTAATTGTCATCTTTATATTGTAAGAGTGTTCAAAGTATTACATTCTGATCTGAGATGCCTCAAATATTAAAGCTAGAGGTTTTGACTTGTTGATATAAAGGTCTCAGTGTATGATGTAGATTAAACCAGTAAGTAGTAACTTATATTGAGTTAAACATGATCATTTTTATAGAGAAAACAATTCTACTATATACTATAGAATCACTGTGCTCACTGTAAGCATATAGACTCAGACAAGCTTATATTTAAATATATACTTATGTAAACTTACAAGTCTCTTATTTATAAGAAGCTGATGAGTAAGATATGTAACAATGTGAGACACTATGTTACAACAGCTATTCAATGAAGTTTCAATGTTAAAGTCTTGTATTGATAAAGACTAACAACTAAGAAACTTAAAAGATTTATATATAAAGATTATCTATATAGTACTTTACTTATTAATCATTGCATAAGAAGTTCAGCTATAATTTAGTATGAATATATAATAATATTATAATAATTGTCTTTTCTTCTATGTACTGATTCTTCAGCACATTGACATCTGTTAAAAGATGACATTACACTAATAGTAAAGCTATCATGAGTTATATTTAACAATTTATTTAATTATCTTTTCACTACTTTATCTCTCTATTCTACATTCACTCAAATCATTGTAGTTCAACAAGCTAAACACTACTATCTTATTCTACTTTCATATCAATATAAAGCTATATCTTCAGCTTATTTATCTGACTCTTTTGCTCAAAATAAGTCTCTCAATTTAAAAACATAAAAGAAAGTCTTTTAACTATATAAGTCTCATTATCTTTTTCTTTTAAAGTTAAACAGTTATTTAGTGAATTTATCTGTCTAAATGTCTTGAAACAACAGACTTATATAATAAACTAGTTAATGAGTAATATTGTTAAATATATAACTCACAATAGCTGTGCTATTAGTGTGGTGCCACCTTTAACAGGTTATGAGCCCAGGTTAGTGCATGATAACTTGTGTAAAGTAGCGCCTAGGCCACCTCTGCCAGTGATTCAAGTTCATAATGAGAAAGTAAGTTCAAAAGATTACAAGTTTAAACCACTGTCTGTGTGCACTCTTTACACCTGCAGGTCAGTTGCGGGCCAATTGTGAGTTAGAAAGAGTGTTAAATATATAACTCATAATAGCTGTACTATTAGTGTGGTGCCACCTTTTAATAAATATATAAGAAATTCTAATTACTTTACTTTACTATTTTAAATTAAAGTTACAGTCACAACAATCTGTCAGTTCTTTAAAATTATTTAATCAATCTCATTAAGTTAAGAAGTTAACAATAATTAATTTATCATATTTATATCTTTTAACTCTTATATCTATCTCAGTAAAAAGATCTGTTTTTAAGCTCAATATAAGATGATTTGCTTTTGAGCTGAGATGAAATAATGATTATAACAGTGATTATAATATGAAAGAAATAAGTAATAAGTGTATTGATAATAAAAAGAAAAAAGAGCTTAAATATAATTATTATTAAGAACTCTTGCTGTCTTCTGTTGCTATATTGTCATTAATCTTTTAATTAAAGAACATTAACTATTTTGATTTATATCTTAATAATGTATATGAAAAGAATAATATTATTTAACTAAAAAAAATATATATATTACTGTGATATGCATCTCTTTCTGAGTCAAGCAAAGACTGTTATCATAATTAAGAATATACATCTTATCTGCATTAATCTTTATATTTATCTTTATAACTTTACTTAACAGTAATATGTTGCTGAACTGTCAAATCTACAACAAAACAGTTTACATAAAGATCTTAACATTAAAAACTAAGTACAAATTCTAATGACTTAAGTTATCTTAAATGTCTTACTTGCTTTACAATTTATTCTTAATAACTTATGAAACAACTGCATTAGCCTTATAACTTATGTGTAAGTAATGATTTAAAATAGAAAAAACATTAATTTACTTACATTAAATTAGTTATTATTAGTCTGAAACAAGCTTAATTCTAAACTTTAGCATGACATTTTGTGACTTAAATATAACATAACAATGACTAGCTTTATTAAATAGCTAAAGAAACATAAAGACATGTAAAAATGTCTGTTTAGTCAGTTTTTATATTGATATGAATAGCAAGACTATGAATTGTAACTTTTGTGAACTTATGAGTCTCTTATCTATAAGAGACTGATGAGTAAGATATGTACAATGTGAAATACTACATTACAACAGCTATTTGATGAAGTTCTGATGTTAAAGTCTTGTATTGATGAAGATTAACAACTAAGAAACTTAAAAGATTTGTATGTAAAGACTGTCTATATAGTACTTTGCTTATCAATTATTGTGTAAGA
>JAABUJ010007439.1_pt1 | contig 10233 bp, 11 predicted proteins | sample 5559131 | NCBI WGS metagenome assembly JAABUJ01 (sample SAMN10711875, study PRJNA513366) | rock metagenome | isolation source: Antarctica rocks | place: Antarctica: Victoria Land, Mt New Zealand nord | collected 2016-01-07 | reverse complement strand
ACGGGTCGGCCGTGCTCTTCGCCACCAAAAGCTTCTGGGAGGGCGTCGACGTGGTGGGCGAGGCGCTCTCGCTGGTCGTGATCGACCGCATGCCCTTCAGCGTCCCCGACGACCCCGTGGTCGCCACGCGCGTCAATCGCCTGAAGGAAGATGGCGGCGACTGGTTCAACGACCTGATGCTGCCCACGGCCATCCTGCAGCTCAAGCAGGGCGTCGGGCGGTTGATCCGCTCCAACAAGGACCGCGGCGTCGTCGCTATCCTGGACAGCCGCCTGGCGCGCAAAGGCTACGGACGCCGCGTCATCGCCGCCCTGCCCCCGGCGCGCCTGGCCCGGCGTATGGAAGACGTCGAGGCGTTTTTTGCAGCCGGGGTGGAATGAGGATAAAGGTTACGGAAGAGCCCAATGATTACATCTCGGGAGCAAAGACCTCATGGCGCCGCTCGCCGTGACGGTGGCGATACCATGAGAGCCGCGGGCGCAAAGCTACCATGGGCTAGCTGCATCGAGAGGTCTAGGGCTTGGCCGAGTGCCGCCGCAGAGGGTTGTGCCGTACGTTCGAGGTGAGGCAATCAGGAGAGGGGGTGCTGTCAGGTGAGTGGACAGGGGTCTCCATCAGCCGGGACGGAGACCGAGGCCCCTGTTGGCTCACGTCGCCGTTCTTCCGCTTGGGGTGGACCGCGATGGAGGAGCGTGGCCCATCGACTCACCGTGACGTGTTGCGATGCGATCTAGACAGATGAACGTTGCCAGCGCAAGGCAGGATGTCACGAGCGGGATGAAGAAAAGGTGCGGAACGCCCAGGAGGGGGATGCCAACGCCGCCAATGGCGTTGCCCACCAGGGTCGCAAGGCCGAAGGCCGAACCGAACGTGCTACTCACCAGCCCCGCGCGACCAGGACTCAGGTGCTGGGCGTAGGTCAGACCGAGTCCGAATACGGCCGCAACGACCAGGGCATCCATCGCTTGGGTGACATACACCTGCCACAGCGCGGTGTTGACGGACAGGATGAGGTACTCGATCGTGGCCACCGCCAATCCCAGACTGAAGAGATGCCCGATGCGGAATCTCATCGCTAACAAGCCGGCTGCCGGCAGCGTGACAAGCTCTGCGAGGGCTGAGGTGGCCATGACCGTGCCGTACTGGCGAATGCTGCCGCCCAGGTGTGTGGTGACGTCGATGGGCAGGTAGGTGATCCTGAGCGTCGTACCAATGAGGACAAGCGTGCAGACTCCGACAAAGACGTAGAGCAGGACGTTGTTCGGCGTATGTCTCTGCCGCGCTGGCTCACGCGCTGTGCCGGTCGAGACCGGGACATCCACACCGGAGAGGGGAACGAGGCACAGAAGGTTGAGGCACCCGGCTACCACGAACGCCGCACGAAAGCTTACCAGGGCCGCCAGCGCGGAGCCGAGCAGCGGCCCCAGCACGAAGCCCAACGAAAACGCGGTACGAATCGTCGCGTTGACGAACCCTGGCCGCCGTTCCGCGTCGCGGACCATGACGTCGTGCAGGGCCGCGAAGGCCTGTCCCATCGTGATCGCCCCTGCGCTCACAAACACGAGGCCCACCGCGAGGCTGAGCCAGGCGAAGGGTGACAAGGCGAAGACCAGCCACCCGATCGCCACCCATGTCGCGGCCAGGCGCATAGCCGGCACGCGCGAGGGCCAGTGATCGGACCAGCGCCCCACGACCAGACCAAGGATGAGCCCGAGCAGGGCCTCGCCGACGAAGTACAGGCCAACCAGGGAGAGCGCGACATGGAGGCTGCCCACAAGGTACAGCGTGACAAGAGGCAGCGTCGACGAGGTGGCGAGGGACAGGCACACCATGATCAGGAGGACGGCGCGGTACTCCCGCTTGTGCCAGACGATGGTGAGAACGGCTAGACGGTCTCTCATTGGCTTGCTCCTAGTTCGGTCAGAGGCTCACAATCATCGGTCAGAGGCTCACAATCATCGGTCAGAGGCTCACAATCAAGGGAACAGGTATGCACAGCATGTCTACCCCACAGCGTGGCGGAGGCTGCCGCGGGGCCACCGCCACCACGGCCACCAGCCCGGCCGGCGGCCGCAGGTCGGTGAGGAGCAACCCAGGATAGCGCAGACGAGACGCATCCACGGACCAAACTTTCCCCACCGTGGCGCCATGACCACAGGTGGACGCCGGTCATGCGGACAGGTCCGACCTCAGATCGTAGCGGAGTCCGGGCCGGCAGTCAAGCATATGTCTCACCTACGGTATCCGTCGGCTCACGGACGACGTGACGGTTGACGCGTCTCACCGTGCGTGTCCCCGTTAACAGGCCGATAGCTCGTGTCATAGCGACATGCAAGCTATCGGCGCATATCTGCAAAAAGTGCAAAGATAGAGGTCACCTGTGTTGCTATGCATATTCTCGCGGATTGGGTATCCAGTATGATTGGAACGTAAAACCGGTCTAAGCTTGCGCGTCTGCGTGGAGACGGCGGGGCATGAGCCACGCCACGATAAGGCCGATGAGCACGCCGCTCGCGGCATAGCCCGCGTTGCCCGCGTTGCCCGCGTTGTACTCCCCCACATACTGGACGAGCAGGGTACCTTCGGCGTAGATGTCGATGGTCCAGCCCAGCCAGCAGCCCACAGCGATGATAAACATCCACGCCCAAGCCCAGGATACGTGTCGATACAGCCCGATCGCTTGCACAAACCCGGCCACAAGGCCTGCGATCCCGGCGAAGACCGCCTGGCCCGTGATGTCGCCGGTGTCGTCGAAATTGAAGAGGGGACAGTAGCTGAGCAGGAACCCTCCCGCTGCCCACCAGGCGACGCTCCATCCTGTCAGCGGGATGCGTGTGCGCAAAATCGCCCACCAACCCAGGCCGATTAACGCCCCAGGCAGACCCCACGGGACGGCTAGATCCAGGAGGGAAAGTGGGGCACCGCTGATAGGGATGCCATGGACCATCTGGTAGAGCGTGTCCTCGATGTGGCCTAATGGCACGATGGTGGCATTGCCCAACACGCTGACCAGCGTCCACCAGAACCACAGGCGCCAATCCCACCCGCGCGCTACCAGGCGAAGCGTCGTTGGCGTTGCCATGGCCGCCTCCGTCTCTTGCTCCCTCGACCACACAGCGGGGTTCCGCTATCATTGGAACAGATATGTACGGTAAGATCCGTCGCGACAGGTCCGCCGCAGCGTCATCATGTGGCGATACATGCAGGAAAGGAACGGGAAAGACATGAGTGGCCAGGTCATTGTGCGCCTGCTGGGCCCTGGAGACCGACTGATCCTAGAATCTCTTGCGTGCGATAATGCCGCCTTCGATGTGGACGGACGCGGCGCTCCGCAAGACGTGCTGGAGCCGGCCGCCCCGGACGCCTATCTGGCTGACCCGGCCATCCTTCATTGGGTCGCGGAACAGGACGGAGAGGCGGTCGGCGACCTGGTGTGTCAGGTGCAGCGGCAGAGTGCGGGGGATCAATTCGAACTCTTGCTGTACGACATTGGTGTCCGTACCACGCACCGGCGACGCGGCATAGGCCGGCACCTTGTCGCTACCATGGATGCGTGGATGGCCGACTATGGGGTGTCGACGGTCTGGCTTCTTGCCGACAACCCTGGGGCGGAACGCTTTTACAGCGCCTGTGGGTTTCACCGTGATGAGCCCCAACCAGTGGCGATGTCGCGGACAACCGTCCCTGCCGTCACCACATGATCCCCCGCGCTCCAATTGCCAGAGAATGCGCCTTCTCTGGAGAGAGGCTCCCCGTTCCGGCCCGTTTGACCCGCGACGACTGATCCTGTAAACTGGCGCCATCGGCGGGTTTCTCTGGCAAGTGGAGGGGAGCGGGTGACGACAACGCTGGCGCAGGCCTACGAGGGCTTCCTCGCCAACGCCGCGCGCCTCGACCACCTGCGCCCGCACACCCTGCGCGCCTACCGCTACGAGCTGGCCTTGGCCGCCGCCGACTCGCGCTTCGCCGGCGACCGGGCTGATCGCGCAGCACTGGGACGACCTGCTGCGCGTGGCCGGCTCGCTCAAGATGGGGGCGGTCGGGGCCATCGAGCTGATGCGCTCGTTCCAGGGGAAGAGCCGGAACTCGGCGCTGGCGCGCGCGATCGGCGAGCTCGGGCGTATCCCCAAGACGCTCCACCTACTCGCCGTCTACGACGACGAATCCTACAGGCGACGCATCGTGACCCAGCTCAATCGCGGCGAGGGGCGGCACAGCCTGGCGCGCGCCGTCTTCCACGGGCGCAAGGGTGAGTTGCGCCAGCGATACCGGGAGGGGCAGGAGGATCAGTTGGGCGCGCTGGGCTTGGTGGTGAACATGCTAGTCCTGTGGACCACGCAATACATGGACTTGGCGCTGGCGCAGATGCGCGCGCAGGGGGCGGAGGTCCGGGACGAGGATGTGGCGCGCCTCTCACCGCTCGGGTACAGCCACGTCAACCTGCTCGGACGGTACGAGTTCGTGCTCCCCGATAGCATCGCGCGGGGCGCGTTCCGGCCGCTACGCGATCAGCATACGATCGATGACGACGCATCGTCCGCTCCCTAGCGAGGCTTACCGTACAAATCTGTTCCATTGATAGCGGAACCCCACAGCGCGTAGTGTGACAGCTGCGCTGCCGATAAGAACCATTATGAGGCATTCAAGTGACGCTGTCAAGTAAACTGAGCGCCGTGGTGACGCGAACTGAAGCTGCTGCAGCAACCCGGCGCGCCCTCGTGCGTGCCGCGTCCGAACTGCTCGGTGAGGGGGGACCTGACGCGGTGACGCTCCGTGCAGTGGGAGCCCGTGCCGGAGTCTCGCGCGGCGCACCCTACGGGCACTTCGAGAACAAGGAGCATTTGCTGACCCAGCTCGCCGTCAACGCCTGGAACTCGCTGGCGGACAAGGTGGAACAGCTGCGGGCAGACCCGGATGCCACCCCAAGCGCACGGCTCGAGCGAGCCCTGTTGACGCTCATCGAGGTCGGCCGCCGACAACCGCACCTGTATGCGCTGATGTTCAGCACCCCGGCGGGCGCCCCGGAGGCCGCCGGGGCCGCGAACCGTTTGGAGAATCAGTTCCTCGCCATCGTCGCCGACATGGTCGGCGAATCCGATGCTCTCCGCTATGGCGCTCTGCTGATGTCAAGCGCGCACGGGATCGCAGGATTGGAGCTCAGCGGTCACCTGGCGAAAGAGAAGTGGAAGGTCGGCGGGGAGCAACTCGTGCGCATGCTGGTCGATGCGATCGGGTCCGGCGGCAAGAACGTTGACGCACGCGACTGAGTCACCCAGCGATCGCATTGCAGCTAGCGACGGCATCGCAGCGGACTACGTCGACCGCCACAACATGGGCGTCATTCTCATCAGAATGCCTGGCATCGAGAAACGCCTCGCCCGCTACCCCCAGCTCTACAGCCGCATCGGCTTCGCCCACGAAGACCGGTCCCTCACCCCAGACGAACTCACCGCCGTCTCACTCAACGACTTCCGGCCGCCGGCACGGCGACCGACGGTGGTGTCGGTCACGCGACCGCCATCGCGACCATCGTCCGCATCACCGGCGGCGACTTCAGGCTCGTCGACCGACTCGTCACCCAAATCGAACGCGTTCAGGCCGTGAACCACCTCGGCCGCCTGACACCCGAGGTCGTCGACGCCGCCCGCGAAGCGCTCCTGATCGGCCACTGATCGCTACCAAAAGTGCGCCACTTATCGCTGCGGTTCACACGTGACGCTTTTCGTCATAATACAGGGCCATCGTACCATTAACGGTCTATGACGAGTACTTGTCTAAGCCGCCAGAACTGTTTTGTCGTTTAACCCTTGTCATCGAGAGTGCGGGAGAGCCAATCGACTTGACATATATATGCACTCTCCCGTGAGACGCCGTATCGTCGTAGCACGACAGCGCGTCGCGTCAGCGCGATGGGGCACGACGAGTTGAGACCCGATAGGGCAGGCCGTCGTGGACAGTCAGGCGCGGCTGAAGGCGATGGAGGAATGGCTTGACCTCCGCACACGCTGCCCCTGGCCCGAGCAGCAGCGCTATGAGGTCCTGCGTTCCGTGGTCCTGTTCGGCCACTCGCCCGCCGAGCGCGCCCTGGAGACCGGCGTCCCGCGCGCCAGCCTGTACCGCCGGGTCCGGCGCTTCAAGGAACGACGGGTGTCGGTGGACCCCAACGGTGTACGGAGCGCGGGTCCGAATGCGCATAGGGAACACCCTGACCGGTGTTCCGCTCGGGCCGGCGGCTATGACCGATTACCGTCGGCGCAGTCCGGCGATGAGCAGGTTGACCAGGCGACGCGCGTCGTAGTGGGGGTCGTTGTCGGCGCCGATGCAGAGGTTGCCGACGCCGTGCATGAGGTCGAGGGCATCCATGTCGGGGCGAATCTCGCCGGCCTCGGCCGCGGCGTCGAGCAGGTGAGCGCACACAGGCACGAGGCGGCCGAGGAAGTAGGCGTGCAGCGCGTCGAAGCCGGCGTTGTCGGATTGCAGCGCCGCGGCGAGGCCGTGCTTGGTGACCAGGAAGTCGACGAAGAGGTTGATCCACCGTGCCAGGGCGGCGTGCGGTGTGCTGCTGTTCGCCAGCAGGGTCGGACCGGCCGCGGCGCAGGCCTCGACCTGGTGTCGGTAGACAGCGACGATGAGATCCGCGCGCGTCGGGAAGTGGCGGTAGATGGCGCCAACGCCAACGCCGGCCTTGGCGGCGATGGCGCGCACGGGCACAGCGACGCCGGACGTGATGAAAGCCGCGGCGGCCGCGTCCAGCAGTTTCTCTTCGTTACGCCGGGCGTCGGCCCGCTTCCGCGGGGCTGACGACCCCGGTCCGCTGTCGCTGTCGACCACCGCGCCGCTCCCTCCGTCACGTCACTTGACAAAAGGAACACCATTCCGTATATTTGTTAGAGGAACGTTGCTCCGCTTGTTCATGATAGCAGAACGGGCGCCCCACGTCCAAGCCACGCCTCACAAACCCACGTCACCGCTCAAGGAGGACCAGTCATGCACGACTCAGATGACGTCGTTAGCGCGCCTACTCCTGTCGTCTCTGTACGTCCGCTGGTGCTGCCCGCTCCGGGCCGTGGCGAGGACGTGCAGGTGCGCGTGTCGGCCCCCCGCGACCGGGCGCGACCTACCAATCATTGTTTTCTCGCACGGGTTCGGCTTCTCGATGGACGCCTACGGGCCGCTGGTCGATTTCTGGGCTGCGCACGGCTTCGTCGTCATCCAGCCGACCCACCTCGACTCGGTGACGCTCGGCCTCGCCCCGGACGACCCGCGGACCTCGCGCATCTGGCGCTTCCGGATCGAGGACCTCGTCCGCGTTCTCGATGAGCTTGATCGCATCGAGGCGTCTATGCCCGCGCTCAGCGGACGGCTGGACGGTGACCGGATCGCCGTGACCGGGCACTCTTACGGCGCCACGACCGCCAGCGCCCTGCTCGGCGCGCGCATCCTCGACCCCGAGGGCCGCGTCGGTGAGGACATGACCGATCCCCGGCCCTCGGCGGGCGTGCTGCTTGCCCTGGTCGGAACGGGCGGAGAGAACCTGACCCCGTTCGCCGCCGAGATGTTCCCCTTCATGAACCCGAGCTTCGACACGATGACGCCCCCGGCCCTCATAACCGCCGGCGACCACGACCAGTCGCTCCTGTCGACACGAGGCCCGGACTGGTGGACCGACGCCTACACCCTCAGCCCGGGCGAGAAGAGCCTGTTGACCCTGTGCGGGGCCGAACACTCCCAGGGCGGCATCCACGCCTACGGCGGCATTCCCCAGACGACCGCCGAAAGCCCCGCGTTGCTTGCCCTCGTCCAGCGGATCACCACGGCCTACCTGCGCAGCGCCCTGGGCGTCGACGAGGCGAGCTGGCCGGCGGCGCGCGACGCCCTTGCACAGGACGCCGACCCGGCCGGTCGACTGCAATCGAAATGAGCCGGTCGACTCCACCCGCTCCGGTCAGCTGGCTACATCGCTGAGACCGAGCCGTTCGACTTCCACAGCAGAGGAGAACCCTTCATGGACTACCGACCCCTGGGACGCACCGGCGTCTCGGTCAGCCAGATGTGCCTCGGCGCGATGATGTTCGGCGCCTTCGGCAACCCCGATCACGACGACGCGGTCCGGATCATCCACAAGGCGCTGGACGCGGGGATCAACGTCATCGACACCGCCGATGGCTACTCCGCCGGCGAGTCAGAGCAGATCATCGGCAAGGCGCTGGCCGGCGGACGGCGCGCGAACGTGGTGCTCGCCGTGAAGTTCGGCCCTCCTTTCGGCGAGGATCCCAACCACCGCGGAGCGTCGCGGCGGTGGATCACCGAAGGGGTCGAGGGCTCGCTGCGCCGGCTTCACACCGACTGGATCGACCTCTACCAAGTGGGCGTTCCCGATCCGAACACCGATATCGACGAGACCCTCAGCGCCCTGTCTGACCTCGTGCATGCCGGCAAGATCCGATCCTTCGGCGCGTCAAAGGTCCCCGCCTCTGAGATCGTCGAGGCTCAATGGGCCGCCGATCGTCGCGGCCACGGACGGTTCCGCACCGAACAGCCCCCCTACTCCCTGCTGACCCGGGCGATCGAATACGACGTGCTGCCGACCTGCCAGCGCCACGGAATGGGCGTCATGACCTACAGCCCACTGGCCGGCGGCTGGCTGTCGGGCACATACCGCAAGGGCCAGGAGGTCAGTGGGCCAGGCTCTGCCGCGCGGTCGCGCCGCCTCCCCGCGCGCTATGACGCGAGCGACCCGTCAAACGCCGCGAAGCTCGACGCCGCCGACGCGCTCGGCGCGCTCGCCGACGAGGCCGGGCTGACGCTCATCCAGATGGCGGTCGCGTTCGCAATCCGCCACCCCGCGGTCACCTCCGCGATCATCGGTCCGCGCACCATGGAGCACCTGGACACCTACCTCGCCGCCGACGGGATCGACCTGTCAGGCGATGTGCTCGACCGCATCGACGAGATCGTCCCCCCGGGGGTCACGATCAACGTCGCTGACAACATGTGGGAATTCGGCACGACGGCGCTAACCGCCGCATACCGTCGCCGATAAAAAAGGCTATGACTACTCTTGTTGCCTCGTGACCAAGCCGGTGTCGCCGGCGCGATCGCTTCGACCTGCCGGCAGACCGGCTTGGCGATCGTCGTTGCGGTGAGCGGTTCGATCCTCGCCGGCAGTTCTGCCGGATTGGTTCACGCCAGCCGTTCGGCGTGGGCGGTGCTCGCCGGCTGTGGAATCGTGACGCTCGTGCTCGGCCTCACGTCGACCGGACGGTGGGCGCAGGCCAGCGCGCGGCGTAACGGCGAGCGGCTGGCCGCGGAGGCGGCCGCGACGCGATGAGCTCAGCAGACCGTTTTTCCGTTCCAATAATACTCGACACCCGGATTCATGCGAGTTTCGACGCTTGCTACTAGTACCGCACGACGGAAGTTTCTCCGCACGTTTGGTATGGTATTGCATGTGCCAAGGGTCTGCGTCACGTCTGCGCTTCCTGCGGAATGTTTTCAGGCGAACGGTACTAGTAGTCCGTCAAGGTTTCTTTGAACAGATGACAGCCCCTGATTAGGCGCACCGCGACTGTCAAGACTTCGGCTGACGGACTACTAGACAGCAGAAGTCGCCGCGCGCCGCGAGCAGGGGTCGTTTGTGCAACCTTTGTAGCCATACGTGGCGTAATCTTACAGGGCGATGCTCGTACCGGATGCGAAGAACGTTGATCCCTCGACGCACCTGGATCTACACAACAACTGCTACGAGGCGTACAACGCCAACCCGCTGGTCAACGACATCGGTGGGATCGCGCCCAACTTTGTGCTAAACGTCAGCATTACCGTTCCGCCGCGCACTCCTCGACTTGAGCCACACTATCCCGCCTGTTTTTCACGGGTTTTCAAATTGTCCGGAGCGAGTGGCTGCGGCGGTGATCTACGGGGTTTGGTTGGCTACCGTCCAGGTCCCGGTGTTCGGCTGCCAGATGGCCGCATTCTCGCACGTCCCGTCGAGGATAGAATCGAGGAAGGCGGCGGCCCATGCGTGCCCGACCAGGATATCGCTCGCGAGCCCCACCTCTCCGGCGATCTTGCGATAGGGAACTATCCATGCCGTTGGCGGCGCTGGCAGAGTCGCGGGCAGAGGATGCGTGTCGCGCCGGGCGAAGGTTCGATCAAGGGCGATACGTACGGCGCCGGCGGCAAGTATGCTCGTTTCCCCCCTGGCGATCAGCACGAGATCGACGAGGTCCT
>JAABUJ010007437.1_pt1 | contig 10235 bp, 9 predicted proteins | sample 5559131 | NCBI WGS metagenome assembly JAABUJ01 (sample SAMN10711875, study PRJNA513366) | rock metagenome | isolation source: Antarctica rocks | place: Antarctica: Victoria Land, Mt New Zealand nord | collected 2016-01-07 | reverse complement strand
CATTTCTCCCCCTTCCCGTGTCGGGAAGGGGGCGGGGGGTTAGGAAGATCAGGCGCACACCGCGAAGATGCGGTTCGGAAGCGAGAACGCATAAGCCCTGACTGGCTACTCGTTTGGCTTGCGAAATGCTCCGGGATTCAGTATGATAGTGGTGTGGAGTAGATAGAAGGCTTGCTAACTGCGCTCGTGTTCGCAGGGTCGCTCTGGTTATGTCCGTCGAATCCTTGCCGGGTACGCACCGAACCTCTCCACAGGCGGTCGTTTGTTGTTGTTTGATGGCCTGGGGTCATCGAGGAGGTTCCGGTGAGTTTCACGGACAAGGTTTTGACATGCCGTGATTGCGGCGAACAGTTCACATGGACTGAGGGCGAGCAGGAGTTTTATCAGAGTCGCGGGCTCTTGAATCCGCCGACGCGCTGCTCAAGTTGCCGTTCCGCACGCAAGTCCGCTCAGGGCGGTGGCGGCGGTGGCGGTGGTGCTGGCGGCTACAGTACTCGCAGCAGCTACGGGAACGATGGTGGTTATGGCGGCGGCGGTGGCGGCGGCTACAGTGGTGGCGGCGGTGGTGGTGGATACAGCGACCGACCGCCGCGCCAGATGTTCGACGCGGTCTGTGCCGACTGCGGCCAGACGACGCAGGTACCGTTCCAACCGCGCGGTGACCGCCCGGTCTATTGCCGCGATTGCTTCCAGAAGCGGCGGGCCAGCGGCTACTAGTCGTCAATCGTCAATAGACACAAGGGCGCTCACTGTGAGCGCCCTTCTTGATGCCTCATTATTGGTAGCGTAGACTTCAGCCTGCGTTCTCCAAGAGCGGGACGCAGGCTGAAGTCTACGCTACCGGGATTGAGCGACCGTCAACGACTTCAATCGTCTGTTCGCCATGCTGATCCATCAGCTCCCAGCGGGAGACGTCTCCTTCCCGCCAGAAACGGAGGTGCAGGCGCGCGTCGCCGACGCGGAGATTGCTGAGATCGAGGCACGGCAGCCAGTCCGGCAGGGTCGGGGCCACAACGAGGCGATTATGGGGCGCGTCGGCCGCGATGCCGAGGATGGCGCGGAGGAGCATGAAGATCGCGCCTGCCGCCCATGCCTGCGGAATATTCGCGCCGAGGTACTGGACGGGGAAACTCGTTTCTTCGCGCTGCAGCCCGGCGAACAGTTCCGGTAATCGGTAGCGGTCGAAGCCGGATTGCGCGTCGAGGATCGCTTTTGCCACGCGGTGCAGCCCTGCCGTATTCCCGTACCGTTGCATGCCCGCCGCGATGATCGCGTTGTCGTGCGGCCAGACTGAGCCAAGTTGATAGTCAAATGGATTGAAGGCCGGATTGAGGTCGCTCAACGTCCTGATTCCCCAGCCACTGCACATATCGGGCGCGAGCAGGCGCGCGATCACCCGGTCGGCGCGGTCAGGCGGGATGATGCCGCTCCAGAGGCAGTGCCCGACATTCGACGCAACCGTGCGGACGAGCCGCTTCTCCGGCCCACCGAGCGCGAAGCCGTATGTCCCCTCCTCCTCGACCCAAAAGACCTCATTGAACCGCCGTTTGAGCTCCTCCGCCTCCGTGCGCAACTGCTCGGCGCGTGCGCTTTCACCGAGAACGGTGTACACCTCGGCCATTCGTTGCTTCGCGTCATAGACATACCCTTGCAACTCGCAAGTGCCGATCGGCAGGGCGACCTGTGTCCCATCCGACCAGACGACGGCGTTGCCCGCGTCCTTCCACGCCATGTTGTGGTAGCCGAGCGACGAGCGCGTCTGGTACTCCTGGAAGCCGTCGCCATCGAGGTCGCCGTACCGATCAATCCATTCGAGGCAACGTTCGGCAACATCGCGATAGCGTTCGAGGAGACCCGCATTGCCCGTCCAGAGATAGGTTTCGTGGAGCGTGATGAGATAGAGCGGCGTGGCATCGGCGGTGCCGTAGTACGGCGTGTGCGGGATTTTGTGGAAGTGCGCCAGTTCGCCGAAACGGATCTCGTGCGGGATTTTGCCCGGCTCGGCGTCGCGCCAGTCATCCATCTCGGTCGCTTGATGCTCCGCAAGCCGCTGTAACGAGCCGAGCGCGAAGGGGTGGTGGATCATCATCGTTTGCAGTGAGGCGATCAGGCTATCCCGCCCGAAGATCGTCACGTACCACGGCACGCCTGCCGCCGGGATCCACGCATCTTCCGAATAGTCGTGGTCATAGATGCGCAGCGCGCCCATATCGTCAATAGATTGATCGAAGGAGCGATTGACATGGACATTGTCACTCGCGCAGTTCGCCGTGACGCTCTTCCATCGCTCCTGCATCGCCCGCATGTGCGCGCTGATGCCAACGGGTTGCTCCAGATCATTGACGGGATCGCGGACATCGGCGCCGAAGAGCGGCACATGATCGGCTTGCGCGTGCCACGATGTCTGCGGTGCGAGGGCAACATCGAAGAGGATGCGGCCATTCGAGAAGCGCGGCTCCGTCGTCATGTCATGCAGTCGATAGAGGAAGCGCCGGTGAAAATCGCCGTGATGATAGGTGTTCAGGAGCGTGCGGCGGCGGTCGTCCCAATGGGAGCGGATGATGCCTCGATCCACCAGTTTGTGCCAGCGTACGTCGAAGATGTCCGCGAAATCGGAGCGAATGATGATTTCAAACTGAAACGCGACGGGCGTGAGGCTGTAGTTCGTGATCGTTATGTCCTCACAGATACCGTGACCGATCTCCCGTTCGACCACCATGCCGATAGTGCGTGCGGGGAGCGTTCCTGCCTCGGTCACGACCTCGGGATTCGTGTAATACCAGCGGGCAGCGGAATACGAGATCGCGCCGCCGTTGAGAAGCGTCCACGGCGACCGGTTGATGCCCATTTCGTAATGGCTGACGAAGCGCGTGTCCTGCGCGAAGAGACCGAGCTCGCCCCCCGCCTCGATCGTGCCGTCTTCCCGCGTGACGAGAAAGGTGCTGCTCTGGTTGATTGTCACCACCGATGGCCCGACGCGAACTTCCATGCCCATACGTGCCTCGATTTCTTCCGATCTGTCTCCTACCGCCCGAATATGCTCTGCAAGAGCGATACCGCCCTGACATCGTGACGAAAGAGGTTGTGCTCGGGTTCGCATACTCCGCATTGCAATGCGCTATTTCTCCTGGCAGCATTCTTGCTTTGATGAGAATAACAAGAATGTCGCATGTGCGACAGCGAGGGTCACCATGATGAACGAGAGAGAAGAGAGCCAAGGCATCGAACATACCGAATTGATTGATATGCGGACCCATCTCACCGTGGCGATGCTTGCTGCATCACAGTTGACCCGGAAAACTCAGCACTTGCCAGAGGCGGCTCACCTTCAGGGGTATCTCGACCAATCGCTGAAATTGCTCGTCGAAGATGTCGGTAAGGTGGATGCGCTCGTCGCGCAGGTTGAGGAGTGCCCCCCAATCGCTGTGGCAGCGCCACGTCATCGTCGGTTGTCGCGGCCGCGCAGGTGGATCAGCAATGTCTTGAAGCATGGCGCCCATGCCTTTTGCACTCGGTTTCACCGCAGGCATTACACGCGGATCGTAGCGCCATCGTTCTACCGGTAGCGCCGCGCATTCCGGGCGGTTCCGGCCCGGATCATTCAGCGCTCCGCCACCGCACTTTCTCCGGCGTGATCCGGCAGACGATTTCCTCCTTGATATAATCGCGCTCTGCGAACCGCCTGCCTGCCTGTTCACCGAGATAGCGGATTGCCATTTCGCGCGGCATTGCGCCATCCTCCCCGCTTTCCAGCCGCGCCCGACCATGAATAGTTACATACGTATAGCCGCTCTCGTCCATCACGACATACGTGACGCGCGGATCGCGCCGGATATTGCGCGTCTTCAGGCTCTTTGGCCCGATCACGAGCCAGATTTCATCGCCCGCTCGCGTATGCCAGATCGGTGTGAGAAGCGGCGTCCCGTCCGGGTTCACCGTTCCCAGTGTGCCGACGCGCGGCGCATCGAGCAGCGCGCGGATTTCATCGGTGAACATACTGCTCCTTCGAACTCATCCGCTTGTATGCAACGCCCGGATTGCCTCGACCGCTTTCCCCTCAACACATTCCTTTGCGACACGGATTGCGTTACGGATGGCGCGGGCATCGGAGCGACCATGCGCGATCACCGCGACGCCATCCACACCAAAAAGCAGGGCGCCGCCCTCGCGCGACGGGTCAAGTTCGTCCCGTAGCGCGCGAAAGGCAGGGCGGAGCAGCGCCGCGAAGACCTTGCGCGGCAGGCTCTTTGTCAGTTCCCGCCGGAGGATCGCGCCCATGAACGCAGCCGTCCCCTCAGCAGTTTTGAGGGCGACATTGCCCGTGAAGCCGTCCGTCACGCAGACATCGCACGCACCTTCCGGCAAATCCTTTCCCTCGACATTGCCGATGAAATGGATGTCCGGCGTCCTCTTCAGAAGTTGGTGCGTTTCCTGGACGATTTTCGTCCCTTTCGTCTCCTCCTCTCCAGAGGAAAGCAGGCCGATGCGGGGCCGCGCGACGCCGCGTACCGCGCGCATGTAGATACTGCCCATCTGGGCGAACTGGACGAGGTAATCCGGCTGTACTTCGGTATTCGCCCCGGCGTCAATCAAGAGCAGGTCGCCCGTCAGAGTCGGCATGATCGCGCCAATTGCCGGGCGGTCAATCCCCGCGATCCGACCGAGGTGAAAGAGTGCGGCGACCATCGTCGCGCCGCTGTTCCCCGCCGAGACTATCGCAGCGGCGGAGCCCTCCTTGACCGCCTTCATCGCGACATTGATGGACGCCTGCGGTTTGCGCCGAACAGCCTGCGCGGGATGCTCGTCCATCGCGACCTCATCCGGCGCCTCGATCACGGGGAGTGATAGCCCGGCGGTCGCATGCGTCGCCAACGCGGCGTTGATTCGCTCCGGTCGCCCAACGAGCGCAACGGTGATGCCAAAATCCTTCGCGGCGGCCACCGCCCCCGCCACATTCGGCGCTTCTCCGTCATCTCCCCCTGTGCAATCCACCGCCACCGTTATCCCCACCGCGATATTACTCTCCTACTATTACTATTGATACCACGAAACGCAGAGACCGCAGAGATCGCAGAGACGGATAGATGGAAGAGAATCACGGCTTGTATAAGCCTCTCGATGATCGTAACGCGCGGTATTCCTATCTTGTATCTTCACTCTGTGTTCTCTGCGTCCTCTGCGATCTCTGCGTTTCGGTTTCTCTCTATCGGTTCAGGCTTTGCAGGGCCATGGCGACAGCGCCGACGAGCGGGGCGTCCGCTTTCAGTTCGGCGGGGGCGATGCGGACGGCGCGACCAGGCACGTCCATCGCATACTGGCGGATCGTCGAACGGAGCGGCTCGAAGAGGAGCGGCCCCGCCTCCGCCACCTGACCGCCGACGATGATGACGCCGGGATTGAGCGTCGTAACGAGATTCGCCAGCGCGAGGCCGAGCATGCGCACCGCCTCCTCCACTGTCTCCTGCGCCGCGCGGTCGCCATCGCGCGCCGCCTCGAAGACCTTCTTCGGTGTCAGCGCGCTGTCGGTGAGCATCACGCTCTCGCCGCCCATCGCGATGGCTCGCTCCCGCGCATGGTGCATGATCGCCCGCGCCGATGCGTACGCTTCGAGGCGGCCGGGTCGCCCGCCGCCCTGGTGCGCGTCCGGGTTGACGATCACATTGCCGATCTCGCCCGCCGTCGTCGTCACGCCCTGCTGCAACTGCCCGTTGAGGATGATGCCGCCGCCGACGCCAGTGCCGAGATGGACATAGATGATGTGCTCCTCACCCCGCCCGGCGCCGAAGATCGCTTCGCCGAGGGCAGCGGCACGGGCGTCGTTATCGAGGAACGTCGGCACCTTCAGGTCATTTTCGAGCACGGCGGCGATGGGCAGATTATCGTAACCGGGCGTGCGGGGCGAATATAAGATCACGCCGCGCCCAGCATCTACCGGCCCGCCGAAGGCAATGCCGATGCGGACGACGCGATCCATCGGGATAGCCGCCTTGCGCAGTGTCTCGGTGACGAGGTTTCGCAACCGCAGCCGCAGATCGTCCGCGGAGAGCGAGGCGTCGCCTTCCACCGGCGTGCGCTCGACAATTTGCCCGCGCAAGTCGGCTACCGCCACTCGTTGCCCGCGCCCGGAGACTTCGATGCCCACGACGTATCCCCCGGTGGCGAGTACCGAGTCCCATTGGCTGCCGAGATCAAATCCCCGCAGCGAATCGTCTCCGTCATCAGCCCACTCCGATTGCACAGGCCCTCCCTCTGGTGGGAAGGACTGAGGGCTGAGCGATGAGGACTGAGAAGGGAACGAGCCACTCAGTCCTCAGTCCTCAGTCCTCAGTCCTTATACTCTTCCGCGACACACGGATTTGTCAGCGTCCCAACACCCTCGATGGTGATTGCGTAGGTATCGCCGGGGGCGAGTTTGCCGACGCCCGCCGGGGTGCCGGTAATGACCACGTCGCCTGGTTCGAGCGTCATGAAGCGAGAGAGGAACTGGAGGAGGAAGGGGACGGAGAAGATCAAATCGTCCGTGCTCGCCTTCTGCCGCACGTCCCCATTCAGCGCTCCTGTCATCTTCAATCCCTCGGCGCGCAATCCAACCGCGACGCATGGGCCGAGCGGCGTGAAGGTGTCAAACCCCTTGGCGCGCATCCACTGGTTATCGGAGAACTGCACGTCTCGCGCGGAGACATCGTTCGCGCATGTCAGGCCGAGGATGTAGTCGTAGGCATCCGCTTCTTTGACGTAGCGGGCGCGTTTTCCGATTACGAAACCGACTTCCGCCTCGTACTCGACCTGCTTCATCTCCGGCGGCAACTGAATCGCCGTGCCGTTGCCGATCAGTGATGTCTGCGGCTTGAGGAAGGTAATCGGCGACTTCGGCTTCTCCGTACCGGGCGCATCCGCTGTGATGTGGCTCTGATAATTGAGGCCAATCGCGATGACCTTCCCCGGCTGCACCGGGGGTAAAAGCGACAGGCCCGCCAGCGTGCCGACCGCCTCGCCCGCCGTCAATCCACCCGCAAATGGATCGCCCGTCGCGCTGCGGACGGTGTCGCCGTCGAGCACGCCATACCGCGCCGTGCCACCCTGCGCGTACCGCACAAAACGCATTGCCGGTTCCCCTACCATCGTTTATTCCCCCATTTCGCATCGCTGAGGTATCGTGATGTCCGCTGCATTGTACACGAACAGCGAAGGATGATGATGGGCGAGACTGCTTCATGCTCGGAAGGGGCTGGTGGTAGGTTCTCAAGATCGCGAAAATGTCTCGAACGCAAAAGAAAGCCGCTACGCCCCGTGCTGTGCGACAATCGAGGAGAACACACGCCATTTTACAAGTAACGGGGCGCGAAAGGAAACAACGGCAATGCACACAAATGGGACGACCAATCTTCGGTTCTCACGGCGCGCATTCGTCCAGCGTGGGGCGATGACCGGCCTCTCGGCTGCGGCGCTACCCGTGCTGCTCGCCGCGTGCGGCAATGCATCGCCGACACCGACCGCTCGCGCGTTGCCACCACCGACCAGTCCGCCGACTGCGGCCCCCGTCGCGACGACCGCGCCTGCTGCACCGGCTACCGTTGTGCCGGCCACCGCCTCACCCGCGACCGCGCCGGCGGCCTCCGTGACGAAGGGTGCGAGCAGCGCTGATCCACCGATCCTGTTCGTTCACGGCAACACCGACTCATCCGCCCTCTGGATCACGACGCTCTGGCGCTTCGAATCGAATGGCTACGCGCGCGAGCGACTCTTCACGATTGATTATCCCAATCCGACCGCGCGTGACGACGATGCGGTTCCGCAACCGAGCCGATCAAGCACGGAGGAGCAGCGAACGCAACTCGCGGCGAAAGTGGACGCGGTGCTGGCGCAGACCGGCGCGGCCAAACTGATCCTCGTTGGCAACTCGCGCGGCGCGAACTCGATCCGTAACTTCGTCAAGCACGGCGGCGCGGCGAAGGTCAGCCATGTCGTCCTCGGTGGCGGGGTCAATCACGGCGTCTTCAGCACGCCCGGCAATAGCAGCGAGTTCAACGGCGCAGGTCCCTTTATGCAGGAACTGAACGCGGGGAGCGAGGTCGTCCCCGGCGTTGCCTTTATGACGATTCGCAGCGATAAATTCGACAAGTACGCACAGCCGACGCTCGCCTCGGGCGCTCCCTCCAACATTAGTTACGATGCGCCGGAACTGAAAGGCGTGACGAATGTCGTCCTCGAAGGGATAGACCACCGCGAGACGGCGTTTAGCGCGCGCGCCTTTGCCGAGATGTTCCGCTTCATCACCGGGCGCGCCGCCACCGGCGACATCACGCCCGAAAGTACGGTGCGTCTCTCCGGTCTCATCACCGGCTACGAGAACAAGGTGCCGACGAACATGCCCGTCGCGGGCGTCGCGGTCTCGGTCTTCCAGATAGACCCGGCGACGGGCGCGCACATCGGTGCGCCGGTGCAGCAGATGACGACGGGCGCGGACGGATCGTGGGGCGCGCTCATGGGCAGCCCGACCGCGTATTACGAGTTCGTGATCGAGCAACCGGGTGCGACAGTCCGGCACATCTTCCGCTCGCCCTTCCCACGATCATCCTCCGTCGTCTCCATGCGCCTCGCGGAGGACGCGGCAGTGCCGAACGGAGGATTGATCATCTTTACCCGCCCGCGCGGCTATGTCGCCACCGGCCGCGACAAACATCTGCTCGATGGCGCGCCCGTGCCGGGCGTCAAAGCGGGCGTCCCGACCGATTCCGCCTTCAAAGTCCCGGTCACCGGCCCGGAGCGTGCCGTCCCCGCCTCCCTCAACGGCGAGAATATCACCGTCCGCACCATCCCCGGCGATGTCGTCTACGCGGAGTTCCATTACTAATAGGAGTTACGCAGTTGCCGAGAATTTCTTGGTGGAGCAGGCTTCAGCCTGCACTCCCCGAACGGCAGGCTGAACCTGCTCCACCAGATGTTTCCCTTTGAACGGCGTACGTCCTAACGGAGTACAGTGATTCACAGCCACTCGCGCATCTGCTCCACCGTCAGATTGCCGCCGCAGATGATCGTCCCGACGAGTTGGTCGCGAAATAGCGTGGGATGTTCGAGGATCGCGGCGACGCCGACCGCGCCAGATGGTTCCACGACCACCCCGGCGTGGCGGTGGAGCAGGCGCATCCCCGCGATGATCGTCTCGTCGCGCACGAGGAGCGCATCGTCCACGAGGCCACGGAGGTCCGCGAGCGCTTCCGGGACCGGCACGCGCACCCCGATGCCATCGGCGATGGTATCCATCCGTTCATGGACGATAACCCGACCGGCACGCCACGATTCGACCATCGCGGGCGCTCCGGTGGACTGCACGGCAATCACCCGTGTTTCTGGGCTGCGGGCTTTGATGACTCTGGCAATCCCCGCGAGCATCGCGCCGTTGCCGAGTGGCACGAGCAGCGCTTCCAAATGCTCGGGGAACGCGAGGAGTTCAAGCCCGATGGTGCCTGCCCCTTCCCCGGTGGCGGGATCGAGGCTGTCTTCGATCATGCGCGCATCGGTTTGCGACGCGACACGCCTGGCTTCGATCTTGGCGGCATCAAAATCCTCACCATAGAGTACCACGTTCGCGCCGAGCGCGCGCATCCGTTCGACCTTGAACGCATTCGCGTTGACACTCGCGTAGACTGTCAGCGCGAGACCGCGTTTGCGGCAGGCATACGCCATCGCCTGGCCAAAATTCCCCGCACTGGCACAGACGAGGCGCGCGTCGGCGGGGAGTTGGGAGACGCAATAATCCGCGCCGCGCCCTTTGAATGAGCGGAGCGGGTTGAGCGTCTCGATCTTGAGCATCAGCCGCACACCCAGTTCATCACTGAGGGGTTCGCACACGAACTGCGGCGAGTGCAAGAAGATCGGATCAATGATGCGCGCGGCCTGCTCGATACGTTCGAGTGACAGGCGATGTGGCGACGGTGTCATGCAAGCGCTCCTACGACAGGTAAACCCCCGTCTACGCGTATCCTTCGCTACGACGGAAGCGTACCATACACTGGTCTCTGGGGTCGTTCACCCGCGTTGCGGAAGACCTAGTGCTCAATCAGGGAACCTCTTCGATCATGGCTAGGTGCGGTTCATGAACACAGCCGAAACTCGCACAGACTCGTTCCGCGATCTTGTCCGCCGTCAGCAGCCGGGCTGGTTCGACGATCCACCGCTTGCCATGCATCCACTTCGGCTCGATTGGATTGAGCCACGGACTCTTGCTCGGCAGG
>JAABUJ010007436.1_pt1 | contig 10235 bp, 11 predicted proteins | sample 5559131 | NCBI WGS metagenome assembly JAABUJ01 (sample SAMN10711875, study PRJNA513366) | rock metagenome | isolation source: Antarctica rocks | place: Antarctica: Victoria Land, Mt New Zealand nord | collected 2016-01-07 | reverse complement strand
GTTCCATCTGTCGTAACATCCTTCCTCCCAGTCACTACGACTGGGTTGTACGACAGCATCGGCAGTGTGTACCACTTTTATCCCGGCGCGACCGCTACGCTGTACCACTTCTCCGTCGGAGTCTACAGTGTCTTGGGTCTCGCTCCTTCTGGCGGGCTGAGGATCCCGCAGCCTGTCCGCTATACGATGAGCGGGGGAGCTGGACACTGCCAGACGAGCGCGATCAAACCGCGTCACGACTTGTCGTTGGGCCACAGGCTGGATACGCTGGTCACGAGCGGGCGTTGATGGACCGCACGGCGATGAGCGATCGTATCGCATGCCGAAAGCGCGCACCCCACGAGAACAAAAGACCGCCCCTCGCGGGGGCGGTCGCGCATTGGTGTCCTGCTGATCGTCATCCGTGCGCCGTCTTGGTGGGGCGACTAGTGGGTCATGCCGCAATTGACTGGCATTGAGCGATTGCAGCGGAGCCGCCCAGCAATCGCTGTCGCGCCCGGTGTCGCCGTGTCCAGCGTTTGCCCTCCCACACCAGGGCTGTTGCAAAGTCTGGAAGGGGTAAGTGAGTGACAAGGAACACCTTTCTTCGTATGGTTGCGGTGCTGAATCGTACCCAGACAAAGAAAGGTGTTGTCATGCAGTCTACCATGTCCGCTCTCGCGATTTGTTTGCCGTCCGTTCCCTTCCTGTTCAGCCCGGCTTCCCTCTACGCCCACCTCCTCACCCTCACCGATCACCGCGATCCGCGCGGCATTCGCTATCCGCTTGCCGTCCTCTTGACGATTGCCACCCTCGCCAAACTCACTGAACATCTGCCCAGAGGGCACCCGCCCGCGTGCGATTGCCGATTGGGCGCGGTTGCGCGCCCCCGTCCTCGCTGACCTCTTCGGTCTCGACCATCCCACCATGCCACACCCGACGACGTGGAACCGGGTCTTCGGCGCGGCGATTGATCCGCAGCAGTTTTCCCGTGTCGTGGCAGACTTTCTCCTTGCTGCCACGATGCTCCCACCGCGTGGCACGCGCAAGCGGCGGGGCATGATCGCCCTCTGTCTGGACGGCAAGACGTTGCGCGGCACGATCCCGGCAGGCAAGACACGCGGGGCGCATCTCTTGGCTGCCTATCTGCCCGATCAAGGGATCGTCCTGATCGAAGTGGCGGTCGCTGGCAAGGAGAACGAGATCGTCACCGCCCGTACCGTCCTCTCGCTGATCGATGTGCATGGTTGTGTCGTCACCGGGGATGCGATGTTTGCTCAACGCAGGCTCTCACGCCAGATTCGCCGCAAGGGAGGCGATTATCTCTGGTGTGTCAAGGAGAATCAGGCGACGTTGTACGGCGACATCGCCACGCTCTTCACCCGTCCGCCGCTGCCCGCCTTGCCCGATGATTTCCTGACGGCGACCAGTCGGGATACGGCGCACGGGCGCTATGAGGAGCGGCGACTGACGGCGAGCAGTCTCTTGACAGGCTACACGACCTGGCCCGCCGCCAGGCAGGTCTTCCAACTGGAACGGCGTACGCTGCAGGGCGATGGGACCTGGCAGGAAAGCGTCGCCTATGGGATCACCAGTTTGCCCCGCACGGTAGCGGATGCGGAGCGCCTGCTGGCCTTGGCGCGCGGGCATTGGGGGATTGAGAATGGCTTGTTCTATCGGCGCGATGTGACGCTGGGCGAAGATCGCAGTCTGCTACGGCGCGGAAACGGGCCACAGGTGCTGGCAACGCTCAACGATCTGACGGTCGGACTCTTGCGGCGGGAAGGGCACACGAATGCGGCGGCGGGGCGACGCATCTACGCCGCCTTCCCACAGCACGCTTTCAACCTACTTACCGCTGCCTGACTTTGCAACAGCCCTGTCCCCCCGGCGCGCGCGACGGCACTGCAACCGCGATTGATCGCCCTCCTGGGCGCGGTGGCTGCCGGGTATCTGGACAACGCATGCGCCACGGTCCTGCGCGAACAGGAAACGCTCCGCACCGCGCTCCTGGCCGAGCGAGAGGGCACTGCGGCGGCGCTACGCGAGAGCGAGACCCGCTTTCGAGCCATCTTCTCGGATGCGGCGATCGGCATCGTGCTGGTCAACTTGGCGGGGCACCCCGTCGAGACGAACCCGGCCATCGAGCGGATGCTCGGCTACACCCGCGATGAACTGCGCGGCAGGGTCTTCACCGAGGTGACGCATCCTGATGATGCGTCGGTCGATTGGGAGCTCTTCGCTGAGCTCGGGGCGGGGCGGCGCGATGCCTACCAGATGGAGAAGCGTTATCTGCACAAGGAGGGCCACGTCGTCTGGGGCAACCTCACCGTCTCACTCGTCCGCGACGAGCGCGGCATGCCCCGGTTCACGATTGGGATGGTGGAGGACATCACCGCACGCAAGAAAATGGAAGCGAACCTGATCGAGGCGCAGCGGCGGCTTGCGGAGAGTCGGGAGATGGAGCGGCTCCGCCTCGCCCGCGAGCTGCATGACAGCGCGGTGCAGCACCTTCTGGACATCAATCGCCATCTGGCGGAGACGCGCAACCGGGCGGGGGAGCGCCACGCGGCGGAGGTGCCGCTCGCAACCGTTGAGGCGGTCCAGGCGAAGGTGCAAGAGATCACGGCGCAACTGCGCGACCTCGTCCGGGAGTTGCGGCCACCCGGACTGGAGGAGTTCGGACTGATCGCGGCGCTGGAAGGATACGTGGGAGACCTCCGCCGGGGGCGGCCGGAGATGCCGGTGGTGGCGCTCAACATGGAGGGCGAAGACATGACGGTGCCGCTCGCCGTCTCCCAGCCCCTCTTCCGCGCCGCCCAGGAGGCGTTACGCAACATCCTCGAACACGCCCATGCGCGACACGTCATCCTCAGCCTCCGGGTCGAGGCCGAGGCCGCCATGCTCAGCGTGCGCGACGATGGGATGGGCTTCGCCGTCCCGGCACCCTTGGACACCTTGGCGCGGGCGGGGCACTTCGGCCTGGTCGGCATCGCCGAGCGCGTGGCCCTGGCGGGTGGGGAGATGAGCATCATGTCACGAGCAGGGGAAGGCACGGTGATCACCGTGCGGATTCCCGTGGTCAGACAAGGGGGAGGCGACGGTGGAGACGATTCGGGTTCTGATCGCGGATGATCATCCGCTCGTGCGCTGCGGCATCCGCGAGACCCTGCGCGCGGCAGATGACATTACAATCGCCGGCGAGGCAAGTAGGGGTGATGAAGCGCAACGGCTGTGCCGGGAACTGCAACCGGACGTGCTGCTGTTGGATTTGCAGATGCCGGGCGCGACGGCGGTCGAAACGGTGACGGATGTCCGCGCGCACTGCCCGCAGACGCGGGTGATCATCCTGACTGCCTACGATGACGAGGTCTATGTGCGCCGCATGCTGGCGGAAGGGGCAGTGGGATACGTGCTCAAGGATGAGGTCACGGAGGTCGTCCTGACGGCGATCCGGACGGCGATGCAGGGGGGTATCTGGCTGAGTCGGGCGGTGTCGGTAAAATTGGCCACAGGGAAGCCTCGCGTGCAGATGAGAGCGGAAGATCCCGATCTGACCGAGCGGGAGCGACAACTGCTCGACGGGATTGCGCACGGCTGGCGAAACGGTCGCATCGCTGACGAACTGAGCCTCACGGAGAAGACCGTGCGGCACTACGTGAGCGACCTCTACGCCAAACTCGATGTGTCATCGCGCGGTGAGGCAATTATCTGGGCGAAAGAGCGGGGTTTTGGTATGACCTAGTTGGGGCTTGGTCATGAATCCTCATGCCGCTTAGAGGAAGGGATCCAAGCCGACGTGGAGATCACGAGCATGCTCATGGCGATACCATAGCGTCAGTTGCTGGACGAAGACTGCAGCCAGCGGAAGCGCGGATTGTTCGTCAATCCCTTCGGCGATCCGGGTAGGCCGTGAGGCGGCCCCTGCATCGTTGCGGCGGGGGCGACGTCGGGAGCCGTTCCACCAGTTGGACCAACGTGACCCACAAGAACTACGCGCCGATTGTCAGGAGTGCCATCACATCGCGTTCGGTGTGGCAACCGCGATGATGCGAGGCCCGCCGCGAGCGGTCGAGCTACCCTGCGGCCTTTCTACTGACGAACGGGACTTACCTAATCGGCCGTGGAAGATACGACCGGATCCTGCCCGCTTAGTGTTCATGTATGTACATGGACAAGTGTGAGTAGCAACCGCAAACAAACGTATCGACATTTGTCCATAGCCCCGAAGCGGGGCACATGGCAGAGTGGTACATGTAGAACGCCCGGTCATAGAGGCCGATCTCCAAAGGAGGAAGCAAGTCCCATAGAGGCAGACGCGTCGATTGGCTTGTAGGGGCAGCGGCTCTGCTGCCAGGCTGCGTCATTGGAGGTGAAATCAATGAACTTGGCGAACGATGAGCGATCGCAGCAGCCGAGACGCACCTTCCTTAAGCGTGTTGCTACGGCACTTGGTGGGGCCGCAGTGTTGAGTGTCGGCGGTCCCCTCGTCAAAGCGGAACCGCCTCTCAGACAGATACTTGCGGTCAATACGGGGCCCGGATATCTAACACCTCAATATTTGCCTCCGGGGTATCGATTCGTCACCCAATACCTCGGCAGGCCCGATGGCTTTCGCGGCGGCGATTCCGAGATCGCCCTCTGGTACATGAACCCCATCGATCCTCATGCCTTCGCGAGGCCGATATCTATATACCAAGCACCTCACCCGCAGCAGAGCTATCTCGTGACGACAGAACATCGCCAAGGTGCGGCGATGCCGTTGGTCATGCAATCGGGTCAAACGGTCGCGGCGCAATATCACGATGGCTGGTGGGCCTTATCGACAACCGGGCATTCTGTTTCTTGGACAACGAATGACGTGCATTCTCTCACCTTCACCTTGGGTAATCTGACCGTCGGGTTGCGTGCGTTCCGGGAGGCAGGCATCGATCGGACCCAGTTATTGCATATGGCCGCTTCCTTGGTCTGAGGAAAGTGATGGGACATCATGAGTTGCGACCACTTGGGCTTGATAGGAGCGAGCGGCCGCATAGCGCTCGGTGGAACGCTGCTGATTGCGGGCCTACTCAAGTGGCGGCTACGCTCCAACCCGGAATCTCTTCTCCAAGCGGCCGGGATTTCGTCGCGCCCCTTGCTGGCTCTCGGCTTCCCGCTCATTATCGCGGCCGAGATTACCCTCGGCTTGTGGCTCGTCGTGGGGTGGTGGAGTGTCGGGGCGCTCGCCGCTATGGTGCTCTTCCTCGTTGGTGCCACCTTTCTGCTCAGTATCGCGATGATTCGCGGTTACAGAGGAGGATGCGCCTGTTTCGGCTCAATCGACAGCCATGGGATCGGCATCATCCCATTCGTTCGGAATGTCGGTCTCTTGGCAGCGGCCATAGCCGTAGGGGTGGAAGATGCTACGAGTAATTGTGCCAGAGCACCGATAACCGACTTGCCGCTCAGTGCGCTGCTATTGGCGATGCTACTCCTCGCCGCTTGTGCAGCCATGTATATCCTGATGGTCGAAGCCGAGAAACTTCTGGGGCATGTCGTGATTACGCCGGGTCGGGAGCATGAGGTGAAGTTCCATGACTAACATATTCTTCTGGGCATCCTATTGTGCGCTTTGGGTTCTTACCGTCGCACTTTTCGCGGCGATCTTCTTTCTCTATCGATATCTCGGAGGGAAATTGCTCAACGGTGCGGAGGGACGAGCGAAACAGGGGCCGGAGTTTGGTGCGCGATTGCCGTCCGCGCGCCTCCGTGATCTCACTGGTGCGTCCATCGACTTAGGTGAACCTCGTACGCAGCCGTTGTTTATCTTCTTTGCTTCAACCACATGCGAACCATGCCGTAAGGTGTTGGGGGTCTTCGGCAGGTTCGCTGAGCAGTACGCGATGCTGCTGGAAGTGGCGTTTGTATGTCGCGGTGGGACTGCCAAGGAGGTAGCGGAGTTTGCGGCCGATCTCCCAGCGAACGTCCGAGTTGTCCCGGATACGCGATGGGATTTGGGATCGCAGTTACGCATATCCTCGACGCCGTTCGCACTGATCGTGGACGAAGAGACGATCGTGCGCGGGAAGGGTATGCCGGGCGAGCAGGAGGATTTCGAATGGTTCGTTGAACAGTTGGAGGTCGCTGCCGGGAATCGCCCGATCACCGTCCAACTAGAGGCACCCGTTTCGAACTTCGGGTCTTGATGTACGTCAGGAGGCACCCACATGCAAACGACCTTCTTCACCCGATGTATGGAAGATGCTGTTCTCCTTTCTATCCGGCACCCGCGCCTTCAAGGGATCTCGCAACGCGCATTCGCCACCCTGGCAGGTTTGGCTGCCGTCTCCCGCCCACTCCCTCTAGCGGCGGCCAGTTGCTGTACGGGTCCAGGTGGGAGTGGACAATGCTCCTCATCGAATTGCTATCAGTTTCAATGTGGTGGCAGTTGTTCGTTCGTAACTGGCTACTGTTACACGCCGTCCTCGGCATGCTGGACCAGTGGCTGTGGGGGAACCTGCTGCGATTGTCTGTGCGGTGATGCATACGGCAATCCTTATTACTGCTACTGCTACGGTACTGGAACGGCACCAATATGATGCGAGAGAGAATTTCGGCGCTGAGACAGCCATATGCAGCGACAGCAGTTGCCGCAGTACTCGTGTCCCTCTCTGTCTGGGGAGGAAGCCAAGGTTTCCTCTCGATTGCCGTTCTGCTCGCCGTCACGGCTGGGTTTGCAACGCTAAATTCACCGTGAGGGCAGAATACGGTCTTTGTGATCACGCTCCCGGTCCGGCGAGCGGAACGTTATGCAACAGTCGAGTATATCCTCGCGATGATCTCGTTCGTCGCCGCCGCGATAGTGAGTGCCGGCATAGTAGGCATTCTCTGTGGGATATTAGGAGCTTTCATCGCAGGGCTAGCCGCGCCTGTGCTCGTTATCGTCGCCGCCCTCATCGGGATTGTCGCTGTTGTTTATGGCCTCGGTGAGGTGACACGGGCGAACTTGTGGGTACCGCAACGGCATTGGTTGGTTCCAAGCCAATGGTCTTGGTACGGTTCACTGCGGTACGCAGCGGCCTTTGGATCTATCCTTGGCGCGGGCTTCTTTACGCTGATCCCATTCATCGGATATCATGTTCTGCTCATCGTCTGTGTCCTGGGTGCCGATCCGATCCGCGGCGGTACGTTTATGACATTCTTTGCAATGGCGCGCACGCTTCCGGTGATAGCGATACCGCTTGTGATGTGGATACGACAGGACGAACATACTCATGACACGGCGAGCACTGCAATTCGGGAGTTTATCCAGGTCAACCGCTTTATGGCCGCGCTCCGCAGTGGTGTCCTCTTTGCAGTCGCCGTATCACTACTTCGGGGTATTCTGTGACCGTTTTGATAATCGCGATTCTACAAGTCATATACCCTCTGACGGGAGGGGATATTTTCGCGATCGTCGGCAGCACGAAAAGGTTGGACAGATGGACACAGTGTCTGGAGCCTGGTTGCGACTTGTGGCTTACACGCTGATCGCTGCGGTCGTCAAGCGATGTTTCGTCGTTGCTCGCGTCTCTGGAGAGAGTATGACGCCAACTCTCAGAAACGATGAGTGCGTTGTTGGCATCCGCATTCCGCGCCGTCAGATGATTCCATGGTCTCTGACGAGAAAAGTGCTCCTCGCGCGCGGCACGATCGTGCTCGCTTGCCCTCCCGAATGTCTTCGCCGTCTCGTGGTCAAGAGGATCGACGCCCTTCCCGGGGATGTTCGTCAATGGGGATGGGCTTCGGCGGTAATCGGCCCTTGCCCAATACCCGATAATCACATCTTCCTGATTGGAGACGCATCGCGGGACACCGGACTTTCCATGGGTCCTGCGGCAGATTCGAGATTATATGGCCCGTGCCCATCGGAAGCGATTCTCGCGCGAGTCTTCCTACGGTGCTGGCCTCTTGAACGCTGCCGCTGGTTAATGTAAATTCATTACGATTGGGATTATCGGCCGGGTTTCTGGGCGTTCGTTCACCGGCGACGGCAATGTCCCGGTCGCTCCCTCGCTCAGCCATCAATCACGAGGACATCGATAGGCTCGGAAGGAGTGGCTACCGTTTCTATTGCCTGCCCGGTCCGACCATTGAGAAAGAGCAAAGAACCGGGGACGTCGGGCGCTGCGACAGGTTTCTCGGTTTTCCCCACGACCACGAGCGCGTTCGCGCCTAACGCGAGTCGTTCGCCACAAGGAACGAGCGTGCCCGGGCGAGCGGATTCGCCACCACGGACCAGCACCTGCGGGGGTACCGGGGTTGATCGTAGCCGCACACCGTCCTTCGTCATCTCGGCCGGAGAACCGCCCGAACGAAGGTCGATCGCGCTGAAGCCGCCCGTGTAGCCGCATGAGCCGACCGCATAGAGCTGTCCGGTCTGCCCGTCTACTGCGAACTCCATCAGGTGGTTGCCCGTTAAGAACGTGTCCAGCCCATACCGAATTGTGCCATTCTCGTCGACGTTCAGGATAATGTTTGTTCCGGTCGCGGCGAAGAGGCCATCGCCAGCGACCGCGAAGCCGCCGTGGGTGGGAAGACAGCCAAAGTTCGGCCGAACAGCCGCCTGGCAGCGCTGCAATCCGCCATCGGTGACGGCGAACCAATCGATGCCGGTCGTATCCGGGCCATGGTAGCTGATGAAGAGTTGCCGCTCGTCGTCGGATACGGCTCCCTGGTAGACGATCCAGCTATGACCGCCCGCTTTCGCGCTCCAGATCGCCAACGCGGCACCGCTGGCTGGGTCCAATATGGTGACAATCGCATCCCCTCCCCGGTTGCCGAAGAGGTAGAGCCGCCCTGTTCCGGGTCCCACCGCGATGCTACGATAACTGTCGCTGGATACCGCCAGCGGATAGGTCGCACGGACTTCTACCGTCGCGATATCGACCACGGCTAATTGGTTGAGCGCACTGAGATCATCAGTCAAGAGAACAAAAAGGCGCGCGCCGTCCTTGCTGCGCGCCAGGAAATGCCCCGTAGAACGGCCGGGTGAGCGAACGGGGCGGGGCGCGAGAACCCGTTCGGCGATTACCATACCGTCCTGAGCGTGCACCGCCATGAGGCGATTATCCGCGAGCAGCGTGAAGACCGTCCCCTTCGCGCTCTCCGGTGGTCCCCCATATTGGGGTATTGGTGCGGTCGTTGCAACGGTTGCCGTCGCGCTTGCACTCGAGCGCGGCGGGGTCGGCGCGCCTGTCCCGATTAGCCGGTCCGGGGATACCGTGCCATCTCTCACATTCGGCGCACCACAGCCGGAAAGCACGACACCGAAAACGGCAGCAAGCATGAGGGGGCGCACCATCGATTGCATCGTATGGCCTCCGCGTACGAGGATTCTCTTCCTCTCTAATTACCGCGATGTGCAGGTTTCTTGGTGGAACTTGCTGAGTCACGACGACCTCCGTACGCTGTGAAGTGCTGAGATTCACTGACATAGCGGAGGTCGTCCCATGGATCGTACCACCTTTCTCATTGCGGTCTTCTGCCTGATCGATGACTGGCTCGTCGGCCAGCGCGTCCGTCAACGTGGCCCCGCGCCGATCCTCCATGACAGCGAGGTACTGACTTCTGCTCACCGATTGATACTTGCACATCGCGTTAATTACAACCCGTCGTCGGTGTGGTTCCCATGTACATATGGCTGCTGTAAATCGGCACGCGTTCATGTCCCTCGCGGCTCTTTCACCTGTCCGAACACAGTCTATCCTCTTCGAGGATTCTGACCCAGCTGAACGGCTTCTGTGGATCCCTCCCGGAACGCGGGCTGGTAGGGCGGGGCTGGCGGCGGCCCAGGCGCGGGGGGGTTGGGGGATCGGCCGAAGAAGCTGGGGACGCCGACCAAGATGGCGATGGCGATGGCACTCTACGACGATCATACCCATTCGATCGAACTCCGGCACACCGGAGCACGCCTCGTCACAGGTGGGGGGCTCTCCCGCAATCTCGATGATGCCGAGTGACCCGTTTCCGGGCTGTCGGACGGAGTGGATCTCGCGTGAAAAGCGATGCAGATTCACGAGCCGGTGCCGACCAATGGAATCGTTCCTGAGATTGGCGATCCAGCGAAATCGCTGCATCGAGATTGCGGGAGAGCCAGGTGGGGGTACACATTCCGGTCATAAATTTGACGGTTTTTGGGGCGTCGTTTCGTTGCCTGATTGCCGTTCTCACTGGGAAAATCGATCAGTCAGCCCATGAGAAGTGCCAGTATTTCCGTCACCGATGCGACCGGAATG
>JAABUJ010007434.1_pt1 | contig 10236 bp, 5 predicted proteins | sample 5559131 | NCBI WGS metagenome assembly JAABUJ01 (sample SAMN10711875, study PRJNA513366) | rock metagenome | isolation source: Antarctica rocks | place: Antarctica: Victoria Land, Mt New Zealand nord | collected 2016-01-07 | reverse complement strand
ATCCGAATACCTATTTCAAGAAGAGCTATATGTTGAGGAATCTGGATAAGTTGGGGAAGGGGGCGGGGAGCGGGGAGGCGGAGATGGAGGGGTGAGGGGTGATGGGTCGCGGTAGTCTTGACAGTTTAGGGCTTGGTATCCGGATTGTGTCGTGGCGTTTCGGTGAGGTGTATCTAGTTTGTTTCAAGGCTTCTCACTGTATGACGAGATATATCCAATCGTTTCGATTATGGGCCCGATCCAGTCAGAAACAGAACAACGCATGCGGGGAAGCTGTCGCAGTCTGACATACGCTAGGGATGAATTATTGTTGTCAAACATAGAAGGAGTGGCTAGTGAAATGAACATGTAATCATAAGTGTCTAGCTACTCTATGGAAATGTGGCCCTATAAGAAGGCCTCCAATCAACAAAAGAAAAAACTTTTATTCATAGCAAACTGTTTGTCTTAACAAACTCTACATGTTCTCAAAACCTCTGTAGGGCTCTGAAATCACTAAGATAACAAAATGAAACTGAAAGTTTAACATATCTTCTCAGTTCATTTCAGCAACAGTGAGATGAGATAAAAAATAAAATCTTATAATGTCTCATCAACTCTAAAAGTTAATAAGACAATATTGAAATGTCTTTAACTCAATTTAAATGAGTATCTTTAAGATGTTGAAATCTCAATTGTTTTATCATTAGATCACAGAGTCTTTGTCAGTGATTGATTAAATTGATAAGATTGATAAAATAAATGAATTTCAGTGTTAAAAGTAATTTTGTAAGTCTGTTGACAATTATGTTGCTTATGAGAATGTAATTAAGATGAATAAATCTGTGAGATTTGACTTCTTTTATAAAGTGATAATGTATATTAATGTACTTCATATAAATGTAAAATTCAGAATTCTTAATCAAGACTATAGTTTTCTGATTATTTATCTGAATTATAACTGTCTTAAATCTCTTTAACTTTAATTCTTTAAGTAATTTCTGCATTCACACTGCTTTCTTTATAGTCTCTGTTAAGATCATATACTTTACTTTATAAAAGAATAAAATGACTATTCTTTATCTTTTTAAACTTTAAAATATTAATTCATTAATTATTTTAAATATATACTCTAATATAAATCTTCTTAATTTAAGATCTTCTTCTCAGTCTGAATTTGAATATTCTAGCAATTTAAGTCAATTACTCAATTTATACTTGAGAATGATGTCTAGAATTTCTTACACATATTAAAATATTCACTTTAGAGTCTTTCAATGTGTGTTGTTAAAGTTATATGCAAACTGACTAAGAGTTAACATCATATATGTGATGTTGAGTTGAATTTATATCATAATGTACATAAAAGATTTTATGATCTTCTAATATTAAGTTATTAACTCTGATTCAGCTATTTTAATAATCTTTATAAGATAAACTCTGAGTTTCATTGAAGTTATGACTGTCTTAATATTCTATAGACTAAAGTCTTTAAGTATCTCTGTAAAATAAATTTTCTGAGATAGAATAAGTATTTATAGAGTTCTGTTTTGTGTAATTAACATTTTTAAGTAATGCTTACACACTTTGCAGTCAATTATTTTGAAATGATTGCTTAATTTGATTTTAAGATTTAGAATTTTGTTCTTATTGAGTTTACATAAAAGAATATTATCAATATAAACAACAATGATTAAAGTTTTCTTTTTAAATACATTATTGTCTGTGTAAATCTGTATGTATCTGAGACTGACAAGAAAGCAATGTATTATCTTGTATTACAGATAAAATAACTGTTTTAATTCATATAAAGCTTTCTTCAATTTATATATCTTGTCTTTCTCTTTTTCATATTCAATAAATTAAATCATGTAGACTTCTTCTTTCAAATCACTGTGTAAGAAAGTTGTTTTGATGTTTATTTATTTCAATTTATAGTCATAAAACACAGCTATAATAAAGATAACTTTATAAATCATTGATTTAACAATCATTGCAAAGATCTCTTTGTAATCAATTTTAAATTGTTATTTAAATTCTTTGACTACTCATTAAGTCTTATGTTATAAAATTGAGTTGTCAGATTCTTTTTTGTAATAGTAGACTCATTTATTTCTTAAAGCTTGTCAATTAAATAGTAACATCTTTAGAGTTTATGTAAAGTTAATTATTAATAAGTTATACTCACTATTCATTATTTTCTTTCAGTCTTTTAACTCATAACTTTCAATTATCTATTTAAATGTCTAAGATTCATCTCTGAAGTCTTTTTTCTTTTTTATAACATTAACAATTACATTAAACACAGTCAGATAGATCATGATTGCTTTAAGCTTTAGCTTTATAGAGAATTATCTTTCTCTTTTAAAGCATCAAGACTCAGCTAATATTGACTTATTAATTGTAAAAAAAATATCTGTAACATTTTCTTTCTCTTTCTTCATTTCTTCTAACTGATTTGACAATATCAGTATGAAAAAATATGATGATACATACTTTGAAGACAATAACAATGATGAGAATTAAAAAGAAAATAAAAAAGATAACTGTATATCTTTTTGTTCTGTATTAATGATGTGAGATTGAGTGACTTTAAAAATTGAGACTGCAACTTCAACATTATAAATTAATGAATCTTCATTAAATTACACATTTCTTACTTTAATTACTCAGTCTATCTTCTTCTTTTCAGAAAGCTATACTTTATATTGATTTCTTTCTTTATATTTAACAAGAATTTTCTTATTGCTTTAAAGTTTAAATTTAATTTTTGTTGTTTAGATCTTCTTTAAAATATGTACATATGTTGTGCATTTAAAACATCAAAAATATCTAAAATTAATGAAGTCTGCTGATCTATTTTTATTAAGAGATTTAAACAGTAGCTAAATTGAGATTTTGTTGTTCTTAAAAGCTGACATTAAGAGTTAATTAAGAAGATAGCATGCTGTTTTAACAGTCTTTAATCATAAAGTTTTGAAGACTTTATTATTCAGAATTATAATTTTAACTTTTGCTGTCAAAAGTTCATTACTTTTTTCTGTCACTTCATTCTGCTTTAGTTCATAAGAGACTGTTGTTTCATAGATAATTCTGAGACTTCATAATCATTTAATAATGAGCTTATCTCTGAATTTCTTTTCATTATCAAGTTATACTTATATAATTTGTAGATTCATCTAAATAAAAAGTATATTAAGAAACTGTTCAATTTTATCTTTTATCTGACCTTTCATTTTCATATTACAAACATATTGTCAGCAAATAAGATCATCTGTAAAGATTATATATTATAAAAACTTATCATATGCTTTTAACATAATAAGACTGACAACATTGATGTAAATTAGTTTAGTCATCTTTATAACTCAGTTTTATAATTTTCTTAAGATCTTCTTCTTTTGATTTGCTCTCATGCAGACATTACATAAATGTAATAATGTTTTCATAAATTCTTATAAGTTAAGTCTCACTATTTCAGAGTTTTTTAACATATTATTAAGACTTGAATTCTCTATATAATTAAGATATTGATATTAAGTAGTTTTTAAAATCTTATTATCTTTAATAACTAATATAATCTTATTCTTGTTCACAGATTTTCTTGTTATTAAAATTTAAAGATAATATAGCTTGTCTTTGCATACTATATAATTAAATATATTTTTTACTTTATTCTTTAAACATAGTAATCTGTTCTTAATTTTAACTGATATTTCTTTTGTTTTAATCATTTCAATTAAGAAGAGATTGAGCTCTATATTAGATATAAAATAAATATTTATTAAAATAATATTTTAAATCTTTTCATTGCTGTTCTTTAACTGTAAGTTGATCATTTCTATCTTTTAAGCATGCATCACTTCAGACACTTCTCTTATAGAGAGTTCATTGTTAAATATTTTGATTAAATTAATAGACTGAGTGTGTGAGTTGCCTATAGGTCACACAAGTCAGAGTTGAGTTTAGGTATTGAGTTAAGTTAGACTAACTTTTATTCAGTTAAGTCAGGTGCAGGTTAACTCAATCTGATCTGCATAGAGTCACAGGTTTTTTGTGAGTTATATATAGTCTTAGTAAGCATGTGTATGCACTTAGTAAGCACATACACATGCTTACTAATGTGTGTTTCTAACACACACCTTCATGAAAAGTCATGATTTTCGTAACTTATTCAGTAATATATCTTGCGACCATGTAATTTATCCCTATATGGCTAGTTAAGATGTAATTTATTATAACTAATATATCAATAAGCTTTCACATTTTTGAGCCTTAGCCCTGACCTTATCCATAATGACTAGCCTTACCTGCATGTGAGTACTCACACAGATTGTAGATAGAGTTAATTCATGTATGAACTCAACTTGACTTAACCTGAACTTTAGTGTAGATTTAGATCAGGTACACTTTTTTTCAACCTAACCTGACTCTATACTCAGTCTATAAATTAAATATAGAGAGATCACAGCATATATATTGTATTGTGTTGAAGTCAGTTATTTATAATATCTTATTAATCACAAGATTATAGTTCTTTACTGTAGTTAAGATCACTGTGTTCTTATTATACTGCTTATCTTCAAAACTTAAAAATTTCTTTTTTTCTTTCTCTTTCTTCTTTTTAGTTTCTTGCTTCTTCTTTAACTCTTTAAACATCTTTTCTGAATATAACTTTCAATAATTGTTCTTAAAGTGAACTGCTTTCTTGCAGTGAATATACATCTTATTTTTATTTTTTATCATGATATCACTATGCACTCATACCAAACCATAGCTGAACCCCTTACACAATGATTGATAAGCAAAGTACTATATAGACAGTCTTTACATACAAATCTTTTAAGTTTCTTAGTTATTAATCTTCATCAATACAAGATCTTAACATTAAAACTTCATCAAATAGCTATTGTACTGTAGTGTCTCACATTGTCACATATCTTATTCATCAGTCTCTTATAGATAAGAAACTCATAAATTCACAATTTTAACAACTTTATCTTTTTAAAGAGTGACAATTCATTACATTGCAATATGCAGACTAAAAGTCAGCAAAATGAGACAGAGTCATTCTTTAATCATATTAAGATTTAAGTGATCTCTGAAAAACAAGAATCTGCAGAGATTCAGACTGCTATTTAGACTGCAGAGAAGAAGAATTAATATTTAAATAAACAGATTTATCTGACTGAAATTAGACAGATCAATAATGAGAAAAGATGATAACTTATAGAAATCAATTGTGAACTGTAAGTATTTAATATGTATAATAAGATCAACAAACTTCTGAAAGATAAAGATTCTTAAGTCTTATCTGAGAAGAAACTGTATACAGTATTGAAAGAAATGAATACTCATGCTATACTATGCTGTCTAATGAAATTTCTAAACTGTGTTGTCTATGAGCACATCTTGATCAAGAGAGTTACAGAAGAAGTAAAAAGCACATTAACTGCAGTTAATGTAAGCAGAGTCTTTACTTAGTCTTTGATGCTAGTTTTATTTCACTTTATAGAAGCAGTTAAAACATCACTTCTCAATACTTTCACTTAATGAGACTGCATCTATTGACTCTTACTGACAGCAAACATCAGATGACTAAACACATTATTAAGAGTTCAACAAATCATTTAAGAGTTCAACTAATTATTAACAGTGAATCTTATAAATTCAATGAACTGCTTAAAAATCTGTTTAAATAGAGACTTAATAAGTCTGTCAACAACTATCTCTTAACTGAGCACAAAGTCTATCTGAATCTGATTGCACTTATGCAGATCACAAATGTTGTAATAAAAGATATTGATGTGCTTTAACTGCTTATGTACATGTACATTCTTAATCAAGATTAAGACAGCTTGATTGTCTTCTTTAAGCTAAATGAATAAAGAAGTTTGATGAGCTTCATTCTTTTAAATATTTATGCAGTGTAAGTTGACTTCAAGATATTTGTTTATGCTTATGTTTCTTAGTATCTGTTCAAGTCAGATCTCAGTCTTTGCACACATTGACATGATTATGTATTTGACCTCAGTAATTAAGATAATGACAAACTTCTGCTTTTGACTTGCTCACAACACTGATTTATCTTCAAGTATGTAAATACATTTTAAAATTGATTTCTGATTCTGCTTATTTAAAGCATAGTTAAAGTCAGAGTATTCAAGCATTACTTGACTCTCACTAAGACTGTACATAATATTAAGATTGATGATTGATCTTATGTATTGCAGTAGTTTCTTAAGTGTGTATTTATAATGCTTCACAGAATCACTGAGATATTGACTTAGTCAATTTAGTGTAAAGATGATGTTTAATTAAGTATAAATTGCTGTATACATTAAACTTTTAATTGTCTGTTAATACTGTCTTTGATCTATTCTTTAATCAGTTAAGTCAGCAAGACAAAGAACATCATATTTGTTGAATGAAATGCTGATGACTCTGTGCTTATCAGATCATATGTGAAGATTCTTTAATATCTTGTTCACATAGTGAGTCTGATTTAGATGCAGAGTCCTCATTTTGTAATTATGTATAACTTAAATGCTGAGAATTTTCTGTGTCTCTCTTAAGTCCTTGACTTTGAACATGTTCATAAGAGCTTGCTTAAATCAGAGAATGTGTAACAGATTTATTGAAGTCATAACAATATCATTCACATAAAGAAGCAGCATGATTCTTTTAATGCTGTGAAGAAGAAGACAGAAATCAGTTTTGCTTTAATGAAAACTCAACTTAAGCAGTTTAATGACACATTGTTCATGTCAGTTCTGTGTGACTTGCTTAAGATCATAAAGACTGCACAGTATGCACAGAACACAATTAAATGTAATATTGACTTCAGAAAAAGATGTTATATAGATTGTTTTCTTTAGAAAGAATTCTGTAAAGATGTTATTAACATTCACTTGATGACACTTTAGATTCTTAAGTGCAACAATAGTCAGAAAGACTCACAGAGTGTTAAACTTAATAATGAGAGCAAAAATATTTTTATAATCAACACTATATGTCTGTGAGAAGTCTCTTGTCACAAGTCTTGCCTTGAGCTTGTTTAAGAATCTGTTGATGTTCAGCTTAAGTTTAAAGACTCATTTGCTGATCACAATGTTGATTTTTCTTAGTGGCACAATCTCTTTTCATGTTTCATTTGCTGTCAAGACTGTCAGCTTTACATAAATAACATTCTTTTACATTTCTTCTCAGATTGAGTCTCTCACTGCTTCAGCATAGATGACAGATGTTAAAATATTAGATCTGATCACAGAATCTTCTTTATCTGTAAAGAACATCATAAGTGTCAGCATAGTTCTTGATATTTTGATTAAGAGCTCATTCACATCTTAATTATTGTTGTTGTTGTCTTTCTTTTGTTTCAAGATCTCAACATACAGAAAGATTCTGACTTCTTTAAGTGTCACTGTCTTAACTTAATCAGTGTTGATCTTCTTATCTGACAACTCATTTAGATTGACTGCAGTCAACTTGATCTCATATTGTTTATCTTAAGACTTATTGATCTTAATCATAATCAAATCAGACTGCATCTTACTGTTTTAAGTTGTAAGTGTCTGATTTAAAGCTGTGATCTTTACAATAATTGACTTCTTCTGTAAACATTCAACAGATCTTCTATCTAAAAAAACATTTAATGTCTATCATTGCAGTCTAAGATCAACAGTACCTTTCTTCTTACTTTTAATAAATTTTACAGTGTGATTCTTAATGATGTATTTGAGATCTAAAGCTTAAAGCTGATACTGCTTTGTAATTTTCTCAATGTAACTCATAAAGACTCTTACTCATTCTCAATTCATGAACTTGTCACATCTGTCTTCAGATAATAACTTGAGATCAATGTAGCTGTAGCACTTGCATCCTCATATATAAATGTAATTAATGAATGACTTTACATTAATGAAAGCTTTCTCAGAAGTTGTCTGCTTATCATTAATTAAGAGATCAGTTGCTGTTCAATTACAAAGATAGATATCTATCTGTGCTGTCTACACTCAGAACTTTATTGACAGTTGTGTCTCTTTAATCATGATACACACTGAATTCTTCATGATTTGAATGATTCTTTTGACAACATCATTCTGAATTGACATGTAGAGCACTGTGTACTGCAGTGTGATGTCAAGAGACTTGCATCAGTTGTTTAGAATGAATCTCAACTTCATTTCATTGTTACTTTATACAGCAAGAATCTTTGCATCAATCTGAAGTTTAATCTTCAGTCATCATTTTTGTAGTGTCTGTAAGATCTCATCATATCACTTCAGCAGTATCATTCATGTCTTTCAGAAATAATTATCTATTATCTTCAGAAAGTACTGATATTTGTTAAATAACAAGAATAATGAACTGCATATGTCAATGAAGATAAGAATGAGAATGTTAGTCTTTCTTTTGCTTACAGTGTAATCTTACTTGTTGATGAACTTAATCAGAACATAAATCTCACACATAATCTTATTGTTCTCAACAATGAGAATTGACTTTTCAAGAATTGTTATCTTGTAAAGATTATGCAGCTTTGCAGAATCAAGATAAACAAATCATCAGTGTCAAAGTCTGTAAGTCTTGATCTTTTCATTCAATGATGCAGTGTTGACTTCTGAGAAATTGATTATGTTATTATGTGAGCTTGCATCTGAAGCAGCTGCAAGAAAAGCAGCCTCTGAATGTGATGTGTGCACTGTAGATATCAGAATAAATTTATTAAGACTCTTTGCAATGTACTTAACTATATAGACTCTATCTTGCTCTGATGCTTCTGGTATAGTCTTGCTGTGCTTATCACACATTTAAAGACAGTGTTAATCAAAGCTTCTATGCAGTTTCATTTTGCACATTCACTTTCTTGAGAGAAAATTGACCTCAAGTTCAGACATGTAAAGTGTTAAACTCAGCCTTACAGAATTTTCTGACCTGACTTGCATAATGATCACTTCATAATAGTAAGAGTATAAATGTTCTCTTTTAACTTTAATTTGCTGACATCTCATTCATATGAAAGAGCCATGACAGCATTCTTGAACAGAGCAGCAATTTTATTGCTGACTTTCTCTTTCTTATCAGATTCAGAGAAGAAGTCATCATCATTATTGTCACTAACTTCTGTGTCAAAGACTCTGTGCCTCTTTTCTTTATCTTTGTAGACTGACTTCTGATATAAGTTAACTGCAGTCAATCTGCACAGCTTAATCACAGTTAATCTGCTTGCTCTCTTTTGAGTGTCTTGCTTAATATCAGAAAGAAATTTGCAATCTTTTATGAAGTGAAAGTCATTGCAAAGAAAGTACTTGATGAAGTAATGAGAAGAATGATTACTGTTAGAGCTAAATGATCTGCAATAATGTTGCTTAATATTAACTATGCAGTAATTCAATGAACTACAGTTCTGATTCATTAAACATTAATCTTCTTTCTATTTATCTGTTCACAAGACAATGACAGTCTTGTCAGTCTTAAGCTATATCTCTTTCTTCTAAAGCTTTTACAGATCTCTCTTGACATCTGAATTGTTCTGAGTGTCAATGACATCACAAATCACAATGTACTTATTCAGCAGCACTTAAAGCAGTGTCTGAAATTGTTATTCTGATTTGAACAATCTAATTATGTCAGACTGAGTTGCAGCAATCTTTCTGCTGAGTTTGCTCAGATAAATTTATGCTTCTTTAATGAACACATTCTTTGACATCTTATATTCAACAAACTTCATCAAATATTGTCTCTTAATTATCTGCAACTTCTTCTTGTATTTAAACTTTAGCACATTTCAAACATTCTTTGTGCTGATCTTGTTCATCAGATATTCTTAATCATCTATATTGATGCAGATAATAAGTCAATATAAGATCTTTGCATCAGTTTTCTGACTTTCAAAGCTGAGATTGCTGAGAGAAAATGCAGCTAAGAATTCACTGACAGAAGTGTTGAAATGCTGAGACTTCAACAATATTTTATAGATCTTCTTTTATTAGTCATCTTCTCATAAGAGTAAATCATTGATTGCAGTTCTTGCAAGTAAGAATTGAAATGAGTTGTTGCTTTGTAAAGAAGTTGTTGAAGTTCATTGTGATGATAGTTGACATGTAGTATAAGAAGTGAATAAAGTAAAGTGTGAAGTCTGAAGAAATGAGAGGTTTGTGGGAAGGTCTTGATTTCTAAGTCAACAGGTGACTACCTAAAAACCAAAGACTAAGGCTAAGGAAAGAACTCAACATTGTGAGGATATGACCTTCT
>JAABUJ010007432.1_pt1 | contig 10237 bp, 7 predicted proteins | sample 5559131 | NCBI WGS metagenome assembly JAABUJ01 (sample SAMN10711875, study PRJNA513366) | rock metagenome | isolation source: Antarctica rocks | place: Antarctica: Victoria Land, Mt New Zealand nord | collected 2016-01-07 | reverse complement strand
CCCGCAAGCTGGCGCCCTATGTCGGCGTTTCCTACGCCGGGTTGTATGGCCAGAGCGCCACCTTCGCCCGGCACGAAGGTGGGCCCGCGAACCGGGTCAGCTTCACCTTCGGCCTGCGGTCCTGGTTTTAGCGCAGGCCGCCCCGCATGCGCCCGACTGCACCAGCGACCGAGAGAACAGCCTATGACCTACGCCAAGACGCTTCTCCGCGCCGCTTTCATCACGGCAATCGGCATGCTTCCCGCTGCCTGCGCCAAGCCGGCCGACCAGTCCGGGATGCAGGGCATGTCGGGGATGCAAGGCATGTTGGGGATGCAGGATATGTCCAACATGCCGGGTCACGACATGCAGGGCACGGACATGCAGGCGATGATGACCCAGTGCGCGGACATGCGCCGGCAGATGGCCCAGGGTGCCCATCCGAACACGCCGGATATGGCCAAGATGATGGCGCACTGCGATACGATGGACCGCAACATGGGCAGCATGCCGGGCATGGGCTCCCCTGTCCCGGCTGATGCCCCACCCGCGACACGGGCGCGCTAAGGCGGGCACGATGAGGATGTCTTGGCCCACTCTCCCGGCGGCGATCTCGTTGCGATGTTCGCCGCCGCCCAGGCCGCTGACCATGAACTGACTTGATGGCGCCCTCCTGCACCTGGCTTCCCGCGATGAGGCGTCATCTTGCTGCCTTTGCCGCGGGAGACATGGTGTGGGAGGCCGCGCGGGCGCCGCTCTATAACCGGTGGCTACCGGCGTGTCCTAGAGCATGATCCGTGCTGATAGGCGCTCGAAGGATGCTCTTGGCCTTTGTTTCAAGGGTATCTTTATCCGACGGATGATCCCGTTCGGTCGGATGACGCTTCAGCGGACGTTCGCAGCATTTTGTCGTCCGCGGCAGAAGAAACTCGGGCTGTTTTGGCAAGACCTAAACTAGCACGCCTCCAGCGCCCGCCGCAGGTCCTCGCTGCCGTACGGCTTCTGCAACGGCACGGCACCCTCGATGGCATCCTTCGCCAGGCGGCCCGTCGCCACGATCACTCGCAGGCCCGGGCGTAGCTCCCGGGCGCGGGCGATCAGCGCCGCACCGTCCATGTCGGGAAGTCCGAGGTCGGCGATCATGATCGAAATCGTGGGGTCGGCCATGAGCGCCGCCAACGCCGCCCTGCCGTCGGCTGCCTCCCGCACGGTGCGGCCGAGATCCTCCAGCTGCACCACGACATTCATCCGTATCAGCTCGTCATCCTCCACCACCAGCACGGACGCCGGCACCTGCAAGGAGGCCGGCACCGGATGCAGCAGGACGCGCAGCTTGCGGGCGAGATCGTCGCGGCTGTACGGCTTGGACAGCAGGTGCAAGCCGTACTCCGGCTGGCCATCATGGGCGATCGCGTCCTCCATGTATCCGGGAGTGAACAGGACGGGGATGCCGGGCCGAACGGCATGCATCTGCCGCACCAGCTCGACCGAGGACAGCGGCCCCGGCATGACGATATCGGCAACGATCAAGTCGATCGGCGTCCAGGCATGCAGCAGCGCCAGCGCCGCCGTCGTGTTGGCAGCCAACTGGGTCTGGTAGCCAAGGCTTTCCAGCAGGTCGGCCACGCCCTTCCGCACGTGCAGGTCGTCCTCCACGACCAGGATCGTCTCGTTGCCCCCGATAGTGTCGGGCACGGGGGCGTCCAGCAGGGCGGCGGCGGGCGCGGCGGCCACCTCGGCGTGGCTGCGGGGGAAATACAGCGACACGGTGGTGCCCTCCCCCAACTGTGACTTGATCCGGGCATGGCCGGCGGACTGGCGCATGAAGCTGTCCACCTGCGCGAGGCCAAGGCCAGTGCCTTTGCTGTCCTCCTTGGTGGTGAAAAATGGCTCAAACACGTGTTCCAGCAATCCCGGCGGCATGCCCGTCCCGGTGTCGGTGACGGCGATGCACACGTACTCGCCAGCGGCCGCTTCGTCGCCGTCGAGCCTGGCGTTGGTGGCTGCGAGCACCAAGCGGCCGCCGCCCGCCATCGCGTCACGCGCGTTCACCCCCACGTTTAGCAAGGCGTTTTGTAGCTGCAGCCTGTCGGCGCACACATTCCACAGCCCGGCGGGCGTGCAGGTCTCGACCACTATCGTTGTGCCCAACGCATGGCGCAGCAATTCGGCCGCGTCGGCGAGCATGGCTGCGGTATCCAACACCTTGGGCTCGAGCGGCTGCTTGCGCGCAAAGGCCAGCAGCGAGCGGGTCAGGGTCGCGCCCCGTTGCACGCCATCCAGCGCCGCGCGATGCCGCCGCAACGCGGTCTCACCGGCGGCGGCGGCCATCGGGCGCAGCAGATCGAGATTGGCGGAAACAACCTGCAGTAAGTTGTTAAAATCATGCGCGACCCCGCCAGTCAGGCGTCCGATCGACTCTAGCTTCTGCGAGTGCGCCAGCTGCGCCTGCACCGCCTCACGCTCGGTAATTTCGCGAGAGAGCTGGGTTGCGGCCACCGCCAGCTCCCGCGTGCGGTCGGCTACCTGGCTTTCGAGTTCGATCTGGTTTCGGCGCAATCCCTGGGACAGGATGCGGAATTGCGTCTCGCTTAACTGAGTCGCCATCCCAGCCCGGCTCCGGTCGTCCACGTCGCGAAAAAAAGCCTCCAGCCCGTTGCCGTCGGAAATGAAGATGGCCTCGACCCAGCAGCGCAGCGCCGGCAAGTAGGTTTCACGCCGAATCGGCCTGTGCTCCTGCGCCGACTGGGCCGCCAGCTCCTCCACATCGAGAGGGCGGCTATCCGGAAACACGTCCCTGAACATGCGGCCCAGCATGTCGGCGCGGGTGTGCCCGGATAGCTCCTCGAAACGCGGGTTTGCGTCGACGAATCGCCACGCGGCGTCGAGCCGATACCAACCATCGCTGGTCGCAAGCGGGACACCGCTCGGGCTCTGGTCCGTTCCGGGCCCGGTCGAGCACGATGGTTCGTTCATTTCCGCTCCGCGTAGGCTTCGATCCGGTCGGATATTACGAAGCATATGTTAAGCATTCATTTCGATATAACAAAAACGAATTATTGTCAATTATTTAACGCAGGAACGTACGTTGCCCGGGCGCGTCTGATCCTTGGCAACTATTCCAAAAGGTCAGGCATGGACGAGCACCAGGCGATGCGGGACCTCCCGATCGGCATCGACGCAGCGGGGCACCGAGTCGAGAGCGACTCGATGGGAGAGATCGAGGTCGCGGCCGACCGCTACTGGGGCGCGCAGACGCAGCGGTCGCTGAAGCACTTCTCCATCGGCCGCGACCTGATGCCGATCGAGGTCGCGCACGCTTACGGCACGGTCAAGAAGGCCGCCGCCGTGGTGAACGCCAGGGCCGGACGCCTGCCGCAGTGGAAGGCCGACGCCATCGTGCGCGCCGCCAATGAGGTTGTCGCGGGCGCGCTGGACGCGTATTTCCCGCTGTTCGTCTGGCAGACTGGGTCGGGCACGCAGTCGAACATGAACGTGAACGAGGTCATCTCCAACCGCGCCATCCAGCTGCTGGGCGGCGAGCTGGGCAGCAAGCAGCCGGTGCATCCGAACGACGACGTCAACATGGGGCAGTCGTCCAACGACAGCTTCCCGACGGCGATGCACGTGGCCGCCATTGCCGCCATCGAGGACCGGGTGCTGCCCCAGCTCGGCGCGTTGGCCGACGCGATCTCAGCCAAGGCGCAGGAGTGGGCCGACATCGTCAAGATTGGCCGCACCCACCTGGAGGACGCCGTGCCGCTGACGGTCGGGCAGGAATGGTCGGGCTACGCCGCCCAGCTGCACCATGCGATGGACGGCGTGCGCGCCAGCCGGGCGGGGCTGCTGCGGCTGGCGATGGGCGGCACGGCGGTGGGCACTGGGCTGAACGCCCCGCCGGGCTTCGCGCAGGACGTGGCGGCCGAGCTCGCGGCGCTGACCGGGCAGCCGTTCGTGACCGCGCCGAACAAGTTCGCGGCGCAGGCCTCGCTGGACGAGATGGTGGCCGCGATGGCCGCCCTGCGCGGGGTCGCGGTGGCGCTGATGAAAATCGCCAACGACATGCGCTGGCTCGGCTCCGGCCCCCGCTGCGGCCTCGGCGAGTTGCTGCTGCCGGAGAACGAGCCCGGCAGCTCCATCATGCCGGGCAAGGTCAACCCGACCCAGTGCGAGGCGATGGTGATGATCTGCATCCAGGTGATCGGCGAGGACGCCGCGGTCGCGTTCGCCGGCAGCCAGGGCAATTTCGAGCTGAACACCATGCGTCCGCTGGTCATCAACAACTACCTGCACGCGGCGCTGATCCTTTCGGACGGATGCGAGATGTTCCGCCGCTACTCGGTCGAGGGCACTCGGCTGAACCGCGCCCGCATCGACCGCTACGTCGCGGAGTCGGTCATGCTGGTGACGGCGTTGAACCCGGTGATCGGCTACGATCGCGCGTCCCAGATCGCGCATCTCGCGATGGAGCACGACCTGACGTTGCGGGAGGCGGCGCTGCGGTCCGGCTTCGTGGACGCCGCCACGTTCGACGCGACCGTCGATCCGCGCCGCATGGTGTAGCGGCGCCGCGGCTTTCCCGACTTCCACCCGGAAGGCGGCGAACTCGGGAAGTCGCTGCAAGTAGGCAGCAGCCCTCGGCCTCGCTCAAGCCGTGCTCGTCCGCCTTGGCGACGACGAGATCGGCCATGGTCCAACAATGGTCCGGGAGCCGCCGTAGGGCAGGCAATAAAGGGTGGCTTTAAAGGTTCATTGTCTATTTGAACCGAATATCCGACGTGAACCGACATGAGCAGGATAGTTCTGTTATGGCATCGAAAAACTTTGTCGTCCGCGCAAGTTCGTCAGGCCGCTTCGTTCCGGTCCGGGCATCGGCATCGACCGTGCTGAGGGCATGGCACGAACGATGCCACGACCCAGCCGCGTCCCTGTCCAACGTCGGCCATAATTAACGCTGATGTAACGGCCCATGACCCGCATCTCCTGCCTATGTCTCGCCGTGGTCGCCAGCCTCGGCGGCTGCGTCAGCGCGCCATCGCCCGGTGCCGATCTCGACATGCTGGCCATGGAGACGGGGTCCGACGCCGGGCGGCAGCTCGAGGTGATGCGCCAGCAGGAGGAGCGGCTCGCCCACAAGCCGTTCCTGCCGGGCAACCAGGTCGACCTGCTGATCAACGGCCCGGCGTCGTTCGCCGCCCTGTCCGAGGCGATCGGCAGCGCCCGCACCCGGGTCGACATGGAGAGCTACGAATTCGATCCCAAGGCCGGCGCCGCGTTCGCGGACCTGCTGTTGGCAGCGGCGGCGCGCGGCGTCGAAGTGAACCTGATCTACGACGCCTGGGGCGCCGCCGACGCCCCGCAATCTTTGTTCGACCGCCTGCGCGCGGGGGGCGTGCACGTGCTGGAGTACAACCCCCTGCGCCCGAACGACCGTGTTCCAGTGGAGGTCAACAAGCGTGATCACCGCAAGCTGCTCTGCGTGGACGGCAAGATCGCGATCACCGGGGGCGTCAACATCAGCCGCGTGTACTTGAACGCGCCCGGCCCCATTCCCAAAAGCCCGAACGACGAAGCCTGGCGGGACACCGACGTCCGCATCCAGGGGCCAGCGGTCGCGCAGTTCGAGCACTACTTCGAGGAGACCTGGCGCGACCAGAAAGGCCCGCCGCTCCCGCCGGCGCCGGCGACGCCGCCGACCCATTACGGCCCGTCCTTGGTGCAGGGCATCGACGGCGCGCCGGATAACGGCCACCCGCTGATTTATCGCACGCTGCTGGCGGCGATCGCGCTATCCCACCATTCGGTGCACCTGACGACGGGGTTCTTCGTGCCTACGCCCGACATGGCGCACGCGCTGGAAAACGCCGCGCGCCGCGGGATCGACGTGCAAATCGTGGTGCCGGGGCGCAATACCAGCAAGGCGGCCCTCGCCGCCGGGCGCGCCGATTACGGGGACCTGCTGGAAGCGGGCGTGAAGATTTACGAACGTCAGCACCGCATCCTGCACGCCAAGACCTCGGTCATCGACGGGGGATGGTCGGCCGTCGGCTCATCCAACCTCGACTGGCGCAGCGTGGTTTGGAACAACGAGATCGACGCCATCATCCTCGACCCGGCGTTCGGCGCGCGGATGGAAGCGATGTTCGCCGACGACGTCGCCCGGTCGCGCGCGATCGACCTGGCCACCTGGCGTCGCCGTGGCCTGGGCGAGCGGTTCCACGAGTTCGAAGCCAAATTCATTGAGCCGTTGTTGTAGCTCGTCAGTTCAGCGCCTGCGGTCGCTGCTCCTCCAGGAACTGCTCGACGGCGTGGATGAACTGCATGCGGTTCTTCTCCAGCATAACCGTGTGGGTTCCGTCGCCGAGCTGCACCCACCGCTTGTACGGGGTATTCTTCAGCTCCGCGAAATAAGCCGCCGTTTGATACGTCGGCAGGTCGGCATCCCACTCCGCATGGATCAGCAGGGTCGGCACGGTGATGTCGGAGGGCTGGTACAGCGGCTTGCCGGCCATCCAGTAGTCGCGGCTGTCCTGGGCGACGCCGTTCGGGGCGCGCAGGACGGGCGGGGTCTGCTTGGCGCCCACCGGGTCGGTCGCAAAGGTCGCGTCGGCCCACATGTCGAACCAGCCCGGCGGGATCAGGGCGGCCTTCTTATCGTCCGCCACGCCCATCAGCCAGCGGTCGCGCGTCGCATCCCGCGTGACGGAGCGGTAGGCGCCCAGAGGCGGCGCGTCTGGCGGAACCTTTGTGTCGCTCAGCCACTGCGGCGCATACAGCACCAGGCGGGCGACGTTGGCATTATGCGTGGTCGTGTACAGCCCCATGATCGACGTTCCCCACGACCAGCCCATCAGGTTCACCTTGGCCACGTGCCGCCGCTTCATCACGAAATCGACCACCGACCCCACGTCGCAGGCGGCCGTCGCGGTGTCGACGATCGGCTTGGCGTCGGCGGCCGGGCGGTCCATTTCCGGCGGCCGGGTGGACCGGCTGTAGCCGCGCACGTCGAGCAGCCAGACGTCCCAGCCGCGGGCGGCCAGCATGTCCATCATCGACGCGCCGGCGACCGGCAGGTCGAACGCCGTCTCCGCCGGATAGGTCGCGCCGTGGACGTACACTAGCACGCGATCGGGCGAGAACGTCCGCATGCCCGCCGGGTGCTTGTTGCGAACATACAGCTGGATACCCGGATCGGCTGCCGGGACCATGAACTCCTGCATTTCGACCCGGCCCGCCGCACGGGCCAGCGCCGGCGCCAGCACGACCGCGGCGAGCAGCATGGCCAATCCCGACAGTTTGTTAATGCGCTTCATCGTTTCCCCCAATCATCCAGACCCTATTAACCTCCCTCGCCCGCTGCAATGGCGGCGCAACGAGAGTTTGCCTTAACTTTCCACAGGAGCGATGCGCCGGGATGCGCGACAGCACTACTGGTTTCCTCCGTCTGCGTGGGCACCCGGCGGGGTGCAGGGTCGGCGGAACCAGCGCGCCAGCCTGGTGAAGCAGCGCGACGCACTGCCCAAGGTGGCCAAATTTCTGGACAGATTTCGTGCGTGGCACCACGGAAACTCTTTAAGTTGGCTCGGACGCACGCCGTAGGTGCGCAACAGCTCGGTCAAAATTAGCATCCCAACTCTCCCGTTATGACACGCGCTTCAATCCGAGCCGGTGCGCTCTGCCTGGCGCTGGCTGGTTGCGCGAGCGACAGCCGGCAGCCGCTGGTCCAGCAAACCGTCCTAGCGCCAAGCGTCGCGGCCCTGGACCGGACACGGCCCGGCGCCGCGCCGATTGCGTCCGACCGGCCGCTTACGCTGGCGAGCGTGGGCCTCCTGGCCATACAGAATAGTCCCGACCTTCGCGCGGTACGGGCACAGAAGGGAGTCGCACAGGCGCAGGTCGTCCAGGCCGGGCTGCTGCCCGACCCGGTGCTGTCCGGCAGCTACAACGTGCTTCTCAGCGGTCCCGGCGTCGCCAACGCGATCGGCACGACGCTGACCGGCGACATCAGCTCGCTCATCACCCTGTCCGTCCGGAGCCGCGCCGCCCGCGAGGCCGCACGCCAGGTGGACGCCGACATCGTCTGGCAGGAATGGCAGACTATCAGCCGCTCGCAGACGCTCGCGATCGACCTGGTCGAGCAGGGACGCTTGATCCGCAGTTTGGAGCAGACCCTTGGCGTCCTTCGGCACCGCGCCGCCATCTCGACCCAGGCCGTGGCGCAAGGGAACGCGACCCTGCAAACCCTCGCCCCGGACGTAGCCGCGCTCACCGGCCTGCAGACGCAGTACGACGCCGCCGTCCTGGCCCAGGAGCAGCGCTGGCAGAACCTCGACGCGCTGCTTGGCCTGGAGCCAAGCGTGCGGCCCCTGCTCGCGACGGCGCTGCGCGTGCCGGCGATCGGCCCCGACGAAGCCGCCGCGATGCTCGCCAGCCTGCCGCAGCGCCGCCCGGACCTGATCGCCTTGCAGCTCGGCTACCGCGCGCAGGAAGCGAACCTGCGGGCGGCGGTGCTGGGCCAATTTCCGGCGCTGACCTTCGGTCCCAACTACGGCAGCGACAACACCGGCGTGCAATCCGTCGGGCCGTCCCTCTCGGTGGCCCTGCCCCTGTTCAGCCGCAACCGCGGCGCCGTCGCGATCCAGCGGGCAACGCGGGCGCAGTTGCGCGAGGAGTACGCGGCCCGTCTCGCCACCGCCGCCGGAGGAGTGAAGGCTTTGCTGGCCAACCTCGCCTTGCAGGAACGCCAACTGGCCGCCGCTCGCTCCGGCCTCGGCCAGGCCAGCATGCTGGCCGCCAACGCCGAGGGCGCGCTGCGCTCGGGGCTTCTGGATGAGTTGAGCTACGTGCAGCTTGTCATCGCGCGGCTGGAAAAAGGGCGCCAGGTGACGGGGCTTGAGCAGCAGGTTTTCGACGAGCGCACCGCGCTGGCGACCTTGCTTGGCGCCGGCCTGCCCCCGGTGCGCCTGCCATCGCCGGAGGCGCCGGGCCAGCGATGAGGTTCCTCCTGATGATCCTGCTGACGCTCCTGCCCTTCCCGGCTGAAGCCCAGGGCGGCGCGCCAGGCACGCCGGAACCGAGCGTGCTCGTCACCACGGAAACGCCGCGCCAAGGCAGCCTGCCGCGCACGCTTACGGCCTACGGCACGGTGCAGGCCGCGCCGGGTGGCAGCCAGGCGCTCAGCCTGCTGCGGGCCGGACAGGTCACCCTGGTCAGGGTGGCAGTGGGCCAGCGTGTCCACCGGGGCGAGGCGTTGCTGACCGTGAGCGCGGACCAGGCGGCGCTGTCGACCTATCGCCAGGCCGTCACGGCGCTGTCCGTAGCACAGGGCGAGCGGGGGCGAATGGCGCAGATGCTGGCCCAGCATCTCGCCACCCGCGACCAGCTCGCGCAGGCCGACAAAGCCGTCACGGACGCGCAGGCCAACCTCGACACGCTCGCCAAGGCGGGTGGGGGCAGCGCCGAGCAGACGCTCTCGGCGCCGTTCGATGGCGTCGTCTCCAACCTGTCCGTGGCCTCCGGCGCCCGCATCGCGCCCCAGGCGCCGCTGGTGACGCTCGACCGTTCCAGCCGGCTGGTCGCTTCCGTCGGGGTCGAGCCGGGCCAGCGCGGCCTGCTCGCGCCCGGCCAAGCGGCCCAGGTGGAGTCGCTCGATGGCGGCGGCGCCCTGCCGGGCAGCGTGCTCTCAGTCGGCGCCATGCTGGACCCGGTGTCGCGCCTCGTCCCGGTGCTGGTCGATCCGCCCGGGGACGGTTCCAAGCGGGACCCGCAAGCCGATCCCATCGCCGGGCTGCTGCCGGGCGGAGCGGTGCGCGTCGTCGTGCAGGTGGGCGAGTACCGAGGCTGGCTGCTGCCGCGCGGCGCGGTGCTGACGGATGGCAAGGGGGCTTACGTGTTCCAGGTGGACGGCGGCAAGGCGGCACGGCTGGACGTGCAGGTTGCGGGCGCCGTCGGCAACACGACCGTCGTCACCGGCGCGATCGATCCGGGGCGGCCCGTGGTCACGAGCGGGAACTACCAGCTTCACGGCGGCGAGGCGGTGCGCGAGCAGGCGGCCAAGCCATGAGCGGCGAAACGCTTCCCGTCCGGGACGCCGCGGGCGCAGGCGTTACGCCGGGAGCCGAGGCCGGGTGGGTGGCGCGGCACACGCGCTCCATCCTCGCCGTCCTGCTGGCGCTCGCCATCGCGGGCGGGTTCTCGGCGGCGCTGCTGCCCGCGGGGCTGTTCCCGGTGGTCCAGTTCCCCCGCGTGGTGCTGAACG
>JAABUJ010007431.1_pt1 | contig 10237 bp, 11 predicted proteins | sample 5559131 | NCBI WGS metagenome assembly JAABUJ01 (sample SAMN10711875, study PRJNA513366) | rock metagenome | isolation source: Antarctica rocks | place: Antarctica: Victoria Land, Mt New Zealand nord | collected 2016-01-07 | reverse complement strand
TCCACCTGGGGCCTCCCTGTTCCGTGTCCTAGACACCACGGATCCTGAGGCCCCAGGCCCCTTCTCAGGCCCAGGCTCGAACTACGTGTCGATCACGCCCACCACGCTTCATGACGAAGAGCCGGTTTGCCCTGCATCGCCCAGCGGTTGCCGCGCCCACTTGCCCCGGCCGCTTCCGCCTGGGCCGCTCACCTGTTGACTACCGGCGTGGCCGCTGCACTGCTCGCTCTGCTGACGGCCCTGTGTTACGGACTCGCCAACTACCTCGGTCCCGTGCTGACGCGCCGAACACCGCTTGCCGGCGTGCTGCTGACCAGCCAGGTCGTGGGTTTCGTAGGCGGGGGGTTGCTGCTGCTCGTTCGCGGTGGCAACGTCCCGACGGGCCAACACCTGGCCGAGGGGCTCGGGGCTGGGGTTTGCAACAGCGCTGCGCTGGCCCTCGCGTACACCGCCTCGGCCGTCGGGCCGATGAGCATCGTGGCGCCCATCGGTGCGACAGGTGCCATCGTCCCGGTGGCTGTCGCCCTCGCCACCGGTGAGCAGCCGACGGCCCTGGAGCTGGCCGGCATCCCGCTGGCTGTCCTCGGCGTCGTCCTGGCAGCATCCCGGCGGCCGAACGCGACCACGCAGCATGCCGCTCCGCGCACCATCGTCCTCGCGGTGCTGTCGGCGGTGTGCTTCGGCGGCTTCCTGACCCTGTTCGGTGCGGCCTCCGCCGACCACTCGCCGTGGGCCGTCTTCTCCAGCCGCATCTCACTGCTGGCGATGACAACGGCCTTCGTCCTGCTGCGGCGCCCTGCCGTGCGCTTCCCCCTGACCGACCTACCGATCATGACGGTGCCCGGTGTCCTGCTGCTCGCCGGCACGATCTCCTACGGCGTTGCGACGACGCAGGGCCTGGTCAGCGTCGTCGCCGTGCTGGCGACGCTGTCGCCGGTCGTGACGGTCGGCCTCGCTGTCACGATGCTGCACGAGCGGTTGTCGGGCCGGCAGCGCTCCGGCGTCGCACTGGCGCTCGTCGGCGTGGTGCTGCTGGCAGCCGGCTGATCGGCCGGAACGGCTGCCGCGGATCGCGACGTTGTGGGACTCTGCGCCCAGCACTCCCCTGCGCACCCCGCCTCTGGTCAAGGAGTCACCGTGTCCACTACCACCCCTCCGCTCGCGTGGGGCTATCTGCAGCCCGGCTCGGACCGCACACACCAGGTCCGCGCGCTGCAGTACCTCCTCCGCAGCCGCGGCCAGCAGGTCACCGTCGATGGCGGCTACGGGCCAGCGACAGTCGCCGCCGTCAAGGCCATCCAGCAGGCAGCGCACCTAACGGTCGACGGCGTGTGCGGGCCGACGACCTACCCCGCGCTCGTCATCACGATCCGGCCGGGCAGCAGCGGGGATGCGGTGGGCGCCGCGCAGGAGATGTTCGACTCGGGTAACGCCGGCCTCGCTGTCGACGGATCCTTCGGGCCGGCCACCGAGAAGATCACGCGCCAGATGCAGTCGGCTTTCTCGCTGGTCACCGACGGCGTCATCGGTCCGCAGTCGTGGGCCCGGTTGACGGAGTACGACGCGCCCTGACGCCCGGCGGGTGCAGCACTGCGCCGCTCAGCGGCCGGTGAAGACCGGCTGTCGCTTCTCGTTGCGGGAAGCTCGTCCTTCCTGGAAGTCGCTGCTGGCCCAGCAGGCATCGAACGAAGCGCGCAGGGCCGGGTCCGGGAAATCTCCGGGCAGCGGCAGACCGGCCCGCAGCGCCTGCTTGTTGTAGGCCAGGGTCAGCGGGGCGAGCTCGGCCAGCTGGCCGGCGAGTGCTAGAGCGGTCGCGAGCACCGTCTTGTCCTCGCCGGCGGCGACGCTGTGGTCGACGAGCCCATGCCGCTGCGCGTCCGCGGCAGCCAGGCGAGCGGCCTCCAGCAGCAGGCGCGACGCTGGGCCGGCGCCGGCGAGCTGCACCAGCCGGGCTACCGTCCAAGGGTCGACGGCGAGCCCGAGCCGGGCGGTCGGCACGCCGAACACGGCATCCGGCCCCGCCACTCGCAGGTCAGCCGCGACGGCCAGCTGCGTTCCCGCTCCGATCGCCGGCCCGTTGACTGCCGCGACCACCGGCAGCGAACAGGTCACGAGCCGCGATAAGGCGGTGTAGAGGGCAATGCGAAACGTCTCGTCATACACGGCGTCGAGGTCGGCACCAGAGCAGAAGGCCGTGCCGGCGCCCGTGAGCACGACGCATCGCGCCCCCGCCTGCAGGGCTGCGTCGAGCCCGGCGACAAGCTGCTCGCAGTGCTCGATGTCGAGGGCGTTGCGCTGGCGCTGGCGGTCGAGGGTGAGGACGGCGACGCGGCCTACGGCCGTGCGGACGATCACGAGGGCTCCTGTCGCGAGGGGTGTCCTCACCCTGTCAGACTCGGAATGCACTCCGGCCACTGGAATCGCTGCACTCTGTGGGCACCATGGGGAGATGGTGGCCAGCGACGACCGCGAGGCGGTCGGCCTGCGATACGCCGAGCTGCTGACCGACCGCGACCTGCTGCTGCTTGCCGGCGGACGAGCCGACCACGCTGCCGCGCTCCGCCGCCAGCCCGCGCTGCTGCCCGAGGTGCTCGACCGGACCTCCGTCGCCGACACGGTCCTCGCAACCCAGCACGACGTGCACGAGCAGTTCCGCTACGTCTCCCCCTTCCTCCTGTTCGCAGCGGCCGTGCATCGGGCCGGGGCACAGCTCGTCGGCGCGACGCATGTGCCGGACCGCACGCTGGGGCGCCAGCGGGTGCCGGTTTTCGACGCACCCGTCCTCGCCGCATTCGCCACCACCCCCTCGCACCGGCTGTTCCTGGCGGAGCTGCTGGCCTCCTACTCGCGCCTGGCCTCGGGCACGACCATCCGCCGTACCGAGCAGGGCTGGCGCCGGCGCCGATGGAACGAGCTCGATCTGCCGGCGCTGGGCGCCCTGCTGCACGACCTGCCCGAGCAGCAGCGCCCGGCCCTGTGGCGGCGCATCGGCGACGGCGCCCTGTTCCTGGCCGGCGTGTTCCCCGACCACGCCGAGCGCTCGCTGGGGCTCGTCGAGGTGGCGCGGCTGCAACGCGTGACGGGTCTGCGGCTGACCGGCGAGAGCATGCGCGTCATCCCGCTGCTCGAGGAGCTGGCCGCACGGGCCTACGAACGCGCCGGCCCGGGCATCCCGCAGGGTGTCCTTGAGGCACCGGGGTCGGCGCGGCGGGTGCTGAGCCTCGTCGCCGACCGCTACCTGTTCCCCGGCAGCGCTCCCGGGCTCGTGGCCCCCGGGGCGTGAGCGGGATCGCCGGCTACTGCAGCCGGGGTGATGACCGGGGCTTTCGTCGGGACCGCGTCGGCGCCGCGGGACCGGGTAACGATGAGCACGCCGGCCGTCGCCGCGAGCGTCGAGAGCACCAGCAGCACGATGTCGACGGGGTGGGTCGAGATCCGCTCGTGCAGCAGCACCAGGCCGACGAGCACTGCGACGTAGGGCTCGACAATGGTCAGCATCGCGAGCGGCCCGGGTAGCTCCCCTGACTGGAACGCGTTCTGGCTGAGCAGGAAGCCGACCAGCCCTACCACGACGAGTGCCGGCAGCGGCCACGACGTGAGCAACTTGAGCGGGTCGTCGACGCGCGTCGCCACCAGCCGCAGCAGCGGGGCCGCCGCGCCGAACAGGACCCCGGCGGCGGCGGCCAGCGCGATCGAACGCCCGCGGCCGGCCGAGCGGTGGGCGACGAGCACCAACGCCACTGTCACCGCCGCGAGGACGGCGACGAGGACCATTCCCTCCCACGCCGGGACGCTGTCGCGGCCGGGCTCGGGGGAACCGGAGAGCACGAAGACGGCGAGGCCGGCGCAGCACAGCCCAGCCCCGATGAGCTCGCCTCGCGCCGGGCGGCGGTGGTTGACGGCAGCTGAGAGTGGGATGGCAAGCAGCAGACCGCTGACCAGCACGGGCTGAACCAGCGTGACGGCCCCCAGTCCCAGCGCTACGGCCTGCAGCAGGAAACCCGCGAGGTCGCCGACTGTGGCAGCCCACCACAGTGGCGAGCGGATGAGCAGCAGGATCAGGCGCGGGTTCATCGCCCGCGTGGTCTCCATCTGGCCGACCGCGCGGTGCTGGGCGACTGCTGTGAAGGCGAAGCACGCCGCGGCGAGCAGGGCGACGCCGATAGCGAGCAGAGTCATGGGATGACGCTCGGCGCGGGCTGCCCGACGGTGGCCGGCAGCGGCGGGGGCACCGGCGGCGGCATCGCTTGATGGAGGTGCTCACCGAGCGGCCGGACAGCGAGCCCGGCGGCGGCGCACTGCTCCACCACCCGGGGCAGCGCGGCGAGGGTCGTGCGCCACGACCCGGGCGTGGAGGTGCAGTCCGAGTCGTGCAGCAAGATGGTGGCGCCGCCGCGCGGCTCACCGAGCTCGTGCAGCACGCTCTCCGGTGTCGCCGACGCCGCCCAGTCCGCGCCCCAGACCGTCCAGAGCACTGTTTGCAGCCCGGCACCTCGTGCCCCGGCCAGAGCGCTGACCGACAGCTGGCCGAACGGCGGCCGGTACATCGTCGGCGTCGCTCCGGAGGCCGCCGTGATGACGCCGCGGGCCCGACGCAGCCCGTCGAGCGCGGCCGGCGGCAGCCGGAGCAGCATGCTGCGATGGTCCCACCCGTGCACGGCGACCTCGTGCCCGGCCGCGGTGATCTCCGCAGTAAGGCTTGGGGCGCGGGCGACGAGCGTGCCTAGCAGGAAGAACGTCGCCCGGACGCCCAGCGCGTCGAGGGCGTCGAGGAATGCCGGCGTCGACACGGGGTCCGGCCCGTCGTCGAACGTGAGGGCGACCCCATCGCGCGCCCCCACGCCGGCCAGGCGCGGCAGCACCCGGTTGCGGACCTGGCCCCAGGTGGTGACGACCGGCGCGCTGTGACTGGCAGCGACCACGGCGGTGGCGATCGCCGCGCCCGCCGGTATGCCCAGCACCTGCCTCACGTCGCGGCGTCAACCAGGTCGGTCACGGGTCGTCCGCGCAGGTCATGGGCAGCCACAGCTGCCTGCAGCGCCGCGAGCTCGGCATGCAGCTGCTCTCGGGTCTGGCCGCGCGCATCGACAAGGACGATAGAACCGCCCGCGACGTGAGCGGCGTCGGCAGGGGTACGGACGACGACCGACGGGACCAGCAGCCTGTCGTCATGCAGCCACTTCAAGCCGATGTCGACAGCGTCGGGCTGACGGTCGGCAACCAGCACCAGCGGGTCCTTGGCCCCGCGGACGGGCAGGCGGACGGACTTCGAGCCCAGCTCGACCAGCGGTAGCCCGCTCGAGCGGATGCGCGCTACCGACGGTGCCTGGCGCGCGAGGTAGTGGCGGCCGACGACGACGCCCGCACCCAGCTGACGGAGCTGGCCGAGCACGACGGGGTCGGCGGCGGTCCCCGCATCCGGCCGCACGACGACGAAGACGTCCTGGGAGTGCGCCGGCCCGGCCTGGACCACGCCGATGCCACGGGAGGTAGCCATGGCGACGCCGCCGGTGCTGCCCCAGAGGATCGCGACGCTGGCGACCAGGGCACCGGCGGTGCGGCGCGTGCGCCGCTGACGGGTCGGCACGAACGCCGGCAGCCCCTGGTCGCGCACGAGCAGGTCGACCTCACCGGCCGGGTTGGACCGAAACAGCGCGGCCGCGGCCCGGCGCTGCGCCTCCCCGCCGCCGGCCAGCGCCGCGCGCAGCTGCTCCCCGAGGTCGGCGGGGTCTTGGACCCAGGCGGCGACCCCCGCCGCCTCCATCGTCTCGGCGTTGTGCTGGCCGTGCCCCGGGATGCTGCGGTAGGACAGCACGGGCAGCCCCGTGGCGAAGGCCTCCATGCACGACAGGCCGCCCGCGTTCTGCACCAGCACGTCGGTCACGGCCATGAGGTCGGCCATCCGGTCGGTCCAGCCCAGCGCGACGATGCCGTGTACGGCGAAGAGCTCCCGGCGCAACGTCTCGTTGCGGCCGCAGACGACAACAGGCGATGCGGCGCCGGTCGCCAGGATTTCGCGGGCTGTCTGCGCCACCTCGCCGACACCCCATGACCCTGCGGACAAGAGCGCGAGCGGACCCGCCGGGAGGCCGAGCTCGGCACGCAGGGCACCGCGACGAGCATCGGCGGACGGCTGGCGGAACCGCCCGGGCACGAGCGGACCCGCCACCACGACACGGCTGGCACCCAGGTGGCGAGCCTGCCGCGCGGTCGGGTCGGAGTTCGCCAGGTGCAGGTCGACGTGCGGATGGACCCACGCATGGTGAACCGAGAAGTCGGTCAGGAACGTGACCAGCGGTACGCCGAGCTCGCGGCGGGCCCGCAGCTGCCCGAGCGTCTGGCTCGCGAGCGGGTAGGTCGAGACCACGACGTCGGCGCCCCGGGCCAGCCAGCGTCGCAGCGCCGGGCGAGCCCACGTGCACAAGAACTTGGTCAGCGACCAGACCACGCCGCCGCGGGCGAGGGCCCAGTACAGCCAGTCGTAGGACCTGGGCACCCGCTTGAGCATGCCGCCGTAGCAGGTCTTGACGAGCCAGCCGACGGGCCGCACGGCCTTCAGATAGTCGCGGACCTCGACGTCGTAGCCCTGCGCCTCGAGCCGGGTACGCATCTCCCGCGCCGCGCCGTCGTGCCCGGCGCCCATGCTCGCCGAGACGATCAGCGCTCGGCGGCGTTCGGCATCCGGCACAACTGGTCATTCTGCCATGGGCATGGTGACGCACTGTGCAGGCGCACGAACGGCGTGCCGCTCGAGCGCGCCCGAGCGGGGCACTCTGCCGACCACTACATGGTAGTTTCGAGGCACCCTCCGGGCGACCGGTCAGGGTATGCGCCGCTAGCTCAACTGGCAGAGCAGCGGACTCTTAATCCGCGGGTTGGGGGTTCAAGTCCCTCGCGGCGCACCCGTACTGACCTGCACGTTCGTACGCGGAGACGGACTGGGTCGAGAGTCGTCGGCAGCCACGCCGGCAGCCAACGGCTCGATGGTCGCTTTGTTCGGGAGGTCACCGGTGGGTGCGCTCGAACAAGCAGGCATTGACTTTGACGCGGACGCGTGGCAGCGCCGAGTCGGTAAGGACCTTCCGGACGTCCTGGCAGAGGGCGCCCTCGTCTCCCGCAGCGATGTGCTCGCTCTGGGCAGCCAGTGAAGACAGACGGGGACGGAGAAGGCTGCGAGGGAGCTTCTAGTCGGTTCCTGCATCTGGGGTTTTGGACCCATCGGCTATGGCGCCTACCGCACCGGCCTGATGCTTGCGACGCCGGACGTCGGGAAGCGCCTGACGGCCACTCTCGACCTACTGGCGAAAGATCTCCAGACGGCTTACCAGTCAATGTGGCGGGTGAACCACCTCGACCGGCTCGGCCCAGCGTTCTGGACCAAGCTCTTCTACTTCGCCTCTTACCGGCTCCGCGCACCGGAAGTCCAGCCGCTCATCCTCGACGCCAACGTCGCAAGGGCTCTCCGCGCCCGAACGAGGGAATCATGGAAACTGTCCGCATGGTCATCGCGGCAGTACCTGGACTACCGCCAGCTGGTCCGACACTGGGCCGACGAGCAACCTGCCGAACCGCACGACATCGAGTTCAAGCTGTTTCGTCATGGCTCGAGACGACGAGGACTGCCAGCAAGGGCGTCGACGACCTTGAGGACTTTTGACCAGGCGCGCAGGCTTCCCCGGCAGTAGCCATCGTCGAGCGTTCGCAGCGTCGCCTTGCCGGCCTTGGCTAGCCGTGGGTCGAGCTGACGGGCAGTGTCGAGCATGTCCTTGCCGCGCAGCGGGGCGAAGCGGGTGCGGATCAGGACCCGGTCGTCTAGCGGCGGCACCTGGGTCAAGGTTTCCTCGACGCCGTGGCCGACGAGCAGCATCGCGAAGCTGCGCCCGGACCGCTCCCACAGGTACATCAGCTCGCTCATGCCGGCCTGGCCGAGGTTCTGCGCCTCATCGGCGACGAACAGCCCTGACCAGCGACGCAGCCCCTGGAGCACCTCCCCCGTCAACGTGGTCCGGCTGCCGTTGGCCGGGTAGCCCGTCAAGGCCAGGTGCGTCAGGCGCAGCAGGTCGAGCGAGTTCGGCTTCGGCGGGATCAGCGTGATCGCCGTAGGAGCGGAGATCACGCGGGCCGCGGCACGGGCCGTCGTGGTCTTCCCGGTCCCGACCGGTCCGTCGTAAGTGATCAGGGCGTGCTGCCGGACGGCGATGTGCACCGCCAGCTCCCCTAGACGCATCAGACCCGTTGACACCAGGTGCTGTGGCAGCGGCTCGTCGTCGGCGGGCACGTACGGGGGCAGGTCAGTGTCAGTCATCGTCGGGGTCCTCGTCGGAGTGCAGCGCGGGAGGCGCCGCAGGGATGGTGTGCGCGGTGGCAGCCTGCGTCGGGGCGTTGCGGAACTTGTCGAGAAGGCGGTCCGACAGGCCAGTCCGCGCCTTGATGCGTTCCCGGTCCTCGTGCCACCTCGGCTGCAGGCCTCGCCTGCGGGAGCGGACGATCCGAGCCGACCGTCGTCGAGTAAACGACGACCTCGTCTCGTCGCATCCCCGGGACGACAGACTGGCTCGCCCTGCTGCGAATGTGGCCCTCAGCCTAAATCCACCGACGATCTTGGGTTGGTAGCTCGTTGGAGGGAAGTTCGTTGAGGTTGGTCCCGGTGCGCGTTTGGTCTCCCGACGTGAAGGTCGGGCGGTGGCTGTGGTCCGGTCCGTTCGGGGCTCTGACGCCGGGGTGGTCAGGACGATGCGGTGGCGGGGGGTCCGCAGACGCGGGTGAACAGTTCGGTCCAGGCGGTCTGCCAGGGCCAGCCGGTCGGCAGGTGGAGGGTGACCCGCCGGGCTGAGGAGGCGATCCGGGCAGGGACGTGCACGAGTTGCCGGCGCAGTGTGCCGGTGGTCGCCTTGGCGTGCCGGAACCCGATGAGGGTGCCGGCGGCGCAGGTGAGGTTGAACGCCAGGGGCCTGCTGGCGAAGCGACAGGTCGGAGCCAGTGCAGACCGGGTGGTGCAGCGACTTGCGGCCGGTGCGGTGGAACCGCACGTCTTGCGCCGCCAACGGGTGCGGAACTCTGGCTGCGGGTGCCCAGCTCGCCGACCAGGTCTGTCAGTGCCCGTCGTACGGCGAAGGCCCTGCCGCCGCCCGCAGCACAGCGACCAAGTCAGTGGCTGTGCGCTCCAGTCCAGATAGAACTGCGGGCGCACGGGTCCAGGAAGCAGAACCGCACGGTGTTCGCGAGTTGCGCCGGGCTGTCGCAAACCGGGTGCGTACAGCGCCTGACCGAGCGGGCGCTCGAGCCGCAGGTAGTAGTCCAGGCTGCCCCCAGCTCGCGACTCTCGGTGCCAGCAGGCAAACTGCGTCTGTGTTCGCAGACCTCCCTCCGCACCGTGACGTCTTCATCCTCGGCGCGGGGTTCTCCCGGGCGGTCTCCGACCGGATGCCCCTGACCGATGAACTCGGCAACGCATGCCTTGCCTTCAACGACCTACGCGACGCCCACGGCGTACCCAGCGCGTTCTCGGGCGGCCGGTTCGAGACGTGGTTGTCGTCGATCGCGGAGGCCCAGCCTTATCAACCTGAGCCGCGAAACCTTGAGAACCAGGTCCTGTTCGTCAAGTTCAGCGACGCGATCGGGCAAGTCCTCGGTCTTCGCATGCATGAGGTGTTGGGAGGGCCCCCGCCCAGGTGGCTCGTCAAGTTCGTCACGGCCGTCCACGTTCGCCAGGCCTCAGTAATCACCTTCAACTACGACACACTGGTCGAGTGTGCCGACGTCCTACGACATGCTGACTGCCGGCATCTTCGACGAAGCCGGCGTGCCCGTTCTGCTGGTCGGTGACTCCGCCGGCAACAACGTGCTGGTCGGGCATCGGCGCGAACAGCGAGTCGGCGCGGGCGGCCTGGTGGCTCGTGTACACCAGGCGCCTGGCGCCGGCGACGTAGGCGCGGGCGGCCAGGTGGGTGAGGCCTTCGACGATGCCTGCCACCAGCTCGGATGCCTCACCGGGTAGCAGGCGCACCGTGCCGACACACCCGTCGGCCTTCCACGTGCTCACGATCAGGAAGCCGGCCTCGGCGTGAGCAAGACCCGGACCGCGCGGCCTTCGCCGCGTAGGTCTCGGGGCCCCATCGCCGGGTTCTGCCGCCAGCCGCGGAGTCTGCCGGCGGCACCGCCACGGGCGCTGCTGGTGCCGGACCTCCGGGTTTGGGTGAGCCTTGGCAGCTGGCGGGGAAGGAAACCCTGCATGGCA
>JAABUJ010007430.1_pt1 | contig 10238 bp, 5 predicted proteins | sample 5559131 | NCBI WGS metagenome assembly JAABUJ01 (sample SAMN10711875, study PRJNA513366) | rock metagenome | isolation source: Antarctica rocks | place: Antarctica: Victoria Land, Mt New Zealand nord | collected 2016-01-07 | reverse complement strand
CCCCTGCCGCCCATTCCGGAAGAGGCAGCTGCGAAGCCGGAATACGCGCCGGCCGACGACGACCTGGACGCGCAGCCGGACTCGGAAGGACGCTACGGCGACGACGAATTCGGCGACGATGCCGAACTTCCCGATGCCCGATTCGACGACCCGGATATGGCCGACCCGGATATGACCGAGGCCGAAAGGGCCGGCGCAGCTGCGGGGAGCCAGTCGGCCGGCCGAGGTGGCAACGGCGGCCCGACGTCCGGAGCGCCCCGCCGTCGCTGGCATCGCTACGCGGCGTTCGCGCTCGCGCTGCTGGTGCTGGTCGGCGTGGCTCTGAGTGGGTCCTACCTGTGGGCAAGCACGAAGTACTACGTCGGCGAGGACAGTCGACAGGTCGCCGTGTTCAAGGGTGTGAACGGGTCGCTCCTGGGCTGGCGCTTCGCCTCGGTCGAGGAGAACTCGTGCGGCCCGACGCCCGCGTCCTGCACCCCACTCAAGGTGGACGACCTCGTCCAGGCAGCCCGCGACCAGGTGAGTGCGGGCATCCCGGTGAGTACCCTGGCCGACGCCCGAGATGTGATGAATCGGTTGACCTCGCAACAGCTTCCGCCCTGTTCGACGACCGATGGTTCGGTGAGCGCTGTGCCGGCCACGGCGGTCCGGTCCGGCTCTTCGTCGTCGCCGGCCACCTCGGTCCAGACCGGCCGCAGCCGCCTCGCACCCTCGACCGTCAACGCGCCGCCGATCGATCCGGCGGGGCGCCCTACCACCGGCGCGCGGACCACCAGAGCGACCGCAACAGCAGGACGGACCGCCCGAGCCACTGGCACCGCGCGAGTGACTGCCACCGGCGGGACGCCCATCCCGGTCACCACCAGGGTGACGGTGACGGTCAACCCCTTCGAACCGCGGGTCACCAGTGCTACCAGCGCCGGCCAACGGCTGCGAGCACCCGGGCCATTCGGAGCTGTGGCGCCCGGTTCGACCCGCAGCGCGCCGGCCCGATCCACCACGCCACCGAAGTCCACCGCAGGCCGGACCACCGCGGGCAGGACCACCGCAGGCCGGGCCACTGCCGGCCGGACCACCGCAGGCAGGGCGACCACCGCGACGACCGTGGTGCGGCCGACGCCGGCGAAATCGACCCCCATCCCCACCACGCGAAGATCGCTCCCCCCGGTGAAATCGTCGACGTCGGGAAAGCCGGCGCCGACGGTCTCCACCCCAACGGTGACCATCCTGACCACTGTCACGAGCGCTTCGCCGCAGGTCAGTTCATCCGCGTCCAGCGGTACTCCACTGGTGAGCCCGGCCGCCCAGCCGGGCGTCACCTGTCGGCCGGTCTCGTGAGCCGCTCGACCCGCTCGGCCGGCTTCGCACCGAACGGCGGCGGCCGCGCGTTCCGTTCCCGGCCGACCGGACGCGGAGCGGAGCTGTGGATGCTGATCTTCGCGGCCATTCTGGTCAGCTCCGCTCTCGTCATCGTGGAGTTGAATCAGAGCCGCGGGTTGTCGATGAGGCTGGCCTACTACGGCGGCGGATATCTGGTCGCGTTGACGCTGGCGCACCTGATGACCAGACGCTTCGCGCCGTACGCCGATCCGGTGCTGCTGCCACTCGTGGCACTGCTCAACGGACTCGGACTGGTGATGATCTATCGACTCGACCTGGCCGCGGCGATCAAGGCGGCGGCCAACGGCAACAAGGCGCCCGCGCTGCAGGCTCCGGCCCAGCTGCTCTGGACCGGAATCGCCCTCGTGCTGTTCCTCGCCGTGCTGATGATCGTCCGCGACCACACCGTGCTGGCCAAGTACTCGTACACGCTGCTGCTCCTGGGCTTGGTCTTCCTCGCGCTGCCGGGTGTGCTGCCCGTCAGATATTCGGCGGTCAACGGTGCGCAGATCTGGATCAAGATTCCGGGAGTGTTCTCGATCCAGCCGAGCGAGTTCGCGAAGATCGCGTTGATCATCTTCACGGCGGCGTTCCTGGCCTCCAAGCAGAACCTGCTCGCGAGCGCCGGAAAGAAAGTCTTCGGACTGGTGCTGCCAAGGGCCCGGGACCTCGGCCCGCTGCTGCTGGCGCTGCTGATCTGTCTGGCCGTACTCGTCCGTGGCAACGACCTCGGTACGTCACTCCTGATCTTCGGGGTGCTGCTGATCATGGTCTACATCGCGACCTCGCGGGTGTCCTGGTTGATCATCGGGCTGATCGGCTTCGCCGGCGGGGCGTTCGTGGCGTACAAGCTGTTCGCCCACGTCAGGGTCCGCGTCGACATCTGGCTGCATCCGTTCGCGGACCCGCAGAACACCGGCTACCAGTTGGTGCAGTCGCTGTTCGGGCTGGGCACCGGCGGCATCTTCGGAACCGGCCTCGGCGCCGGTCGACCCGACATCGTGCCGTTCGCATCGACCGACTTCATCAGTGCGGCGCTCGGGGAGGAACTCGGCCTCGTCGGGCTCTCGGCGATCTTGGTCTGCTACCTGTTGATCGGCGGCCGCGGCCTGCGCGCCGCCATCGCCGTTCGGGACCGATTCGGTTCGCTGCTGGCCGGCGGGCTGGCATTCACGCTGGTGTTCCAGATGTTCATCGTCGTCGGCGGCGTCACCCGGCTGATCCCGCTGACCGGCCTGACCACGCCTTTCCTGTCCTACGGCGGGTCATCGCTGCTGGCCAACTACATCATCCTGGCGCTGCTGATCCGCATCTCCGATTCCTCCCGCCGTCCGCCGGCCCCGAAACCGCAGCAGAAGGTGCCGCTGCTGGAGGCCAACACCGAGCTCGTCCCGGTCGCCAGGGTGGACTCGTGAAGCGGCCACTTCGACGGGTCGGCATGGTGATCACCATCCTGATCGTCTTGCTGCTGGCCAACATCACCTACATCCAGGTGGTCAAGGCGTCCGCGTACCGGGCAGATCCGAACAATCAACGGACCTCCCAGCAGGCGTACACCAAGCCGCGCGGACAGATCACCACGGCCAAGGGCACAGTGCTGGCCCAGTCCGTTGACAGCACCGACAACTTCAAGTACCAGCGCAGATATCCGCTGGGCGCGATGTACGGGGACGTCACCGGCTACTTCTCGTCCCTGTACGGCGCCACCGGTATCGAGCTCTCCCAGAACACCATTCTGTCCGGCGACTCCGACCAGCTCATCGGCAACCGCTTCACCGATCTGTTGACCGGACGGGAGCCGCGCGGCGGAAATGTCCAACTCTCCATCGTCGACGCGGTGCAGCAGGCGGCCTACAACGGACTGAAGAACAAGAACTTCGTCGGCGCCGTGGTGGCCATCCGGCCCAGTACCGGCGCGATCCTGGCATTGGCGACCTATCCGTCGTACGACCCGTCGCCGTTGTCGAGCCATTCCGAGACGGTGCAGAAGGCGGAGTCGAAGCGGATCAATTCGGCGAGGCCGTCGCCACGGCTCAACCGCGCGACCTCGGCCGTCTACCCGCCGGGCTCCACCTTCAAGCTGGTGGTGGCCGGCGCGGCCCTTCAGAAGGGGTACACCCCGAACTCCCTGGTGACCGGCGTGTCCAAGATGACGTTGCCCGACAGCGGCGGCGCTACCTTGTCGAACTTCGGCGGTGAGACCTGCGGCAACGGCGGTGGTGCGGACGTCTCGCTGACCGAGGCCCTGGCTCATTCCTGCAACACAGCGTTCGCTTCCCTGGGTATCGCCCTGGGTGCCGACCCCATTCGGGCCCAGGCCGCCGCGCTGGGGATCGGTCCGACCGGCTTCGACGTCGGAATACCTGTGGTCAAATCGCAACTCGGACCGATGGCCGACAAGGCTGCCGTCGGGCAGAGCAGCATCGGGCAGCGGGACGTCGTGCTGACACCGATGGAGAACGCAATCATCGGGGCGACCGTCGCCAACCACGGGAAGCGGATGGCGCCGTACCTGGTCAGCAGGACGACCAAGCCGGACCTGTCGGTGATCAACCAGACCGCTCCGACGACGGTCGGCCAGTCGATGCCGGCACCGGTCGCCGATCAGATTCGCGACATGATGATCCAGTCCGAGAAGGACATGATCGGCGGCGATCCTTTCACGGGCATCGTGATCGCCTCGAAGACCGGGACCGCAGAGCACGGTACGGACCCCAAGCAGACGCCGCCGCACGCGTGGTATGTCGCCTTCGCTCCAGCTGAGGATCCGCAGGTCGCGGTCGCCGTTCTGGTCGAGAACGGCGGCGACCGCGGCCTCGACGCGACCGGCGGGGCCGTGGCCGGCCCGATCGGGCACGCTGTGATCAGCGCCGCCCTGACCGGCCAGTGACCCGCGCGCCGGGCCGCTCGAGCGCCTTCGGTCTCACCCCGATCGCCTCCGAAGGGCCGGCATGGGCCTGACGCCGGGACTGCTGCTCTCCGACCGCTATCGACTGACCCATCGCATCGCCGTCGGTGGCATGGGTGAGGTCTGGGCCGCGGACGACACCAGGCTGGCCCGCGGCATTGCGGTCAAGATTCTGAAATCCGAGTTGACCAGCGATCCGGAGTTCGTCGACCGCTTCCGCGCCGAGGCCCGCATCACCGCATCCCTGAACCATTCCGGCATCGCGGCGGTGTACGACTACGGCGAGGTTGCGTCGATCGTCGGCGGTCCGCGCGACACCGCCTTCCTGGTCATGGAATTGGTCGTGGGAGAACCGTTGTCGGCTGTTCTGAGCCGATCCCCGCGGCTGTCGGTGCCACGTACGCTCGACGTCGTCGAGCAGTCCGGGCGTGCTCTGCAGGCCGCGCATGCCAGAGCCCTGGTCCATCGGGACATCAAGCCGGGCAACATCCTGATCACTCCGACCGGCCAGGTGAAGATCACCGACTTCGGCATCGCCAAAGTGGCACATCAGGTTCCGGTGACCAGGGGTGGCATGGTGATGGGCACCGCCCAGTACCTCTCGCCGGAGCAGGCGACCGGCAACGAGTCGTTCCCGCCTTCCGATGTCTACGCGCTCGGGGTGGTGGCTTACGAATGCCTGGCGGGCGTCCGGCCGTTCAACGGGGAGCATCCGGTCGCCGTGGCCATGGCGCACGTCCGGGACGAGCCGCGGCCGCTTCCTGCGGACATTCCGCCGCCGGTGGCGGCTCTGGTGATGCGGATGCTCGCCAAGGATCCGGCGCGGAGATTTCCCGACGGCGGATCGGTGGCCAACGCGGTCGCGGTCGCTCGCAATGGCGCCCGATCTGCGTTCGGGCCGGCAACCGGACCATTCCCGTCGGTCGCCACCGGCGGCTCCACCCGATTCGGATCCAAGGCCATCGTCGGTCCGAGGGCGTCCGGCCCGATGTCGTCCGGCCCGATGTCGTCCGGCCCGATGTCGTCCGGCCTAATGTCGTCTGGTTCGAGGTCGTCCGGTTCAAGCCCGGTGTTCGCGCCCAACGCCGGCCGACCGGGGCATCCGAGCACCCCCGTACCCATCCCAGGACTTCCGGTACCGGTACCAGGAGTCAGCTCCGGTACCGGCAGTTCGGGAGTGCCGGCCTACGCACCTGCCGTCCGAGCTGCGGTTGCACCGCAGCGGAACCGTGCCCAGGCCGACTACCCGGCGCCGGTGAATCGCCATACTTCGCTGGCGGTGCTTCTCGCGGTGATCGTGCTGCTCATCGCAGTGACGGTGGGTGCAATCGTCCTGGCCCGTACCTCGGCGGCCGGGAGCAGTGGCGAACCGTCGAGGGGGAGTTCAGCATCGCCGGCCTCGACGCGGGCCGCTGCGCAGCACGTGGGGCAGGTCGGGCGGGTAGGACGATCGCACGTCGCACGCAACCAAGGAGCTGCCCGCGCGTCGATCTGATGGCGTGCCATGGCGGCACGCTCCGTCGGTGTGCCGCTTCGACGGCCTCGCCGTCGCCGATGCCGGGGCTGCCGGCGATCGGGTGGGACACTGTTCATGCCGCAGCAGGACAACGTCCACATTGCGGCATGGCTGATGCGGCAGCGGGTGATGCAGCGGGAGTGGTCCGTACCACGGGCCACCCGAGATGAGGATGAAGGACGGCGATGACGGGACACTTGTTCGGCGACCGGTACCAGGTCGGCGACACCCTCGGCTTCGGCGGGATGTCTGAGGTTCACCGGGGTCGCGACCTGCGGCTGGGCCGGGACGTGGCCATCAAGGTGCTGCGCGCCGACCTGGCGCGTGACCCATCTTTTCAGACCCGTTTCCGCCGCGAGGCGCAGAATGCCGCCTCCCTCAACCACCCCGCGATCGTCGCGGTCTACGACACCGGCGAGACGCAAGGCGAAACCGGCACCATCCCGTACATCGTGATGGAGTACGTCGACGGTGAGACCCTGCGCGACCTGCTCAAGCGCGAGGGTTCCCTGGTACCCAGGCGTGCGATGGAGATCGTCGCCGATGTGTGTGCGGCGCTCGATTTCTCGCATCGTCACGGCATCGTGCACCGCGACATCAAGCCGGCCAACGTGATGCTGACCAGGGCCGGCGCTGTCAAGGTGATGGATTTCGGCATCGCCAGAGCGGTCGCCGATGGTCAGGCCACGATGACAGCCACCGCCGCCGTCATCGGCACTGCTCAGTACCTGTCCCCGGAACAGGCCCGCGGTGAAGCGGTGGACGCCCGTTCCGATGTCTACGCCACCGGCTGCGTTCTGTTCGAACTGCTGGTCGGTGCGCCCCCGTTCACCGGCGACTCCCCCGTCGCCGTGGCCTACCAGCACGTCCGAGAAGATCCGAAGGCTCCCAGCGAGGTCAAACCCGGCTTGCCGAAGGAGCTCGACTCGATAGTCCTGAAGGCCCTGAACAAGAACCCGCTCAACCGATATCAGACCGCCGCCGAGATGCGCTCCGACCTGGTCAGGGCGTTGTCCGGCCAGGCCGTACTGGCCACGCCGGTGATGAGTGACGACGAGCGGACCCAGATGATGCGCGCGGCTCCGGTGCGGGTCGGCGTTGCAGCCGTCGCCGGTCCGTCGTTGCTGGCGCCCCCCCGCCGGCCGATCGCCGACGATCTCTGGGAAGAGGACAAGGAACCGGACCAGTCGAAGAAGGTGTGGGGGTTCGTCGGCATCGGTGTGCTGTGCCTCGCCCTGCTGGCCGGTGCGATCTACCTGACCCTGCGGGTGACCGGAGGGTCAACGCCACCGCCGCCGATCGCGACTCCGAGCGTGGAGAACCTTTCCAAGACGCAGGCCGAGAAGACGATCGTGGCCGCCGGACTGATCGTCGGCAAGGAATCCCCGGTCGAGTCGCCGATGCCCAGCGGAACGGTGACCAAGCAGGATCCCAGCAACGGCACACCCATTCGAAAGGGTCAGCCGGTCGACCTCTACATCAGCAAGGGCATCTCGCAGGTGACCGTTCCGGACCTGACCCGAATGACGCCGGATCAGGCGAAAGCGGCGCTGGTCAAGCTGAACCTCCTGTACGGCCAGGACGCCAAGACTTCGCTCCCCGCGGACAACGGCCTCGTTCTGTCGAACAACCCTCTCCCCGGCACGATGGTGAAGCCGAAAAGCACCGTGCGCGCGCAGGTCGGCTCGGGTCCGCTCTACGCGCTGATACCGACCGATCTGATCGGCAAGTCCTACGACCAGGCCGTGCAGAAACTGAAGGCGCTCAAGCTGAACCCGGTCAGGCGGGAGATCGACGGCGTCGAGCCGGCGGACAAGGTACTCAAGCTCGGACCGGGCATCAAGGCCGGCCAGAGCGTTCAGCAGGGCACCGTCATTCCATTGCAGGTCTCCAACAACAAGCTTTTCAAGATGCCGAATCTGGCGAACCTGACGCCGGACGAGGCAGCGCAGCGCCTGTCCAGCGCTGGTTGGACGACGGGGGTGGCCGGCTTCGACCAGGCCAAATCACAGACCCAGGATCTGACGGTGATCGGGCGGATTCCCGGCCAGCCGGCGAAGACGACGCCGGACGCCACCCACCCCGACCAGCAGGTTGAGACCCCGCCGCAGTCACCGGCGCCCGACGCAGTCGCGCCTAAATCGACGCGGATCAAGATCGTCGTGTACTCGAAGCTGCAGTTGCTGATTCCGAACAACTTCGTTCCCAACCAGACGCCGACCGCAGACGTGGTCAGTCAACTGAACGGTCTAGGTTTCAGCACGGTGACCACGGCGCCTGGGGCGCCGGTGGCACCGACGCCCGGCAGTGCTTTCACCTTCATCTCCCTGGCGCCAGGGAGCACCGGGGCAGCCATCGATTTCGACACTCCCATCGTGGTGACCGGCTGGGGTGCGTTCCCGCCGCCGGTGGTGATCACTCCGACGCCCACCACGACCCCTACGACGATCCCCACCACAACACCCACCACGACACCCACCACGACACCCACCACGACACCGCCGGTGACGCCGCCCAGCCCGTCGAAGGCGCCCCCGGGGCAGACGACCGTTCCGCCGCCTGGCGGTAACGGTGCGACGGTGACCACGACTCGCCGTCGCGGCTGAGGATCCGCTCGACGCCGCGGCTTGAATCGGGATGGTCGAATCGGAACGAACCGGGAAATCTCACAGCGACTTGACAGGTTTTCAGCTCCGGAGTTCAAGTCGCACTCAGGTGTTCCACACGTCATGCGACCAACGTTGTGTTCATGACCAGCGAAGACCTCCCCCGCAGCCAGGACGCCGGCACGTTCGACGAGGCTGGACCCGGACCAACCGACAGCACCCCGCGCGAGCCGCAGCCGCAGCAGTATCCCGCCGCTCATTACAACACCGGCGAGTACCGTCAGCCGCTGGCTGCCCCCGGCAGGGACGACTCACCGAACACCGGCCCGCTCGGCGAAGTACCACCGCCGGTGTGGCAGCCGCGGCCCAGCGGTGCCCTGTCCACAGATGCCTGGGCCTCGCCGTCGTCGCCGGCGCTCTATGGGCCGGATTCGAGCACCAACTACGGAACTGGTTCGTACCAGGCAGCTCCGCACTTCGGGCAGATCCCGGGGGCTCAGCCGCCTCAGTTCGGCGGCACTGCGAGTTACCCGGCCTACGGACGCCCTGAGCAGCTCGCACCGACTGGGCCGTCTCGACCCGGCGATGCCTCCATGGGTTCTGCGAGAACCGTGAGCGCTGTGCGTACCGCGAAGTCCAGGAGCGGCGTTACTCGAGCTCTCGTCGCCGCCATGGTGGCGCTGCTCGTCCTCGCCGGCTGCTTCGGTGCCGGATGGTGGGGGTCCGAGACCGCGCGCCAGAATGCCGTGGCCGACAGTTCGCTCACCCAGCAGCAGTCCTCACCGGTGGTCTCCGATGCCCAACCCGTCGCTGCCAGCAACGTGGAATCGGTCGCCGGTAAGCTTCTGCCGTCGGTGGTGTCGATCCTGTCCCTTTCCAGTTCGCAGTCAGCGGAGGGATCCGGTGTCATCCTGACTTCGGATGGTCTGATCCTGACGAACAATCACGTCATCGCCGGGGCGACCGAATTGACCGTCAGGTTCAACGACGGTGCCACCGCCTCGGCCAAGGTGGTCGGTTCGGATGCCACCGACGATCTGGCTGTGCTCCAGGCCTCGGGTGTCTCGGGCCTGACGAAGGCCGCGCTCGGCTCCTCGGCGAACGTCAAGGTCGGTGAACAGGTGGTGGCGGTGGGCTCTCCGCTCGGCCTGTCCGCGACGGTGACCAGCGGGATCATCTCCGCGCTGAACCGGCCCGTCCGGACGGCAGCCGAACAGCAACCGCAGGATCCGACCGGCGGCTCGTCGCAGCAGAGCACGACCCAGGACACGGTTCTCAACGCCATCCAGACCGACGCCGCGATCAACCCGGGCAACTCCGGTGGCGCTCTGGTGGACATGTCGGGCAGGGTCATCGGTATCAACTCTGCGATCGCGTCGTTGTCCAGTGGCTCTGGTCAGTCGGGCTCGATCGGAGTCGGGTTCGCCATCCCGATCGACCAGGCTTACCGGATCGCGCAGGAGATCATCAACAACGGGCATGCCACCCATGCCGTTCTCGGCGCGTCCGTTGGTGATGCTCCCGACAGCAAGTCGGCCAACCCGACCGCGGCGGCACGAGCCGGTCTCAGCGTCGGCGCGAAGATCGCTTCGGTCAATGCCGGCGGCGGCGCCGCGGGTGCCGGCTTGCTGGCCGATGATGTGGTCACCAAGATCGGCAGCAGCACAGTCGGCTCTGCCGACGCCTTGATCGCAACGATCCGGTCGGCCAAACCCGGCTCACAGGTCGTCATCACCTACGTCCGCGGAACCGCTACCAAAACCGCGACAGTGACTCTGGGCTCAGCCGTCTCGAAGTAGTTCTTCACCGCGAAACCCCGCCTGACGGT
>JAABUJ010007429.1_pt1 | contig 10238 bp, 7 predicted proteins | sample 5559131 | NCBI WGS metagenome assembly JAABUJ01 (sample SAMN10711875, study PRJNA513366) | rock metagenome | isolation source: Antarctica rocks | place: Antarctica: Victoria Land, Mt New Zealand nord | collected 2016-01-07 | reverse complement strand
GCAACACCGCTCCCTGTTCGCCTACCTCCGCGAACTGCTCACCGCCAACCAAACCGGCGGCGCACTCCCCGCCCTACTCTGATTCTGAGCCGATGCCCCCAAGGACCAGGGGGACTGAACGGCTACTGGAACGCGTCCATTTGCAGGAAGTTTGGCGATCGCCACGGCGAGCCGATGCGTCGTTGGTCGACGTGGTTTGCTGGGGTTTATCGCGGTTCTGGTCCACAGAATCAGTTTGTGGACCAGCGGCGGCGCGCCCGTGATGGGCGTGCCGCGCTCCTCGGGGCTCGACCGCTACGAGGAGGTGGCCGGGAGGGCTTGAGCGATCGACATCCCGGGGCTCGGCCGCGCGCCAACCGCGATGGGGATAAGGCCGGCAAGGCGATCGCGCCTGTTCTCGCGCGCGAGAACCTGTCGTCGGCTGAGAGGCTCGTCGTGCTGTCCTGGCGATGCGTGAACATGTCTGCCCCGTGATCGTCCTCCACGCCACCTGGTCGCGCACGGCGAGGTTGTGCGTGTGGGGCGAGGACGGGAGCCTGCCGTCGTCTGCGCCCCAGCGGCGTGGCAGGCCGCCGGTGAAGCCTCGCCCGCGCCCGCATCCGTTCGCGGCGGGGCTCGAGGATCTTGCTGAGGCGCTCGCTCGGGCGTGCCCGCAGCTCGATCCCGCGGCGTCGGTCGCAGGGGAGCTGCACATGCTGCTGCCCTCGCACCAACAGGGGCCGCAGGCCTCGCCGCACCTGCTGCGCGCCGATGACGACGGCGCCGCCTCGGCTCGACCCGATCGGTGGCATCCGTGGGTCGTCCCCACCGCCACGTTCGGCGGCGCCGACGCTGTCGAGTTCCTGCTCGACCTCCCCGGTGGTGATGAACCCGGCATGGCGATCGGCGATTCGCCGCGTTTTCTGGCTGAGATTGCGAAGCTCGCGCTCGAGCTACTCGCGCGCGGACGCCTCATGCCGATGCTCGCCTGGAGCGAGGGTCGGTGGCTCGCGCGATGGGAGCCGGTCGCGACCGATCCCGGCGACGCCGAGCGTCTGCGGCTGCTGGCGGAAGCAATCCCGCCGCTGCTACGCGCGGAAGTCGGCCCATCCGAGCACGGGAGGTCGCCCGAGAAGATCGTCGACGGCGCGCTCGACGCCTGCCTCGATGCGTGCGCGCGGCGCTTCCTAGCCGAGCCGCTGCTCCCGCGGGCCGCACGGGGGCGAGCGCCCGCGGGCGTGGAGGCATGGCTCATCGCGCTGACCGCGGCCGATCCTGTCGTCGGCGCGGAGGGGCTGGAGCTCGCGGCGCTCAGCGAGCAACTCGACGCGTGGCGAGGTGCGATGGAGCACTACGCGGCGCACCGGACGTTCCGGACGTGCTTTCGCCTGTCCGCGCCCGAGGAGCCCGCCTCACCGGTGGCCGAGGAGCCGTGGCGCGTCGAGATCCTGATGCAGGCGAAGGACGACCCGAGCGTGCTCGTGCCGGCGCAGGACGTGTGGAGCTCGAACGGCGATGGCCTGCGCGTTCTCGGTCGTCTGATCGAAGACCCACAGGAGCGGCTGCTCGGTGGGCTCGGCCACGCGCTACGGCTGTGGCCCGACCTCGAGCTGGCTTTGCGCGAGGTCGCGCCGACCGACATCGCGCTCAACACGGACGGCGCCTTCCGGTTCCTGCGCGACGCGGTCCCCGCGCTCGAGCAGGCCGGCTTCGGCGTGCTGTCGCCGGCGTGGTGGGACAAGCGGCTGCGGCTCAAGCTGACAGCCGAGCCGTTCAAGGAGTGGGACGAGGGCAGCGGGCTGTTCAGCCTCGACGGCCTGTGCGCCTACGAGTGGCGAATCGCGGTCGGCGACGCGACGTTGTCAGTGTCAGAGCTGCGGGAGCTGGCAGCGATGAAGCTGCCGCTGGTGATGTCGCGCGGCCAGTGGATCGTGCTGCGCTCCGAGGACGTCGAGGCCGCGCTGAAGTTCTTCGAGGGGCGTAGAGAGCGCGGCGAGGCGCCGGCCGCAGAGCTCTTGCGTGAGGGCCTCGCGCTCGATGCCGGCCGCGACGAGCTGCCGGCGATCGAGATCGAGACCACCGGCTGGCTGCGCGAGCTGCTCAGCCCGGGCGGCGAGCGCAAGCTCCGACAGATCCCGACGCCGGCGACGTTCGGTGGCGAGCTGCGCCCGTACCAGCAGCGCGGACTGGCGTGGCTGTCGTTCCTGTCGAGCCTCGGCCTCGGGGCATGTCTGGCGGACGACATGGGTCTCGGAAAGACGCCGCAGACGTTGGCGCTGCTGCTCGCCGAGCGCGAGGGCCGCAAGTCGCGAAAGCGTCTGGGCCCGACCCTCCTGATCTGCCCGGTGTCGGTCGTCGGCAACTGGCAGCGCGAGGCCGAGCGATTCGCGCCGAGCCTGCGCGTGCTCGTGCACCATGGTCCGGAGCGATCGAAGGGTCGCGTGTTCACGGCCGCGGCGCGACGGGCGGATCTCGTGATCACGACCTACGCGCTGGCGGTGCGCGATCGCGAGACGCTGGCCGCCGCCGAGTGGGAGCGGGTCGTGCTCGACGAGGCGCAGAACATCAAGACGAGCGACGCGAAGCAGACGAGGGCGATCCGCTCGCTCGCTGCCCGCCATCGAATCGCACTGACCGGCACGCCGGTCGAGAACCGGCTCACCGAGCTCCACTCGATCATGGACTTCCTCAATCCGGGGCTGCTCGGCCCCGCCGCGACGTTCAAGCGCTGCTACGCCACGCCGATCGAGCGCTACCGCGATCCGCACGCGACCGAGCGCTTGCGGCAGGCGACCGGCCCGTTCCTTCTGCGCCGGCTGAAGACCGACACGAGCATCATCACCGACCTGCCTGAGAAGATCGAGATGCGCATCGACTGCCACCTCACCAAGGAGCAGGCGACGCTCTACCAGGCGGTTGTCTACGAGATGATCGAGAAGGCCGAGCACACCACCGGGATCGAGCGCTCGGGGATCATCCTCGCGGCGCTGATGAAGCTCAAGCAGGCGTGCAACCATCCGGCGCACCTGCTCAAGGATCGCTCCGCGCTCGGCGGACGCTCTGGCAAGCTCGCGCGGCTCGAAGAGATCCTGGCCGAGGCGCTGGCCGAGGGGGACAAGGCGCTGTGCTTCACCCAGTTCGCCGAGTTCGGGCATCTGCTCCGCCGTCACCTGCAGGAGCGACTCGGGCGCGAGGTGCTGTTCCTGCACGGCGGGACCGCGCAGGCCGCGCGCGACGAGATGGTGAAGCGGTTCCAGGCCGACGGCGGGCCGCCGCTGATGATCCTGTCGTTGAAGGCGGGCGGTACGGGCCTCAATCTGACCGCGGCCAACCACGTCGTCCACTTCGACCGCTGGTGGAACCCGGCGGTTGAGGACCAGGCGACTGACCGCGCGTTCCGGATCGGTCAGCGCAAGAACGTGCAGGTCCGCAAGCTCACGTGCGTCGGAACGGTGGAGGAGCGGATCGACATGCTGATCGCGCAGAAGAAGGATCTCGCCGAGCGGATTGTCGGGACCGGCGAGCGGTGGATCACCGAGCTCGACACCGATCAGCTGCGCGAGCTCGTGACCCTCTCCCAAGAGGCGGTGGCAGCGTGAGCGGAGCGGCTGCATGAGCGAGTGGTCTGATTGGCGCGATTGGGAACCATCGCGGCCGCTGCCGGTTGACGGCGGGATCGCCGCGCGCAGCAAGCGCGGCGCGATCGGCGAGACGTGGTGGTCGCAACGGTTCATTGCGCTGCTCGAGTCATTCGGAGTTGGGTCACGGCTGCAGCGCGGGCGCAACTACGCTCGCCGAGGCCAGGTGGTCGAGCTCGACGTCGAGCCGGGCATCGTGATCGCCAAGGTGCAGGGCTCGCGCTACACCCCATACCGCCTCCGGATCCGGTGCAAGGCGCTGAGCGAGCAGCAGTGGCGGCGGCTGGAGAGGGCGATGGCGTCGCAGGCTCTTCCACTCGCGCAGCTGCTCGCCGGCGAGATGCCCCGTGACATCGAGGACGTGTTCGGGTCGTGCAAGCTGACGCTGTTCCCGCGCTCGCACGCCGAGTTGAAGGCGAGCTGCACGTGCCCGGATGGGGAGAACCCGTGCAAGCACATCGCAGCCGCCTACTACATCCTCGCAGAGCGCTTCGACCAGGACCCGTTCCAGATCTTTGCGTGGCGGGGCCGCGAGCAGGACGAGCTGCTCGAGCACCTGCGAGCGTTGCGAGCCGGCAGGAGCGCTGCGCGCGCTGCCGGTGGTACCGGGCGCCGCGCGGGCAGCGCCGGCGCCGCTGCGGCCACGTCCGCCGCGCCGCCGGCGAGCCCGGAGTCGCTGGGTCCGGCGCTCATCGCCGAAATCGACTCGTTCTGGCACGGCGGTCCGGCGCTCTCCGACCTGCACGTCAATCCATTCGCCGTCGAGGCGACGGATGCGCTGTTGCGTCAGCTCGGTCCGGCACCGGTCGACGTCGGCGGCGAGAACCTCGTCGAGCTCCTCACGCCGGTATACCGCGCGCTGGCGGAGCAGGCCGAGCGGCGCGCGCTCGAATGACTGACGGGGTTGTGGATCGGGAGGTGCGAGTGCTTGGCGGCCGCGGGCTGATGGAGCCGCCGCGGGTGTGCGCGATGCTGGGTGCTCTGGACCAGCAGGCCGGGCCCCCCCGTCGAAGCGCTCGGCGAGCTGAGAGCGAGCCTGAATCCGTTCAGCCGCTTTGAGTTTGGCACGCTGGCCGCTCGAGTACGCGCGCGATTGGCAGGCGAAGTGACGCTGCACGAGCATCCTGGCTTCGCTTGAGTTCTCACCCCCAGAGCGCGCAGATGGGGATGGCGAGGATGCGTTCGGCGAGGCGCAGTAGGCTGGGGCCGGTGTGGAGTACCGCACCGGCTGCGAACCGGTCGCCGAGCTCGTCGCGCAGCCATTCGAGGTGGCGTGCATCTTGGCGGGAGGGCGCGGCGGTGGCTTTGATCTCGATCGCGAGGATGTCGCCGGCGGCGATCTCGGCGATCAAGTCGATCTCATGCCGGCCCTCCTTGTCGCGGAGGTGGTAGAGCCGCGGTGGGTGCGAGGTGAGTTCGAGCTCGGGCCGGATCTGCGCGACGGTGAACGAGTCGATCAGGCGGCCGAGGAGGTCGCCGTCTCGGAGCACGGCGGTGGCGTCGAGTCCGAGTGCGGCGCCGGCGAGGGCCGGGTCGACGAGGTAGCGCTTCGGGGCCTTGATCAGCCGGGTCAGGCGGTTGCTTGCCCAGGCGGGGACGAGTTCGAGCACGAACAGGTTCGTGAGCAGGGTGTCGTAGGCGATCGCGGTTTTGCGGTTGATCTGGGCGGCGTCGTAGAGCGTCTTGTGCTCGGGCTGGCCGGCGGTGTTGAGCGCGGTGGCCTCGAAGTAGCGGCGAAGGCGAAGTGGATCTCGGTGGCCGGCGATGCCGTCCGCGTCGCGGGTCAGCAGCTGCTCGAGGTAGCCGCCCAGCCAGGCCTCGCGTGCGTCGCCGGAGAGTCGGAGCGCGGGTTCGGGGTAGCCGCCGCGCAACGCAAGCTCGACGTAGCCGCGGAGATCCGGGGGGTCGGACGGAAGGGTGAACGCGTCGAGGTTGCCGGCCCGAAGTTTCTCGAGGAATGTCGGTCCGGAGATTCGCGCGGCGAGTTCGCGTTCGCCCAGGCCGTACATCCGCAGCCGCACCAGCCGTCCGGTGCCGGGCCAGGTCTCAGCTTCGATGTCGCCTCGGACGCTGCCGGTCAACAGGAACCGGCCGGGGCTGGGATCGGCATCGACAGCTCGCTTGACCGCTCCGAGGACACCGGGCACGGCCTGCCACTCGTCCAGCAGGACCGGCTCCCGCTGGGCACGTAGCGCCGCGTCCGGGTCGGCTTCGAAGGCGACGGCCTCGGCCGCGCGATCGAGTCGCACGACCGTCTTGGAGTGCCGCTCGGCGCTCGTCGTCTTTCCCGTCGCGCGCGGGCCGGTCACGAGGATCGCCGGAAGCTGCGCGAACAGTCGCTCAAGTCGCCCGTCAATCAGGCGAGGCGTGTAGTCGGATCCGGGCACACACTCAGCCTACCGCTTTCGCCCAGTACTAAGTACCGAGCTGGACCGGTTAGTAGCGCCGCTTTGGACCAATGGAGGCCTATCGCGGTGATTTTCAACCGGCCTCTGCGGCTCCAAGTGACGCGTTTGCCGAGCGTCTGCGCGCACCCGTTATCGGTGTACTGGACCGCTCTGGCCCACAAATCCGATCTGTGCACCAGCTTGTGGACCAAGTCCGCCCGCTACGAACGCCTCATCACGCGCAAAAAGACCCCCATTAACAGGACCTTTCTGAATGGGCACGGCTGGGCTCGAACCAGCGACCTCTCGCGTGTGAAGCGACCGTCACCTGCTGTTGAAAGGTGCCGGTTTACAGGGAGTTTGACGACCGATTCCGCTCTGCGCGACTGGATTTACTGTCGTGGATTGCTGGGGTTTGTCGCGGTTGTGGTCCCCGGAAATCATTCCGGGGACCAGTGGCGGCTCGCCCGTGATGGCCGCGCCGCTTCCTCGGGGCTTGGCGGCTCCGAGGGGGTGACCGGGAGGATTTGAGAGATCGACAGTCGGGGGCTCGGCCGGGCGGGCAGCCGTGGCGGCCGGGTGTTCGCCCCTTAACGGCTTCGACCCCCGTGCCAGCTGCTCCAACAGCTGAGGGGGATCGAGGCAACAACCGAAGCTCTGGGTCCTGTGGGGGACTGGGGCAAAGACTAGCGCGGCCTCGGACGGATCCGTTGGCACCGCCGATCACCGCCGCCTACTCGTGGCGCGGAGGCCGACGATGAGCCATCGGGCGATCGCCGCGGTCCTCGCGCGGGATGACCTCGCGTCTGGCGAGCGGCTGGTTGCGTTGTCGTTGGCCAGCTTTGCGGATCGGACGAATCGAGCGTGGCCCGGTGCGCCCGCGGCCGCGGTCCGCGCGGGCCTTGGTCGCAGCCGGTATCTGCAGGCGCGCGAGCAGCTCGTGGCGCGCGGGCTGGTCGTCGTCGACGAGCACGCCACTGGACGTGGTCGCTCCACCACGGTCTCGCTGGCGTTCGCCGATGCCGGGCCGTGGTGGGACGGTGAGATCAACGTCCAGCTGTTCGAGGCGGTGCTCGGCTACTGCGCGGCGCGCGGGCCTGCACGGCTGCTTCTGGCGACCCTGGCGGCTGTCGCCGACGGCGACGGTCTGGTGCGGGATCTGTCAACCGAGCAGCTGTGCGCGGCGGCCGGGATCGCCGACCGGACCTACCGACGCGCTCGGCAGGAGCTGCTCGCGACCGGAGAGCTGTCGCTGGTCAGCGGCGTCGGAGGCCGCGGTAACACGAACGTCTGGCATGTGCGTGATCCGCGATCGGATGCCGCCGAGCCTCGCCGCGTGCCGCGGCGGGTCGCGCCGCCGGCAGGAGCCCGTCCACTCGTCGCCTCGGCAAAGGGCGGTCAGGATTGGACGGTTCACGAGGGAAACAGTCCGATCGTGACCGGGGTTTCGGCGCTAAAGCCCGGTCAGGATCGGACGCTTTTCGAACTGCCCGCGCTGGAAACCCCGGCGCAAAGGGCGGCAGAAACCCCGGCAGAAACCCCGGCAGAAACCCCGGCACCCTATGCGCGGGCGGGAAGGGAACCCCAGAACCCCAGAACCAGGGAAGACCCCCCCAGCCCCCCTGCCGGGGGGAGCTCGCCCAACTCGATGGTCATCGAGCAGACCTACATCACCGACCGCGGCCGGCGGCGACGACGCACGGTCCGCGTCGACCTCGATGCCGTCCGTCGAGGCCTCGGGATTCCGGCGGCTGGGGACCGGCGCGATTGGCAACGGATCTGCGAGCTGCTCGAGGAACGGGTGGGGGAGAGCACGTTCGCGATCTGGCTTAAGCCGATTGAACTGATCGCGATCGATCGCGATCGCTTCTTCGTCCTCGCCGCCCCGGCTACGACGACCGCATGGACGAGCAAGCGCTTCGGATCGGTGCTCGAGGCATGCGCATTGCGGATCGGCTGCGAGGTGCGCTTCGCCGAGGAGCCCGAACGCCATGCCTTCGGGGTCGACCCACCGAGCTTTCCGACGCTTTCAATCAACCAGAAGGAGGCAGCACGATGATCATCACGGTCAGCAACCAGAAGGGCGGGGTGGGCAAGACCACGACCGCCGCCAACCTCGGCGTGATGCTCGCACGCCACGACCGACGAGTGCTCGTCGTCGATGTGGACCCACAGTTCGCGCTCACCCGTCAGATCGGGGTGGAGGAACGATCACTCGGCTTGAACCTTGTCGACGTGCTCGCTGGCCGTGCACCCGCCACGGACGCGATCGCTCGCGACATTCACGGCGTCGACGTGATCGCTGCCGCGCCTGCGCTGGCGGGTATCGAGATGAGCCTGGTCTCAGAGCTCGGCCGCGAGCACTTCCTTCGCGACGCGCTCGAACCTGTGCTCGTTGACTACGACGATGTCGTGATCGATACGCCCCCGAACCTCGGGCTGCTGACCGTCAACGCGCTACTTGTCGCCGAGGTGGTCCTCGCGCCGGTCAGCGCCGAGGACGACGCATCGCTCCACGGGATTCGCGAGTTGCGCCACACACTCCAGCGGCTCGCCGAGCGCCTCGGCTCGCCCGCCCCCGAACTGGTAGCCGTGCTGACGCGCTGGGCGCCGCAGCGGATCAGCAGCCGCACGATCGAGGAGACGCTCGCGTGCGAGGGACTCACCCCCGCAGCGCGGATCCCGGCCCGATCGGCGCTGTTCGTTCGCGCGGCCAGGAATGGCGTGCCCCTCGCGATCTGCGGTCCTGACAGCTCACCGGCCCTCGCCTATCAACGTCTGGCTGATCAGTTCGCGGGGGCGAGCGCCCGATGAGTCCATCGACGAGACGCTCCCTCACGATCGACGATCCGGTCGCCGGAGTGGAAGCGTGCCACGTGGCACACCCACCCACCGATCCCAGCGCCGGCCGGCTCCGCGAGATCGCGCTGGACGAGATCCACCCGAACGCCGAGCAGCCGCGCAAGCGCTTCGACGAAGCATCCCTGAACTCGCTGGCCGACTCAATTCGTGAACGTGGGGTGCTGCAGCCGATCATCGTCCAGCCGCACACCGGCGGCGGGTACCAGCTAATCGCTGGCGAGCGGCGCTGGCGGGCGTCGAAGATCGCCGCCCGGCCAACGATTCCAGCTTTGGTCGATGACGCCGTAGACGGGACGGTCTCGCTCGAGCTCGCGCTGATCGAAAACGTCGCCCGCGAGGACCTGACGGTGATGGAGGAGGCCCGCACGATCGCATCACTCCTCGACGACCTGCGCGTAACAACCGCACTCCTGGCTCGGCGGCTAGGACGTAGCCGCAGCGACCTCGCGCACACCGTTCGCCTGCTCGAACTGCCCGACGAGGCGATCAGGTTGATCGATATCGGTGTGCTCACCAAAGGCCACGGCAAGGCCCTGCTCACCGAACCCGACCATTGCCGGCGTCGCGGGCTCGCGCATCGCGCAGCTGACGCAGCGTGGTCAGTCCGCGCTCTCGAAGCCGAGATCGCTGGCCGTGTTGATGAGCCCCGGCGGCCCCGACCGCATCCCGATCAAAGCGCGGCGGCCGTCATGCTCCAGGACACGATCAACAAAGCGCTCGGCTGCGAGGTCAGCGCTCGTCCACACCGCAACGGTTATCAGGTCATCCTCGACACGGACGCTGCCCAGCGACTCACTCGCATCCTCGACGCGGGCGGGCATCTCTCACCATGGAAAGCTGGTTCCAATAGGAGTTGACGGATTGTGGAGGCTCTGCACGCACGGGCTCAGACGGTTTCCTCTGACAGAAGTTCGTCGTCAGGTTCGAGCGACGTCGGTTCGGCGGCCTTCAGTTCGACAGGAAGAGACCATCTCTTGAGCGCCCACGTGATGACCTTTTGCCTCCGATCGAGCAGTTCTGCCGGGCCCCAATTGTCATAGATGGCAAGTTGCCGCTCCGCCTGCAGTTGGGCGTTGGCGTAACAGGGAGTTGTTTGGGCGGCATTACCACGCTTCGCGGGAAAGGGCTTGTTCCCGTAGCTGCTGTTGCTGTGAGTCAGGCAGAGATTCCCAAGATCATGCGTTAGCTGCTCGATCTCGTCTTGGGTGAAGCGACTCGTCCAATACGGAGGGCAATTGTCAAATCTTGTGGCGGCGCCGGGATAAACCGGCATGGAGAAGGAGATGAGAGAGCTCTACATCGAAGGATTAGCGGTCCACGGTGGCCCCGAGCCGTGCGCTGGCGCTCGCGAGGGCGTTGGCGAAGCGTCGGT
>JAABUJ010007427.1_pt1 | contig 10240 bp, 13 predicted proteins | sample 5559131 | NCBI WGS metagenome assembly JAABUJ01 (sample SAMN10711875, study PRJNA513366) | rock metagenome | isolation source: Antarctica rocks | place: Antarctica: Victoria Land, Mt New Zealand nord | collected 2016-01-07 | reverse complement strand
TATTTTGTACATCTTCGGACCGCATCAGCCGCTACCTCAAGATATCGAGGAAACCTGCTCCAATTATAGCGAAAAAAGCCCGCCAGATCGACACCAGCGGCATTGCTTTTTCCGCAACCTGTTAGGATAGTCGAAATTGTCCTCGGACATAGGTGTTTCTTCTCGAACTTTCGTCAAAACTTGCCATTGCTGTTCCGCCACGCCTCACGCGGTGCGATTGTCTCGACCACCTCCCAATGTTCGGCGATCTTTCCATCCGACAAACGGTACAGATCGTAGAACGCGGTAGGAGCGCCAACGGCGGTACCCTCACTCAGCACGAGCGCGAGATTTCCTTCGCCGATCACTTTATGGACCTGCTCGTATCGCCGGGCCTCGGTGTCGCGCCATCCTTCAAGAGCGTTCGATAGCGCGCCGAGGCCGTCCCCATATTCAGGGCTGTGCTGTGTAAGGGCATCGCCGGAAAAATACTCTGGCAACTTAGAGAGGTCGTCGGCGACCAGCACCGCTCTCGAGAAGCCCTCGACCAACGCTTTGTTTTCTTGCGTGAGGTGAACGTCCTCCACGTCAGTCGCACCGTCGATCATCGATCGGCCACTTGGATTTGCAGACGAAGGGGTCGATTGAAGATTATCCCAATGCTCGACGATCCGGTCGTCTTCCCATCGATGAACTTCGAACCCAACCATCGGACCCCAATCGCCCAACACGTAGTCGACATGACCGACGCTATAGTCACCGTCTTCGATCATCCGGATGACATCAACCTTAGTGTTGTCGGACGGCATGCTGTCCATAAATTCAAGAATAGGCCCCAGTCCGTCGCCAAGGTTGACGTTGTGTTGGATGTATTTGCGCGAGTCGATATGTGAGATTGGAAATCTGGCGCGGGTTTGGATGCTCCTCGAGATTTGCGCGGTGCGTTCCTTCTTGCTTTGCGACATTTATCAAGCCTTCTTATGTAATGAAAGTGTTTTCGTGGTCTGAAACGTCCCGCGCCTTAGCGCCCCGCCGCAGATAGCGTTCGAACTCGTCGTCAGGGAAGAACCGGCCGCCCGTCGTCCAAATGACATGCGTTGCCTCGCGCATGTGCGCGGTCAGTCCCTGTGCCTGCAGTATTATTTGCCGGTCGACGACCTTGTCAGCAACAGCGGCCCGGAAAAGCCTGACTGCGTCCGGAATCGTGTGTAACTTCGACGACCATGTTTCGGCGGTAGTTAGCGTTCAGTTCTGGAGGACGAGTTCGAAACTTTCGGGGGACATATACCTTCGCTCGACTATCCATTCCTCGCTCTGCTCGATGAGAATCATCGTGATCAGGCGCAGCGCCGATTCGCGCGACGGGAAGATGCCGATCGAACGTGTCCGTCGCCGTATATCCTTATTGAGATGCTCGATCGGATTGGTTGTTGCAATGCTCCGATGATGTTCGATCGGGAATTGCAAGAATGCAAGCGCATCTGCCAGTCCGGCGTCGAAAATCGTCGTCGCTTTGGTCAACGTCTTGGAGCAAAGCGCCCGAAAGTCGCCGGACGCACGCTGCGCCGCTTCCATCGATACTTGCCCAAAGACGAAGCCGAACGCCTCCACGGCCGACGTGGCAAGTTTTTCGATAGTATTGGTGATCGAAGGTCCGGGATTTTGGTCGTCGTCCAGTTCGGTCGCTATGAGCACGTCGAGACCCGTCGCAAGACGAAAGACACGGGCACGCGTCGTCACTTCTCCATGCGGCACATGATCGGTTAAGCGGCGGTCGTAGATGAGTCGCGTCATGCTTTGTTCCGATGTATTAGGCGCTCTGCTCGTAGTGACGAAAGCGGCGGTCTACGCGCGAGAACGGGGCGCGTGCGGATCGGCGGCCCGCCTTTCTTGGCGATAATAATCTCTGGAGCGAGCTCCGCAAATTCGGCAGGGTAGAGCAACGGCCGACCAACTTCATTCACCGAGCGTGTCGTCTTCGAGGTAGCATCGCGATTAATGCTTTCGGCAAATCGTGTGGTCTGCCCAAGCAGACCGGCGACCTCGTGTTGGGCACCTTCGCTTCGATCGACCGTCGGAACGTCGGGGTGACGCTGCAAGCCTATCTGAGGTGGCGTTCGAGACGTCAGTCGCGATACATGGGCTATGTCCCGACGGCTTCTGCACCGGCATTCGACCCGCGAGCTGGAGACAGACAGACCCGCTCTTCACGGCAACCCTCTTCACCAACGGAGAGCGTCGGAATCGGGGCGCCTTCATAGGATTCGTTGCCGGCTGACGCCTCCCGTTGGTGAATCGCTTACGATAGGACGAACCGCATGGAAAGTCGCGCGTCTGCTTACGCCGTCCGTACTCGAGCGAAGGTAAGGATTCCGCTTACGGAGCAGCCGCGATCCGCCCGAAGTTCCTTGAGCGCCAGGCGCCGTTCGCTTACTGCCGGGGAAAAGCTCGCGTTGTTGATAATGACGAATCGTCATCCGTGTGCGCGTTCACGACCGCTGTACGAGCAAGATGCCCGCGGCGATTGCGGCTAGGCCGATTAGGTCGTGTGGCGTGACCCGTTCGTGCAGCAACAGCGCTGAGAGCGCGAGACCGAAGGCCGGCGTCAAGTAATAAAACGCGCTGACGCGACTCGCCTCGCCGCGCCCGAGCAGCCAAAACCAGATTAGCGTCGCACCGACGCTCAGTACCACAACGAGATAGGCGAACGACGCGCCGAGTGCGGCGCTGACGTGGGCGCGCGGCGCTTCACCGGTAAGCCATGCGATCGGCACGAGCGCGACGCCTGCGGCAAGCATCTGCACAGCCGAAAGCGAGAGCAAGTCCTGGCCCGTCGCGGCTCGCTTGAAGAGCACGGTCGACGCAACGCTCGCACAGACGCCGCCGAACGCGAGCAATACGTCGCCTGGAGCCGCGGTGCCCGTGCCGGCCCGCGTCACGACGATCGCGAGCACGCCGCCGAAGCCGAATGCCAGGCCCATCGCCTTGCGGCCGTTCAGCGGTTCGCGAAGCAGGCGCGGCGCTACGACGGCAAGCACGAGCGGATTCGTGCTTGCGATAATGGCGGCGAGTCCTGACGCGAGATGTCCGAGCGCCGAGTACGTGAGACCGAGGTAGAGCGCATTGCTGAGAATGCCGAGTACGATTGCGACGAGCCACGCACGCCCCGTGCGTGGAAACGGCCGTCGTAGCGCAAGCGCAGCGAGCGCGAGAAGAGCGCCGGCCACGCCGAAGCGCGTCGCCAAGAACCAGAGCGGCGGGCTTTCGGTCGAGGCGATCTTACTCGGCACGAACGCGGACGCCCAGAGAAACACGTAGAAGACCGCGACGACGCCTGACAGTCGAGGATCGAGAGCCGGTGTGCGCGGCGTCACGGAACTGATGGCGGCCGATTGTCGAAGGGCGTACGCACCAGGGTCAGCCGCGTTTGCAGGAACGACGACTCGTTCGGGCTGACGATCGGCCCGAAAACATGCGTTCGAGAACCCGTACGTGCGACATGCCCGAGACAACTGCGCCCACGCTCATCGTGCACGGCACGGACAACGAGCCCGTCCCGTTCGACGCCAAAGCACCCCGACCGGGAACAGTCCGCTTTCTTTGGTCGCCGTAATCAAGCACGCATGCAGCACGGGCTGTCAGGCCTGCGCGGCGCCGCTCACGAATGCCCACTGCAAAGCCGACAGGACTCGGATTTTGCTGTTCCCGCCTTCCTAAGCCAGATGGCATCGAAGCATTACGACCGCTTCTCAACCAGATCACCGCAGACTTCTGTGTTGTCGATCCAAGGGGATCGCTCATAGCGGGACAGCCGGCGCGTTCACGCGGCTACGCAACCGTCTTGAGGAAATTGTCGAATACCTGCGTGCATGTGGCGCGTATGCGCGCAAGCCCGGTCGTCAGTTCGGCATCCAAGTCGGCCAATGCCGCGGGTCCCCGGGATTGTTGCGCCGACACGATGTAGGCCGGAATCGCCGCCCAGTCAGCGGCCATTTCTGCCGTAATTTCCAGATGGAACTGCAGCCCATACGCATTCCCGTGACGGAATGCCTGATGCGGACAATCGTCCGACGAGGCTAGGAGCGTCGCTCCGTCGGGCAAGTCGAACGTGTCGCCGTGCCACTGGAAGACCGTGAATGCCGGCGCGAGCCCGGCAAAGAGCGGGTCCGTGCTGCCCGTCGGCGTCATGGTAACGTCCATGACCCCGACTTCAGAGACCGGCGCCGCATACACGCGCGCGCCGAGCGCACTTGCGAGCAGCTGCGCTCCGAGGCAAAGTCCGAGGATGGGAATCCGACGCTGATGGGCCTGACGGATAAGCTCTACTTCACCGGTCAACCACGGAAACGCCACGACCTCATCGACGTTCATAGGACCGCCGAACACCAGAATCGCGTCGTAGTCCGCGATTTCCGGCAGGGCGCTCGTTACGCTGAAGTCGGTTGTGTCCCAGATGATCCCGCGCTCGCGCATGAGTTCTTTAAAATACCCGGGATGCTCGCAATCGAGATGCTGAAGAACGAGCAAATGCCGTGCCCGCATCACGCTGCCGCCCACGAGCTCGCCGCGACATCGCTGCGCGGCACCGATCTCGCATCGTTGCCTACGCACGGATGGTTCACCATGTGTTCGCTGATCGAACGCAGATGGCGTTGTTGAGGCCGAGCGGCGCTGGGCGGCATGGTAAGGCGAGGCGGCGGCCGAGCGCCGCGACCGCGCCGACCGCGTCGTCACCCGCGTCGCTGCTGCACAACGCGGTCGCATGCTTGGCGAAGAGCGCTTCGACGTCGGACGCGTCGAGGCGCGTCGCTTGCAGCATGATGGCGTCGGCAGTACCGCGCGGAATGCCGAGCGACGGTCGGACGTAATGGCACAGCAAGTGTTGAAGGGCGATGCTTTCGTTTCCGCAAGCAGGATCAGCGCTAATCATCGTAAGCGTTCCCTGATAGCCGCGATCATCGAAAGTTCGAACCCGAGCGCGGCCCGCAAAGCGTTCGCGGATCATCGGTGTTCGTACCGCCCGGCGGTTCGTTATGTTGGGTTGCCACGCGACACTCCCTTGGCCATGTGGCGGTCGAACTTCTGCCTTCAACGCTGCGACTCTCCTGGGCACTGCGCGTCCTACTTACCGGACGTACGAGTTCCAAGGTCGAGCTCGTCGTCCACGTATCCGGGACGGCTGACGTATAAACCGCCGGCGGTGGAGATTGCCAGCGCGATGAAGAGGGCCGTCAATGGCCAGGTCCAGGAGTTGGAGACGCCGAGCAGGGCGCCGACCAGGATGGGCCCGCTGCCGGCAAGCATGTAGCCGACGCTTTGAACGAACGCGGACAGCGAGGCGGTAACGGCGACGTCGCGGGAGCGCAGGCCGATCATCGTCAGCGTGAGGGGGAACATGCCGGAACCGGTTCCACCGAGCAGCATCCACACCCAGGCGCCAGCGACGGGCGCGATAAGCATTCCGATGTAGGAGGCCAGGCTCGCCCCGGCCAGGCCTATGACCAGGGCGCGCTGATGTCTCACCCCCAAGGCCGGTATGACCATCGACACGGGGATCGACAGTCCCGAGAAGAGCGCCACCAGCAGGCCCGCTTCGGTAGCGCTGAAATGGTGGTTTCGAAAAAAGTTCGCGAACCAGCCGAAGGCGACATATGATTGAAACGACTGGAACCCGAACATCAGCGCCAGCGCCCATGCCAGGCGGCTGCGGATAAGGTGCGCTACGGGCAGGAGCGCCGTGTCGCTATCGATGTTCGGACGTTCCGCGCGCAACGTCCCGAGCCAGGGCAGAATGGCGACCGCGGTCAGCGCCGACCAAGTGCCGACTCCGAACAGCCAGCTGTCTCCGGCTGCTTTCGTGATCGGGACCGTGAGTCCAGCCGCCGCGGTCGCGCCGACCGCCAGGGCGGTCGTGTAGAGCGCGGTGATGGTGCCGATGCGGTTGGGGAAGTGTCGTTGACGAGGGTGGGCATCAGCACGTTGGTGATCGCGCCGCCGGCCAACGCGAACACGCTGAGCGTGGCGAATAGCCAGAACGCGGAGGCGAAGGCACGCGCGGCCAGGCCGACGGTGGCCGCGAGCAGCGAGGTTACGACAACGCTGTGCTCACCGATTCGATGGGCAAGGCGTGGGCCGACGAAGCCGATAACGGCGAAGACGATCACAGGTAGCGTGGTGATGATGCCGACCATCGCGCTGGAGGCGTGGAGGCCGCGTTGCAGTTCCGTCAGCACCGCGCCGACACTGGTGACGGCCACGCGCATGGTCAGTCCAGTGAGCACCAGTGCCACCATTATCAGTTCGCGATGCCAACGGGATTCGCGCCCCGCTGGACGACCGACGTTCGTCTTGGCCGGTGTCACCTTCGCGTAGTTGCGCAATGTCAGGCGACGACGGTTAAGGCGCCGGGCCGGCTTATCTTGCCGCTCCTAGCGAGAGCTAGCTGAAAGCCGATAGCTTCCAGTTCGCGCGCGCGACTGAGGGGGCTGGCATCCATGGCGTCGCTGCCGTCGGTTGCGATCGCTGTACACAAGGCAGCCTTTGCCCTGAGGTTCGCGTCGAACGTCATATTGAAGTAAGTGAAGAGCTGCGAGACGGACGGCACCGCGGGGAGATCGACGTCAGCCGAGGTGCCGGTCGGACGACGAGCGACTCGAAGGCCTCGAAGTTCAGCGCATTGTCGTCGGCAGCTCGATATGGAATGCGCCAGCGCCAGCTATGCACGCTTTAACATCTGGAACAACACGACGCTCAAGCCGGCAGCCGCGGCTACTCGAGCACTCGTGTGCGTCGGTACAGGCGTGGCGTGAAACCGATCGTTCGCTTGAACGTCTTATGGGAATGCGCCTTCCGTGTCGTAGCCACTTGCGCCGCGATTTCTTTGACGTGCAGATGACTCGTAGCGAGTAAGTGGCAGGCGTGGTGCATCCGCAAGCGAGTCAGGTACGTGAGCGGCGGCACCCCGACGAGCGTCGAAAAGCGCTCGGCGAACGCGGAGCGCGACATGGCTACGCGCGAGGCGAGCGATTCGACGGTCCAAGGTTCGGCCGTTTCCTTGTGAATGATGGCCAGCGCCTCGCTGATTTGCGGATCCAGCAAGGCCCGGAGCCACCCGCGGACCCCGTTGCCACCTTGCGTCAAGTGCGCTCGAATAGCATGCACGAGCAGAATGTCCGCCAGCCGGCGCACCACCGTTTCCGCCCCAAGTTGTCCGCAGGCATGCCGACGCTTTGGGATAGTCGCGTTGCAACGTCTGCGCAAGGGTCTCGATCCGCTCGCGCGCCACACTCTCGCTTGGCGCGTTGACGATCGTGCGAAGCTCCTAGTGCACGCGTGGCTGTTGCTTCTCGGGAACCTTGTCGAGGACGTTGCGGACCTTGTGCAGCCAGCAGCGTTGTTGCCGCGTGTCGGGAAGCGACATACCGGCGGCCGCCCACAAGCCGTTGGCGCCGTCGGCAATCAAGAGGCTCGGTGCGCGCAGCCCACGGCCTTTGAGATCTTCGAAGAGCTCGATCCAGCTCAACTCGCTCTCGCTCATCGCCTCATCGAGTGCGACTAGATGCTTTGTGCCATCGGCATCTGCGCCGATCACGACGAGCAGCACGCGGCGCTCGTCTGCGGGACCGGCACCGAGATGGATGCCGTCGGGCCACAAGTACACGAAATGCTCGTCCTCGAGCCGGCGCCGCTTCCAGGCCGTAAATTCAGCGCCGAACTCAGCGTTGACGCGCGCGATCGTCGATGCCGACAGCGGTGCTGCGGCGCCGAGTAACCCGCGTAGCGTCGGCTCGAAGTCGCGGTGCGCGAGCCCCTTGATCCACAGCTGATGAATCGTCTTGTCGATCGAAGGCAGCCGCCGCCGGTACTTGGGGACTAACGCCGACTCATGCGTGACGCCGCGAACGCGCGGCCACCGGATCGTGATCGGGCCGACGCTGGAGGTGACGACGCGCTCGGGGTCGTGGCCATCGCGCGGGTAGTGCCCGGATAAGTGTGTAGAATTGGCTCCTCACCAGCGAGGTGAGGAGCCTCGGGTTCGACGATCCAATCTCTGCGCCTATGAAGCGCAAAGAATCAGTATTCGACTGATTTGATCGGTCCATCTCGACCGAAGGTGGTTGCGCAAGTACGCCAAAGTTCACGCTTACGTCGACGATGTTGTTGGGACCGTTGTGGCCGCCGTAATGACGGCTGTTGCGGGGTTCGATCCCCCTTGGCCGAAGTCTCATCCTTTGAGATGTGCCGTGACCGGGCCGGACCGTCAGCTGACCGGCATCATCACCCAATCCGACCTAGTCGGCGCTCTGTGCCGGTCCCGACTGATGGCCGCCGAGCCGGGCGCTGAACGGCCCGAAGAAGCCGCTTCAAGTCGCTGAGCCGCCCAAAAGCCTTATGCCACCTGACATGACAACGCTCCGCGCAAAGGTATCACCAATGAAGATTGCAGTGTTTGGGGCATCTGGGAGGACGGGTTCTCTGGTAGTTAATGAGGTACTCAAACGCGGTCACCAAGTAATTGCTGTTACGCGAACACCTCTGAACCTACCAACCAATAACCTGCTCGAGAACCGTATCGGAGACGTGACCAGTGCGAGCTTTGATGCAGAGGCGATTCAAGGTTGTGACAAGATTATTTCTTGCATTGGGCAGAGACGAAAGAGCCCACTGTCCAAAAGTTCCTCACCCGATGACATCCTTTCATCCGTTATGCGTGCTGTTGTGAACGCGATTGGATCCGATTCTTCGCGGCAGGTTGTTTACTTGAGCGCCTTCGGAGTCGGAGAAGACCTCAAGAAGCACTCTATAATCTTTCGCGCAGTTTTAAAGCTGTTCAGCATTGGCAATGCGTACAAAGATCATGCTGAAGCAGAGAGACTTCTTAAGTCGTCACGAGTGAGTTGGACAATCGTCAGACCGGTAGGTTTAACGGAGAAGAGCAACGGTAAACCTGCCGTGGATCTTGGGAATCAGTGGTCGTCGTTTGATACGGTGTCATTTGAAGCAGTTGCACGCTTCCTCGTAGATTGTGTGGAAGACCCCAGTACCGTCGGCAAAATTATGACGATTGGGAAACATTCTTAGATCGTGCTTAAGTCCGGCAGACCCGAATCAACAAAGTACATTAGTTTCAGATGAGCGTAGTCTGCTTCTTACCGAACACGTCTCAGAGACGGAGCGAGAAACTGATCGAACGCCGCGTCGGAAGAGCTTGATGACAACCAAACGGAGAAAACGCGCGTGAACCCACTGACGGAGAATGCCGGGCTCATCGTTATCGATGTGCAGTACGCTTTTGAGGAGCCACAATGGGGGAAGCGTAACAATCCGCAGGCGGAAGGGAACATCGCTCGTTTGCTGTCTGCATGGCGCAAATCCGATCGTCCCGTACTTCACGTACGACATCTCTCGCTAACCCCGGATCGGTTTTCGCACAGGACGCTCATGGCAGCCAAATCAAGGCGGAAGTCGCTCCAATCGGTGACGAGCCGGTCATCTTCAAGAATGTGAACAGCGCCTTCATCGGCACCACTCTAGAGCAACAGCTTCATGATCGGAAGATAACGCAACTCGTTATCGTCGGACTAACCACCGATCATTGCGTCTCGACGACCACCAGAATGGCCGGGAACCTTGGATTCGAGGTTTACCTTGTAAGCGACGGAACGGCGACGTTCGAGCGGATTGGACCAACCGGCAAACACTATTCGGCGGACGAAATACACGAAGTCAATCTTGCGAGCTTGCATGGAGAGTTCGCCGAAGCTGTTTGCACCGATGGAATACTGGCGAATCTCACGGTCGTCGCGGCCGAGGTGTAGCTTGTACTGAATCAAGAACAAGGCGTTGACGAGACGCATCGCCGACGGTTGCCGACCGGAGCGTTTCCGCTTCAGTCATGTCGATCGGACGATGAGTCGGCGATCGGCGCTAAGGTGTAGATAGCGGGCCGTAAAGACGGATCGTCGTTTGCCTGGACCGTTGCGTATTCGAAGTGCAGCAGGCCGCGCTAGCGATGGACCACCGCTTCGTGCACGCGTCTTTTCGCGATGCAGATGACGTCGCCGTTGGCTTGACGCTGACCCCTCTAGGCGGTTCCCCTAACGTTTACTGCCGTCGTAATCATAAGCATCGCGTGCCTTAACAGGTTGCGGAAAAAGCAATGCCGCTGGTGTCGATCTGGCGGGCTTTTTTCGCTATAATTGGAGCAGGTTTCCTCGATATCTTGAGGTAGCGGCTGATGCGGTCCGAAGATGTACAAAAT
>JAABUJ010007426.1_pt1 | contig 10242 bp, 10 predicted proteins | sample 5559131 | NCBI WGS metagenome assembly JAABUJ01 (sample SAMN10711875, study PRJNA513366) | rock metagenome | isolation source: Antarctica rocks | place: Antarctica: Victoria Land, Mt New Zealand nord | collected 2016-01-07 | reverse complement strand
AGGCCGCGCGCGCCGAGGTGTGTATGTACACCAATACACCCGACGAGCACTTCGTCATTGGCCCAGCGCCGGGCCTGCCCGCGCTGACGCTGCTCGGCGGCTTCTCGGGGCACGGCTATAAATTCATGCCCGTCGTCGGCGATATCGCGGCCGACCTCGCCCTCCTGGGACGCACACGTTACCCCATCGACCTCTTCGCACCCGACCGCTTCGCGCACGCTCCTGTCGGGCCTCAGTGAACGGCGTCTGCCTGTTGTGCCGCGTGTGCCGCGACACTACCGCGGGATGGAGGGTGCCACCTGGTGCGGCGAGGGCGTCGATGGCGGCGGACGCCGTATCACCGACAAGCGCCGGCTGGCAGGCGGGAGGCCGGCGCTGGACAACGCGGACCATCCGCCGCGCCTGGTCGGTGCTCGCCTACACCGCGACAAGCGGGCCATGGGGGGGTAGGACGCGCCGAGACGTAACCGGATCGCGCGATGGCGCGCCTGGTGATACGTTATAATAGCGGCAGGCAGAGTGATCGGTGGCCCCTCTTTTTCGGGAGGCGGTCCCTGAGGATAGCCTCCCGTCCCTTTGCGCACGCACGCACGCGACACGCCCTGGGCGCGTCCCGCGACGGAGGATAACCATGGTGTACCAGATAGATCCACGGACGACCGCGCTGCTGCTGATCGATGTCCAGCGCGAATACTTCGATGAGGACCGGGCTCTCTACACAGACAATGCCCGTACTATCCTTGCACACCTCGTGGCCCTACGTGCGGCAGCCCATCGCGTACAGATGCCTACGGTCTTCATTCGCCACGTCCATGCCGCCGACGGGTCCGATGTCGGACGTATGGGAGATTTCGATCCAACACCCGTCTTCGTCGTGGGAACCCCAGGCGTCGACATCATTCCCGCGTTGACGCCGCGTGAGGGCGACATTGTGATCGACAAGACGCGCTACAGCGCCTTTGTCGGGACTCCCCTCGCCTCGGTGCTTGAGACGATCGGGGTGGACACCCTCATTGTCACGGGGTTAATGACCAACTACTGCTCGGTCACGACGGCACGCCACGCCCACGACCTGGATTACAAAGTCATCTTTGTCCTTGACGCGAACACGGGGCCGGATATGCCTGATCTTGGCTTTGGCGCGGTATCACAAGCGAGATTATGCGCACCGTCGCCACGTCACTCGCCGGTGGTGTGGCCGATGTGCGGAGCACCGATGAGATCCTTGCTCAGCTTGCGCGCCACGCGACCTACGGCTCACCGTCCGGCTGTTGTGCCTATGTAGGGGCATGACCGCCAGACGCTGAGGCTCTGTCTGCGAGGACAGATCTTAGCGCTGGAGGCCATGCGACAGGCCATAAGGATTACCTTGCGCATCCGTGCAATGATAGGGATATTCCGTTGCACGGATGCGCAAGATAGGCGGCGCACCTCCTTCTCTTTGGGCACTGCTCTGCTCACGTGACGGCGTCCTCAGCGATGCAGCGCGTAGAAATCGTAGGTCAGGACGGTGAGCGGGTTGATCAGCAGCCCTTTCAAGCTGCTGGTCGTGACGGCCACCTGGGCCGGCTCGTCGAGCCATAGGGCGGGCGGATCCTGGCGGCTCGTGATGTCCTGGATCCTCTGGGCGTTGCGGATCAAGGTCTCGCGGTTCGCGTTCTTCATCCCCTGTAACAGCGTGTCGACCGCCTTGTTGTGGTAGAAGCCGGCGTTGGCGCCGGCTGCCCCCCCCGACCACGATGCGATCAAGGGGACGCACTCGTCGTACGGATCGTTGTAGTCGGGCCACCACCCAAACTCCAGGATGTTGGGCCGCTTGCTCGCGGGCTCCGTCCCGTAGAAGATGCTGTTATAGGCGGCCTCATCCAGCGCCTGCAGCTTCAGCGTGATGCCGAGTTGCTGCAGTTGCGCCTGCAAGATCAAGGCGGCGGTCTGCCAGGTCGTCTGCCCACTGGAGTACGTGAACGTCAGCGTTGTGCCGGGCTTGACCCCGGCCTTCGCGAACAGCGCCCGCGCCTTGGCCAGGTCGGTCTGGTAGTGGAACATATGCGGATCGTAGCCCAGCACCGTGCTCGCCAACGGCCCGTAGGCGCGCGTGGCGTAGCCGCGAAAGGCCGCCTTGAGGTAGGCCTCGTAATTAAAGGCATAGGAGAGGGCCTGCCGCGCATAGGGGCTGGCCAACGGCCCCGCCTGTGTCAGCGGCAGGTAATCGATCTGCGTGGTCGGGCCGATGACGACGCGCACCTTGGGATTGGTCCTGAGTTGGTCGTAGTCCTGCGGCGTCAGGACGGTGGTGAGATCCGCCTGGCCGCGCTCGACCAACTCGCGCCGCGTCGCTGACTCGGACACGGAGCGCACCACGACGGAGCCGAAGTGAGCGCCGCCCCAGCCGCGCCAGTACGCCGGGAAGCGGGTCAGCACAACCTGCTGGCTGCGTGCCCAGCTCTGGAGCATGTACGGCCCCGTCCCCGCGTCGTGGTCGGTGGCCCAGAGGTGGGCCCAGGGATCCGCCTTGGTCGCGTGGGCCTTGACGGCGGTCGCGTCCAGGATCAACTCGGCGTAGTTCTGCGTCAGCGCCGCGAGGAAGAGCGGCTCGGTGCGGTCGAGGGCGAACTGAATAGTGTAGGGATCGATGATCTTGATCTGCGCGAGCGGCTTACTGATGAAGCGCGCCAGGACGTAGCCGTTCGTCAGGCCCGCGAGCATGGTGCGGGAGAGGGAATACTTCACGTCCGCCGCCGTCATGCAGCAGCGCCCGGTGTGGAACCGCACGCCGTGGCGGAGGGAGAAGGTCCACACCGACTTGTCGGCGTTGCTGGTCCAGCCCGCCGCCAGGGCCGGCACGTAGCGATCGCCGTGCGCCCCGTCAAGAGCGACCAGGGTTTCGTCGATGTTGCGGGCGATGTCCGCCGAGGAGGCCAGTTCGTTAGAAGCGGGATCGAGGTCGGCGGCCGAGCCGTATCCGGCGATGGTCAACGTGCCCGAATTAACGAAGGGCGCCGCGTGTTGGCGCTGCGCCGCGGCGTCACGCGGCGCCAAGAATCCGACGACGCTAATCGTCAGCGCGCCAAGGAGGCGCGCCAAGACCTGCGGGCGGCTGAGATATGGTGCGTGCTGTAGTCGCATCATCGTTCCTTCTTTCCTGTCATCAACGTCACCCATCATCAATGTCACACACTCAGGTCAAGGATGGCCGGCGGACCGGCGCGTCGAGCCACGGTCGCACACGCTCCAACGCCGCCGCCGCGCGGAAGACGCTGACGTCGTCGTAGGTACGGCCCACGATCTGCAGGCCTGTCGGGACGCCGTTCCGGGCAAAGCCCGAGGGGACGCTGATCACCGGACAACGGCTGCAGATGTTGAACGGGATAGTCATCAGCGCATCTTGCCAGTGCTCCCGCACGACGCCGTTGACGGCTGGCCCCCGGTCGAGATACTCCGCGCCGGCCTCGAGCGCGGGGACACCTGACGTGGGGCAAATGAGCAGGCGGTAGCGCTCCAGCACCGCTCCGAGCCGGGCATACACCTCCGCCTCGATCTCCAGCCCATGCACGACATCGTCCTTGGTCACGGTCGCGGCCTCCTCCGCGACGTGGATGCTATAGGCGGTCATCTCGTCGCGGTGGTCCGCCAGCATCTGGCCGATCCACGGGCCGAAGATGACGCCGAAGTGGGCGCGGGCCGCGGCCCGGATCTGGCCCCGGTCCCAGCCCAGATCGACCTCCTCCACGATCGCCCCGGCCTCCCGCAAGGCCACGGCCGCCGCGCGCGTGTTCGCGACGACGTCGTCGTCCACCGCGAAGTTACCGAGGTCGACGGAGAGCGCGACGCGCCATCCCTCGATGCCGCGCAACTCCGTGGGAATGCGTATCTTAGGCCGGAGTGAAACCACGTCGTGGGGGTCCGGGCCGGCCATCACGTTCTCCAGGAGCGCGCAGTCGGCAACGGTGCGGGCAAGCGGCCCTTCATGACAGTAGTGGTCGAGGTTGAACGGGGCAGACTCGGGGACGCGGCCGTAGGGCGGCTTGAACCCGACCACGCCGCAGAACGAGGCGGGGATGCGGATCGATCCGCCGATATCCGAGCCATTGGCGAGCGTCGTCGATCCCGCGGCGAGCGCGGCGCCCGCCCCACCCGAGGACCCACCGGGGCTGAACGCCCGGTTCCAGGGATTGCGCGTGACACCCCACAGCCGGGAGTGCGTGTAGGGCACGCAGGAGAACTCGGGCGCCGTCGAGCGGGCATGGATGATGGCGCCGGCCTGGAGAATGCGGTCCACCACCGTCGCCGAGCGGTCGGCGACATCGTTCGCGCAGATCAGCGACCCCTGGGTCGTACGTTGCCCCGCGACGGCCGTCTCCTCCTTAATGACGATCGGGAGACCGTCCAGCGGCCGTGGCCGCGGGCTCCGGCCGGCGTAGCGCGCCTCGGCGCGACGGGCCGCGTCCAGCGCCTCGTCAAAATAGCGATCCGCGAACGCGTTGATATGTGGCTCGACGGCCTCGGCGCGCGCGATCACCGCCTCCATCAGCTCGACCGGTGACAGCTCGCGCGTCCGAAAGCGCCGGATGGCCTCGGTGGCGGATAGGTAATGCAGAGCGGTCGCGGTCGTCGCGTCATCGCGTGTCAGCGTCGGCGCCATCCTTACACCTCCCGATGCACAATGCGTCCATCCACGACCGTCAGGGCGATCCCCACCGTGGGGATCTCGTCGGGGCTCACGGCGAATAGGTCGCGCGTGAAGGCCGTGACGTCGGCGAGCAAGCCCGGCCGCAGGATGCCTTTCACGTCGTCTTGCGCCTCCGCGATGGCGCCGCCGCGCGTGTACGCGTCGAGCGCCTGCGCCAGGGTCACGGACAGCTGCGGCTGCCAGCCGCCCACGGGTTCGTTGGCCGCGTTGGCCCGCGTGAGCGCCGTGTGTAGTCCTCTCCGGACGTCCGGGGTCACCACGGGCCAGTCGCTCCCGAACGCCAGCGGCGCGCCCGCTTCGACCAGGCGGCGCCACGCGAAGGCATACGGTTCGCGCGCGGGTCCGACCAGCCGCGTCCAAGGGCTGAACCGCGGGTCGGTGGTGGGCGCGGCGTGGAGGGGTTGCATCGAGGCGGTCACGCCCAACTGCCCAAAACGCGGGATGTCGTCCGGATGAATGACCTCGATGTGCTCGACGCGGTGCCGCCGGCCCCGCCGCCCCCCGTTCGCGTGCCGCGCCGCCTCGTACGCGTCCAGCGCCAGGCGCACGCCCCGGTCCCCGATCGCATGCGTCGCCACATCCATGCCCAGCGCGTCGGCCGCGACCACGATCTCGCGGTAGGCCGTGGGGTCCATGTCGGGGACCCCCGTCTGGCCGGACCCGTCGGCGTAGGGCTCCAGCATGAGGGCGGTCTTACTCTCGACCACGCCGTCGATGAACAGCTTGATCCCGCGCGTGCGGTTCCATGGGTCCGTGTAGCGGCGCGTCAGGGCGGCGAACTCGTCCAGGCAGGCGCGCGGCATCTCCTCGCGCACGCTCATGTAATGGTAGGCGCGGACGGAGAGGTCGCCGTGCGCGCGCAGACGCTCGTACTGTTCCAAGCGCGCGAGATCACCGTCCATGTTCTGCACGGAGGTGATGCCCAGGCGGCTCATATGCCGCACGGCCTGGCACAGCAGGTCGTCGCGCTCCGCCACGGTGGGTTGGGCGATCCACCGCACGACCAGGTCGCGGGCGTGTTCCTTGAGCATGCCCGTGGCCAGGCCGCTCGCCGGATCGACGACGACCTCGCTGGGCCGGGCGATCGCGGCCCCCCGGGCGATGCCCGCCCGCTCGAGCGCCGCCGTGTTGGCCCAGGCGCTGTGGCCGTCGAAGGCCGTGACGAGGATCGGGCGATCCGACACGGCGGCGTCGAGCACCGCGCGGGGGGGCTGGTTGAGGTCGGCGAGGGCCTCGTAGAACAGTCCATAGCCCTGAATCCACGCGCGGTCGGGGTGTGCCGCGCCATAGTCGCGCAGGCGGTCCCGCAACTGGTCCGGCGTCACCACACCATCCAGGTCGAGGAGCGGAAGGTTGGCGGCCGCGAGGGACACATGCACGTGGCTCTCATTGAGTCCCGGCACGATCAGGCCGCCTGGCACGTGGACCGACTCCGTGCCCGCGGGCGCCTGTGCCCGCGCGTCCGCCTCGCGTCCGACAAAGGCGATACTGTTGCCACGCGTCAAAATCGCCTCCGCCCAGGGGAAAGCCGGGTCGGCCGTGTAGACCCGGCTGCCCGTGATCAGGACACCGCTCCCTGCATGATCGGTCATGGTCATCTCCCTTTCATCGTCATCCAGCATCAGGGTCATGGTGAGAGAAAAATGCGCGCGCTGTTGTGATCGTGGCAATGCCGCCTAAGACGACGATACCGGCCTCATGCCGTTCGGGCGTGCTGGCGGCACAGCAGTCCTCGAACACGACGACGGTGTAGTCTCGATCGTGACCATCGCGCGCACAGGCCGTGACCACGTGATCCGTGGCGACACCGCACAAGAGCAGTTCCTCGATGCGTTGTGTGCGCAGCAGCACGTCGAGATCGGTTGCATAGAACGGGCTGACCCGGCGCTTGGTGACGAGGCGCTCACCCGCGCGCGGCGCCACGTCGTCATGGATAGCCTGACCCCACGTGCCGAGTTGCAGCAGGCCGGCCGCGCGCCCCTGTTGTGTGAACACGGGCGACTCCTCCGGCCACTCGGCGTAGGTCGGCGAAAAGCCGACCGTGACATAGATGACGGGGATGCCGCGTTCCCGGGCGCGCGCAAGGGCCCAGGCCGTCTTCGGTACCACCTGCCGGGCCTCCGCTTGCGGGCCATAGCCATACCCCAGCGTGGCCCATGCCCCATCCGCCCGTACAATCTCGTTCATCAGGTCCAGGACCAGCAACGCGCGTCTCTTCTCGTTCATGTCCGCGCCCCCTCCTCGCGTTGATCCGCCCTTAGAGTTCTTGTCCTGGGTGCGTCGCGATCCACCAAAAGCCGTACGTGACCGGCAGGTGGACTGTCGACCGGGAGCGTTGCCGCGTGCTCCTACCCTTGCCTGCGGACTGGCTGTCCTTGGCCTATCATCACCTCCTCGTCGGCACGCGCGATGAGCATCTCGCTGACGCGATCAAGGGTCCACAGAAGCGCGCCGCGCGTGCAGGCCTCGGCCGCTTCTCCATCCCCTGTACGGCAGGCGCGGACAAGCTGGACCTGGTAGGCGCGCGATTCGCCGAAGACGTCGCGATCAGCCCAGATAAAGCGGAGATAGCGCTCCGCGCGGCGGCGCTGGTCGTGCACGATGGCCAGGAGCCGCGGTTTCCCGGCGCAGCGGTAGCAGAGGTCCCGCAAGGCCCACTGGGCCGTCATGCCACCTTCGAAATCGCCCCGCGCTTGCGCGCGCTCGACCTCTGTGAGCAGGCGCTCCATCTCACCGAGCGTCTCGTCCGTAGACCGCTCGGCTCCCAGCCGGGCAAGGCGCGTCTCAATCCCCAGACGCAGGCACTGGATCTCCTCCAATTCCTCCGTGGTGAGCCCGGCGACACGCGCGCCACGACGGGGAAGGGTGACAACGAGCCCGTCGCCTTGCAGGAGACGCAGGGCCTGACGGATCGGCGTGGGGCTGACACCGAACTGCCGCGCCAGCTCGATCAGGCCCAACTTCCGCCCGGGCTCCAGATCTAAGCGCACGATCGCGTCGCGCAGGGTAGCGTAGACGGCGTCTTCCGCCGAGTGAATCGCGTATATTTGCTTCATGATCAAAGATATTAGGCCACCACACCGTGCTTGTCAAGGTCGGAAAGTCGCCGGCGCATGGCGCGCGGCGGCTATACACGGGTCAACTCAGTCGGCCAAAGTCTCGCCGTCCAGTTCGACAAGCTCACGTCGTGCGACATGGTCTATCAGGAGAAAAAGAGTGCCTCCACAAGCCTGATACCCCCGACTTTTTCGTGCTCTCCTTTTATGTTGCGTCACCCTCTCCTTGTTGCTTTGGGCGGGCTAGCGGGTTCCGCTCAACGAACTGGGTGACGCCACGTATCTGCTCGCGGTGCTCAGCGGATGGACGCGACGCACGCGCGCATAACCTGTTGAATTGATAGAACACGTGTACTATAATAACCGGTACGTGATCGGTGTAACGCGCAAGGAGTCGCCGCGATGGCCCTCGTCCCGTGCCGGCAGTGTCGCCAGCCTTTCTACGCCTCGTGCCACGACGCATCCTGTGTCGACGCCCTCTGCCCGTACTGTGCGTACTCCGAGCCCGTGGTGGACGATCACCTCCTGATGGAGAACGGCCGCATCGGGGAGAATGTGCCCAATGACCTGTCCGCCGCGCGTACCACCGTGAGAGATACGGTGCGCGCGCAGCGTCTCGGACCGCCCACGCGAGGGGGACGAGAATGAGGGTCGCGACGATGGAGATGACGGGTGTGACCGAGGAGCGTCTCCAGCGCGTCCAGGGGGAGCATGCCGACGTGGCGCTGGTCCTCGCCGCGTCCTGGCCCGACGTCGAGAGCGACGATGCAGCCGCGCTCCACGCGATCCTGCGCGCGGGGCGCAGGGACGACGTGGCACGGTGGCGGAAGGGATTGGTGCTGTTTCTGCGCGCCCGCGGATGACGCGAACAAGGCGGCCTTTGTCCAGGCGGCGACGCGACGGCGCTTCCCCATGGAGAGGCCGGCCGCCGTCGTGGCGTGGCTCGGCGCCATTGCCCAAGCCTTGCATGAGATCGAGGGCTACCTCGTGCCATAGACGTGGCGCGGGGCGGAGGGGGCGCGGCGATGCCGTGTCGCCGCGCCGACGGGCTTGTGTCGTGTCGCCAAGAGAAGAGAAGGGGAGCATTCCATGATCCATCAGTCGCCGCCGCGGCGCCGTCCCATGGCCGTCAAAGCCTCCGCCACGCTGAGCCCTCCACGCCGCCCTGTTCTCCGCTTGCGGTGGTCCTGGCTGCTCGTAGCCGCTGTGATCATCCGTGTTGGCCTTGCGGCGCTGGTCGTCGTCGCGCACGGTGGCGCGCCGTACAAGTCGCTGTGCTGATCGCCCCGACCGCGCCCAAACTATAGTAGCTATAGTAGCATGGAGGGGTCTAGCGGCCGGTGGACCCCGGTGGAGGCACAGGCCAGGGTGTGCGGCCACAGGGCCACAGGGCCACAGGGCCACGCGGGGGAACAGGAGTAGGGGGGACGGCGGAGAGATGAGACAGGACCTCGTGATCCACTGGCGGGAGGAAGCGCCCCACCTCTACGCGGCGCAAGTCGTGGATGCGGACAGCGCCGCCGTCTACGTGGGCTACGTCGCCGCAGGTCCGAGCCCTGACCTCTGGCGTGGGTACCTTGGCCGGATATTCACGCCCATCGGAATGGGGCTGCGCGCGCGCGTACAGCAGGCCATCGAGCGACGGGCATGCGCGATCCTGGAGGGTGGCGTGAGCGCGCGGGAGGACAACAGCGCCGATGCCGCGCAATAAGGACGTGGCGCCCGAGGGGTATCAGTCGCTGCTGGTTGACCTCAAGGAGCGCATCCGCGCGGCGCAGGTCCGGGCCGCGCTATTGGTCAATCGCGAGCTCATCGCCCTGTATTGGCAGATCGGCCGCCTCATCGTCGCGCGCCAAGAGGAGTATGGCTGGGGAACGCACGTGATCGACCGCCTCGCGGCGGACCTGCGCCAGTCGTTCCCAGATATGAAGGGGTTTTCGACGCGCAATCTGCGCTACATGCGCGCGTTCGCGGCCACGTATCCAGATATGAACGTCGTGCAGCACGTGGCCGCGCGCTTGCCCTGGGGGCACACGATGCGCCTCCTCGACACGGTCAAGGACCCGAGCGCGCGCGTGTGGTACATGAGCCAGGCGGTTGAGCGCGGCTGGAGCCGTGACATGATGATACGTCAGATCGAGAGCGATCTGTATCGGCGTCAGGGACAGGCGCAGACGAACTTCACCCGCACGCTCCCGGCGACGCAGTCGGACCTGGCGCGGCAGGTCCTCAAAGACCCGTATAACTTCGACTTCCTGAGCTTGGGCGACGACGCGCTAGAGCGCGACCTGGAGCGGGGGTTGCTGACGCATATCCGCGCGTTCCTGCTCGAACTTGGCGTGGGCTTCGCCTTCGTCGGTAATCAGTATCGGCTAGCAGTCTGTCGGAGAGAACGAAGCTATGGTGTGCGTGACCGGGGTACCGCTGTCGAGGTGGGGTGCCCTGCCCGCAGCCATGTGTGACCGCCGCGCGACCAGGGCGGGAAACGGCCACGGA
>JAABUJ010007425.1_pt1 | contig 10244 bp, 12 predicted proteins | sample 5559131 | NCBI WGS metagenome assembly JAABUJ01 (sample SAMN10711875, study PRJNA513366) | rock metagenome | isolation source: Antarctica rocks | place: Antarctica: Victoria Land, Mt New Zealand nord | collected 2016-01-07 | reverse complement strand
CAACCCCACCGGCCCGAAAGCCGCGTGTCGTCAAGCCCAGCAGCGTGGCCCGCCTGGAGGCGCTGCGCGGGGAGTTCAGCGATGATCCCGAGGGCATCTCCTTCATCCTGAGCTTCCTGCACGTGCTGGACAAGGACCCTGAGGCCATCCTGGACGCCCTGGAACACAATGTGGCCCAGGCGCCCACAGACGCCGCCTCACAGACGCCCGCCGCCTAGCCCTACCTGCACCGTGTGCCCCAGAGGCGTGTCGGAAGCACCCCTGGGGCACACCTCTATCCTACCCATCCTATGCGGAACGAGCACGGCCCCTTGGGCGACAGGTAGAAGAAAAAGCGCCCAGGGGCACGTGCACCTCTATCTTACGAGGAGAGCAGCGGCCCATGGTAGCCATGACCGCCCGCGCTACGGGCGAGGACCTCTCGCGCCCTCCTGCGCCTCCCAGGTCGCCCCGGAGCTGGCCACCTATCATGCCGTGCTCGTGGCGGCGATCCAGCACGCCGGTGGGGACTGGCGGGACCTAACCCGCGCCTCCTAGCACGCGCGTGGCCCAGGGGAGGCCTCAGGATCGGGGAAACAGGCAGGGCCGTCCAAGACAGCGCTGTCCAGAACGGCCCTGACTCACTACACTCTGCGTGCTCGTGCAGGATGTCCCCTCCCCGCACCAGCGCGCCCAACTTTGCGCAATAGAGCGCATGGAGTGCGCCCTACCACTGTGGCTAGTATGCGCCCGTTCAGCGCCGGCGCCCATCCCCACCTGGGTAAAGGTTTGCCCCCCCGGATGGGGAGTCTTCGCGGCGGGAGGGATGCCGCGGGCCAGCGGGCGATCAGCATAGTGCCGGGGCGCCGTGGACAACTCCCTTGTGTGATAACGTGTCTTATCGTACCGTGGAAGCGGGCAGGGAGAGAGGGCCTCCGGAGGAGAAAGGACGAAACGATGGAGAGCGTCATCCTAGTGCGACTGAACGCCGCTGACGTCCGGCGTATCTCTGATCACCTGGCCGCCGCCCTTGTGATGTATCACCAGGCCCCTTCGCCCAAAGACACGACCAGGGAGGAAGAGGACGTGGGGAACGCTCTTCTGAGCCTGGATAATTGGGACGATGTTGACCACCCAGACCCGCGTGGGCACGCCGTGCCTGTCCTGGAGCTGTACGATCTTGCCCGCATCATCGAGCGCGCCACCCGCTCTCCCTACCCGTGGCCAGGGAGCGGAGGCCCGGGAGGACGGGCCGACGCGGCTGCCTTCGCCGCCGAACTGCGCACCCGGTGCCACGGCGAAGTGACCGCAGCATGGCCATAACCCGTCATACCGCACGATGTCGCACCGGTAGCAACAAGGGCCATGGGGCCCTTGTCGGGGAAAGGGGAACAGAGATGACCATCGTGTCAATTACCGATGAGCACTACCAGCGGGCCGTTAGGGCGGGCAGGGTGGGCGACGACAGCACTGTCAGGTTCGCCGTCTTTAAGGATCTCGTGGGGCAGGACAAAGTCTGGAACCAACTCGGCAAGGCGATGCAAATGGCGGAACTTGCCGCCGACCTCTATGCGGAGCGCACATCAGGGGACACCACCTTGCATGATGCCCTGGCCGTCGTGCGACCCCTCCTGACGCGCCAGATAGAGCTGTCCCCAGATCATCTACCAGCGCTGTGTCAGGAGGCGGAGACATTGAACGCCATCCCCCAGGACCTGCACGGGAGCGCCGTCGGGCTAGCCATCATGGTTGTTGGCTGGGCGGTAGTAACGGCCTCCCTCTTGTGTAAGGAGAGCCCGCAGTTTTACTTCGGGCTAGACCGCACGGATGCCTACTACGTTCCGATGGAGGAGACCGCTCGCAAGGAGCAGGAGGCATATCCTCTGTCGCGGGAGTTAGTCGACCGCATGGTGGCGCGGGAGCCCGCACGGGCGCCTCTCCCACCACCGGCAGGGCTCCGGCTGGTCACGCCATGACCACAACAACAGCGCTCACCATCTTTGAGGACGGCTCCGCCCTGGACCGGGCCACCCGGCTGGCCAGCTTGCCCGAGGGCGAACGCCGCCGGCGCGCCGTGGAGGCGTGCAGGGACTATGACGCGGGCACCCTGTGGGAGATCGCCGACGCCTGGCTAACCACCTACGGCGGGGCAGGGGCCCGCACCAGCGCGCACACCCGACGAGCCTACCAGCGCGGCGTACAGGACCTGGTACAGGCCTGGCACAAGGGCGGCCAGAGCCTGCTGCGGCCACCCCGTGACGCCGGCGCGTTGTGGGTGCGCAGCCTGGAGGCGACCAAGCACGCCACCTCCACCGTGCGGGTGCGTCTGTCCGCCGCCCGGGCGCTCTACGCCGCTCTGCGCTGGGCCGGGGCCACGGAGGCCGACCCCTTCCGCGACGCCCGGCCGGCCAAGGACCCCACGCCGCGGGAAGAGAAGCGCAAGCCCTACAGCGGCGCGGAGATGGAGGCCCTGCTGGCTGTCACCAGCCCTGCCGAGCGGGCCGTGGTGCTCCTGGCTGGCCATGGGGGCCTGCGCGCGCAGGAGCTCGTAGACCTGGCCTGGGTAGACGTGGACCTGGATAGCGCCCAGCTGGTGGTCAAGGCGGGCAAGGGCGGACGCCTGCGCCACGTCGTGATGAGCAGGTCGCTTGTGGCCGCGCTGCGGGCGATCCGGCCACCGGACGTCGCCGAGAGGGCGCGGGTGCTGCCCTTTGGCACGACCAAGACGGCGCGGGTGTGGATGGCCCGCCTGTGCGCCCGGGCCGGGGTGACACAGCGCGGCGTCCATGCCGGGCGCCATCACGCCGGCACACGCATTGTCAGGGGCGGGGGCACGCTGGAGGCCGCCGCGCGTCACCTGGGCCATACCAGCCTGGATACGACCCGGGTCTATGTGGCCTGGAGTGATGAGAGCCTACGGGCAAGCGTAGGAGAGTGGTAGGCGATGAGTTACAACGCCCCGAACCTGGAGACAGCCGAAGGGGAGCTACGGGTGGGGCTCGCGGTGTCTTCGGAACAGACGCAGCTCACACATGAGCAGGTCGCTGACTGGTGCGCGTTCGTGGCCAGCAAAGGAGCAACCATTGAAGAATGGGAGCCAGGACCTCAAGTGAGCGCAGGGTATACGGTGAACTTCCCCGATGGTCATATCCTCGTCCTGGCCTATATTGAGAAAATCCAGCGGTGGCTGATTGAAAGCCAGGGCATGCCGACCACCCTGGGCGCGCCGCCGAGCACGGTCCTCTCCTAACAACGAGAGAGCCGTGTGACAATGGTCTCACACGGCACACAGCAGCAGTGACCCGGCCAGGAAGCCACGATGGGCGCCAAGGGTGTAGAGTAGGGGAAACGCAGGAAGCGGGGATGCCGCAAACACCCCCGCTTCCCTAGCCACAGTGCATCGCTAGGAGGATGCCATGGCCTCAGAGGAAGAATACCAGGCCGTCGCCCGTGAGCGCGATACGCTCCTGATCGAGGACTACGCGCTGCAGCATGGCTTTGTTCAGCTCCCCAACGTTGTTCTGTGGGCCTCCAATCTCTCCGCCGACGGCAAGATCCTCTATGCCGTGCTGCTCGGCTATGCGTGGCAAGAGGGCCGCTGCTTCCCTGGCTATGCCCGCCTGTGCCTGGACCTGGGCGCGAGCGAGAACAAAGTGCGCCGCTACATGCGCGAGCTGGAAGACCTCGGCCTGGTCCGCCAGAAGCGCCGCGGGCTGGGCCTGACCAACATCTACACCCTGGCATCCCTCAGAACCTCTAAAATTGAGGTTCTGGACCATCACAAAACGAAGGTTCTGGAAGGGGCGAATCTTGAGGTTCTGGAACCTCCAAAACTGAGGGGAAAGAATACTCAGAATGAAAAAGAACCAGAGAAGCATACACCCCCTGTAGCCCCCCAGAGGGGGGCGCGCTCCACGCGCAGACGACGCGCTGAGCCGCCCGACCCGGCGCGCTTCACCACCGGGGCCTACGGCGTGTGCCCCCAGTGTGGCTGCAATCCTTGTGACGCGGAGTGCCCCACCCTTCAGAAGCCGGCGGCCGGCACGGCGATTGAGACGCCGGCAGTGGCGCGCCGCCGATCGCCGGCAAAATGACGGCAGGCGGACGTGGTCCCCTGTCCTGGCATCGCCCATCCGCTGCCTTCCTGCGGACGGTTGCGGCGGACCCCTATGCGCTTGACCTCGTTCACGTGGGGCGCGACGAATGGTTGCAGCTCATGTGTTGGGTTGAAGGGATCGCCAGCTGGAATCGTCGCCTGAGCCTGACCGATCAGACCGGAGCATCTCCCAAGCAGGCGACCATTGCGACGCTCTTCGAGAGACTCCGCCAGGTAGAGTCCCGCTTGGACTGGTGGGCAGGACACGGCGCCGACGAGAGGTTGACGCTTAAACTCGACGCTGACCGCCATGTCCTACTTCGTCTGATAGGCCGTCACCACTGGCGTTGGTGGGTATGCGCGGATGCTGTCAAGCCATTCCTCCTTGAGGGGAAGGCTCCCACGTCGCCACCGTCTGATGCGCCGGCCTGGGTGCGTCGCCTCTACGCTCTCCTCATGGCCCTGCACAGCGCCCACAAGACGACGACCCGTGGCGAGGCGGTTGAGTCCGGAAAGCTCCTCTCCAGCAAGATACGCACAACGATTGAGGCGTTCTTTGAGCATGACGAGGACACTCTCCCCTTGTCGCTACACAGGACAGGGCACCATGGCGTGCCCCTTCCACCTGCCTCAGGACAGGCCCGGCGAGCTGGGGGGAACAGACAACCGACATCGCTCCGGCTCCGCTCCAGTGCGGCCCGCGACGCTGGGGGCGTCGTGCCCTTCACCGAGGCGTTCCTGCGTCGGATAGATCGTGCCCCGTCAGAAGGTGAGCAAGTACTGCGCGTGTTACGTCAGACAGACCCCAAGAAGGCCGCATTCTTCGAGGCATGCCTCCGGGCACAGCGAAAGCTTCCCCCGGGCGCGCGACGTGGTATCCCGAAAGAACAGATGAAGGCTATTGCCAAGAAACATGGGCTCGGCGTCAATCGGGCGTATGACTGGCTAGCGGAGATTGAGGAGGATCTGCGCCGCGCTGATCTGCTGTCCCCACCACCCCACGAAAAACGGCAGAACCTTGACCGTGACTGAAATCTATGCTAATCTCTAGTGGGTGGTAATGCGCCCAACGCCCGTACCAATTGCTGGTGCGGGCTTTTTTGTGCCCAAAAGGAGGGACCTGCTCATGTTAACCAGCGGAAAGGCGACTGCCGGGCGACCGCCTTTGCCACAGGAGAAGCGGCGCACGCTGAGATATGTCTTGCCACTCAATGCCGCGGAGCGCGCCGCGCTTGATCAGGAAGCAACGCGCCATGGTTTCGATTCAGCTGCGCAGTTCATCCGCGCAACCTGCACGCGAGGCGTCCGATAGAACGAGACCGCTGCTTGTGACCTGACTCAACCGCTCCCAGCAGCGCTGTGCGCCCCCTCTCCACCGCTCCCCCTCAAGCCGACCGACACTCTCACGGTCGGCTTTTTCTGTGCCCAAGTTCGGGGCGTGCGCCCAGCCGCTTGCGGCAGAGTGCGACATTTTGTTATAATGCAAGCGCATGCTCAGAGTTCAGCGGCCGCATGGGGAAGGGAGCAGTGATGACGAAGGCACAGGAGCCGGACACGCCCTTGAGTGGGCTATCGCGACCTCTTACCCAGATCGAGTTGGCCAAGGTCCTGGGTGTGGATCGGCGCACCATCCAGCGAGCCCTCGCCGCCGGCCAGCCCCTTGGGGGATGGAAGCCAATCCAGATAGGCGCCCGCGTCAAGTTCGTCCGGGAGGAACAAGCGTCTCCGCACGCATAGGAAGGCGGGGGGCCACGGCTCCCGTTTATCCATCTGAATAGCCGAACACGCTACCTGGCCTATGGAGATGAGAGCCCTCGGCCAGTAGCGTGTTCAGGAAGGATTGTCTGTACCCATGACTAGCATACCGAAAAACGACCCGCATGTCAACGCGTCCGACCCGTCCGATAGCCCCCTCGCCATAGCGCGCAGCTACGCCGCGCGGGGCTGGAACGTCACCCCGGTCAAGCCACGGTCAAAGGCGGCGGTGCTGCCCAACTTCCCGGAGCTGCGGCTGTCTCTGGACGAGCTTCCAGGGCACTTCTCCAGCAACGGCGTCCGGCCCAACATCGGCGTCGTGCTTGGTCCGTCGTCGGGAGGACTGATTGATGTTGATCTGGATGACCCGCTCGCCGTCGCTCTTGCCGCCCAGTGGCTCCCTCAGACAGGGGCCGTTTTTGGGCGGCCGGGGAAGCCACGTAGCCACTGGGAATACCTTATCCCGGGGGACACGGCGCGCCCTAATAGCAAGTTCACGCGTCCTGTCTCCGGAGACAACACGCCCACGGATAAGGACAAGCGGATGCTCCTTGAGCTGCGGTGCAGCCGCCTGCAGACGATGTTTCCGGGCAGTATCCACCCCAACGGTGAAGCGATCGCGTGGGAGGTGGATGGGGAGCCAACGTTGGTCGAGCACGGCGTGCTCCTTCAGGCGGCGGGGCGTATCGCCGCCGGCGCGCTGCTGGCCCACCACTGGCTTCCCGGAGTGCGCAACGACCTAACGCTGGCGGTCAGTGGGGCGCTCCTGCGCGCCGGATGGAGCAGGGAAGACACATACAGCTTTATCAAAGACGTGGCCAGTGTGGCCGGTGACGCGGACGAGCGGGCCAGTTGGCAGCGGGTCGAGCACTCCGCAAAGAAGCTAGCGGCCGGGGAGCAGGTGACCGGCCTGCCGACCCTTGCATCCCAGATGGGCGACCCAGCGGTCAAGTTGTTCGCCGCCTGGTTAGGCCTGCAGCGTGCCCCAGCGGCGGTCACGGGAGCGGACGCCCCCCCGGCCGGCGCACCGGCCATAGACGCGGGCGAGCAAGACCTCCGCATCATCACGCGCCAGTCGTGGGCGGCGCTCTATGCGTCTAACGACCCCGCGCGGCTGTTCCACTACGGCGGGTTGCTGGTCCGCCTGGAGCGGGGCGCGGGCGGGCAGCCACAGCCGAGTGAGCTCACCATTGACCGCCTGCGCCATGAGATGGCCAGGATTGCCGCCTTCTACAGGGTCAGGGAGCGCGAGGGCGTGCGTTCCCGGGAGGCGGCCCTGCCCCCACTTGTGGTGATTCGGGATATGCTGGCTACTCCTGAGCCCAAACTTCCCTGGCTTGTGCGCGTTGTGGACGTGCCGGTGTTCGCTGGGTCGGGGGAGCTGCAGACGACCCCAGGCTACCACGCCGGGTCACGGACGTTCTACGCGCCGGCCGGGGGCTTTACGCTCTCGCCGGTGCCCGACCAGCCCACGGCGCGGGAGGTGGCGCGGGCGCTCTCTCTGCTGTTTGATGAGGTGCTCGTCAACTTCGGGTTTGTGAGCGACGCGGATAAGGCGCATGCGGTGGCCCTGTTCCTGGAACCCTTTGTACGTGTGTTTGTCAAGCGAAAAGGGAACCAGGCTGCCGACCGAAATGGGAGCCACGAAGATATTCTTGTTCCTGGGGAGAGAGTCATCGAAACGGTCGAAAAAAAGGTGGCCGGGCGTCCGTGCTCATCGAAAAAGAGGCCACCTGCGCGTGCTCATCGAAAAGGAGGCCACCTCCCGTGCTGTCTGCGTGGTGGGGAGGGGGAGGGGAGGCGCGGGCGTCGTTGGCCGCGCGCAGCAGACAGGCGACATCTTCCAAGCGGGCGTGCGTCAGGGTCTCCGTGCGGCCCAGGTACACCTTGCGGAGGCGACCGCAGGTACGCCGATACGCCGTCCAGTAGGTGCCGCCGCGCGCACGGCGCTCTTTGCGCACGGTCATGCGCCCCACGATGTACCCCTTTGCGGGGTCGAAGAGGGGGTAGGCGAAGCGGGTGGTCGTCGGGTCCTCCAACCAAGCCACCCACGCGGCCGTGTCGAGACGCACGGACCAGGCGGGCCGCGCGTCATCGTAGACGGAGACCGCCGAGACAATGGGCGTGTGGACGCTCATTGGGCCGCCCTGTGCGGGCAAAATGTTACCCAACAGAGATCACGCATGGGGCAGGCCCGGGGGGGTGTGGCGCCCCAGGCTCTCCTGGAAGCGGCGTGATGTCCCGCTGTGCTCCAGGATCTGGGCGTGATGGAGGACCCGGTCGAGCAGCGCCGCCGTCATCTGGGGGTCGGTGAAGACCTCCGTCCACTGGCCAAAGGCGAGATTGGTCGTGATGAGGAGCGAAGCGGTCTCGTACCGATCGGCGATGAACTGGAAGAGCGCCTGGCTGCCCTCGCGGGACAGGGGGATGAACCCCAGTTCGTCGAGGATGACGAGGTCAGCGCGGCGCCAGCCCCCCAGCGCCCGGCTCAAGCGGTGCTCGGCCGCCGCGGCCATCAGGTCGTTGGCCAGCGCAACGGCGGTGGTGAAACGCACGCGATAGCCCAGCTGGAGGCAGGCCAGGCCCAGACCCACCGCTAAATGGGTCTTCCCCGTCCCGGTGTTGCCCACCAACACGGCGTTATGATGCGCGCGCACAAAGTCACCGCGCGCCAGGGCCAGCACCGTCGCCTTGTCCACGGAGGGCTGCGCGGCGAAGTCGAAGCTCTCCAGCGTTTTGGTGACCGGGAAGCGGGCCTGGCGCAAGCGTTGGCGCAACGCGTTCTCGGAGCGATTGTGGAGCTCCGTCTCCAGCAAGGCGGCGATGACAGCGGGGATGCCCTGGCCCGAGAGCGCCGCGTCCTGCGCCAGGGCGCGCCAGGACCGCTGAGCGCCGGGCATATGCAGAGCACGCAGCGCCGCGCCAGGTGCGCAGCGCCTCCGCCTCAGAGGGACCACGCGGTGGCGCCATTAGGCGGATCCTCCTTTCAAGAGCTGGTCGAACTGCCGCAGATTGGGGGCCTCCATGGCCACAACGGGCACCCACGCCGCCTCCAGAGGCGCCGGCGGGGCATTCTCCGGACGCGTGCGCAAGCACAGCTGGCGGACGGCGGCCGCGTGGTAGACACCCACCGCCTGCGCCTGGACCAGAGCGTCCGTCACGACGGCGCGCCCGAAGTCCTCCCACAGGCGCAGCACCCCCACGAACTCACGTGGCGCAGGCGGCGTTTGCGCCAAGCACCACGTGCGCAGCCGCGCGTACGGTTCCTCGAGACCCGCGAAGATGCGCCCATGGGCGACCGCCCCAGGCTTGCGCCCCAGCAGATCCACATAGTGCTCCACCGCCAGCACCTCCTGATCCCGTGCATAGCTGCGCGGATGCGCCGCGACGATGCGGGCTCCCTCGACCACCTCGATCCGCTCGACAAACGCGTGGAGCGTCACGCCGCGCCCGACGAGGGCCGTGGGCACGGAGTAGCGGTTGCGGTCATACGTCACCATGGCGTAGCGGTTCACGGTGGCCACGGCCACCTGACAGCAGGCGAAGGGCACGCGCGGCAGGGGCAGCAGATGCGCCCGCTCCTGGTCCCAGACCGCGCCGACCGTCCCCGCCGCACGGGTGTGCTTCCTGTCCCGGCGTGCCCGACAGCGGGCCGCCAACTCCGCATTGAGGGCGTCCCAACTCGCCGCGCTGGGCACCGGCACGAGCAGGTTCCGGCGCGCCCACCCGATCCCGTTCTCCACGCCGCCCTTCTCATGCGCTCCCTTGAGGCCGGGTTGGCAGAAGTCGGCGGCGAAGCCATAGTGGGCGCGCAGCGCCAGAAAGCCGGCTGTCTCCTCGCGGTTGCGCCCGCGTAAGACATGCGCGACCAGCGTCGTCGCGTTGTCATAGAGGATCGTGGACGGCACGCCCTCGAAATGCGCGAAGGCCCGCTTGTGTCCTTCATAGACCGCCTCGGTCCGCTGTGTCGGGAAGATCTGCACGAAGGCGTCCTCGCTTGTATCGAGGCGCAACACAAAGAAAATGGCGGTCTGACGCACCTCGGCCACCACCACCTCCGCCGCGCCCCAGTCCGCTTGCGCGTGCCCAAAGCCGAACGCCAGCGGCACGAACGCCTCGTTGTGCCGCGCACGCGCCTGCTGCACATACAACCGCACCGTCGAGGCGGCAATCCGATACGTGTACGGCGGATTGGTTAGCCGCTCCCAGATGCGCTGCGCCGTGTGCCGCTGTTTCGGCGGCGCCTGCGTGTCCTCCGCCAGCCACTGGTCGATCAGCGCCCGCACCGGCTCAATCGCCGGCTTCGCGCGCGTCCTGCGTTGTCGGTAGCGCGGCTGCGCCTCCGCCGCCTCGGCGTACTTCTTCACCGTCTTGCGGGCGATGCCCAGCTCCTGGGCAATGCGGCGCTCCGACC
>JAABUJ010007422.1_pt1 | contig 10248 bp, 12 predicted proteins | sample 5559131 | NCBI WGS metagenome assembly JAABUJ01 (sample SAMN10711875, study PRJNA513366) | rock metagenome | isolation source: Antarctica rocks | place: Antarctica: Victoria Land, Mt New Zealand nord | collected 2016-01-07 | reverse complement strand
ACCCTGCTGCACTGCCAGCCGAGCGAGCTCACGCCCCAGCCAAGCTGTGCCGCCCAATACCAGCAGGTCCATGACGTCCAGTGGACCAGGCTGCAGCATCAGGCGTCGCGCGCTTCCACCCGTAGCGTAAGCGCGACCATTAGCTGGGCATGGATCACCGGCGCGTTCCCGCAAGACGATCCTCCGTTCGCTCAATGGCACCAGCGCAGGGCGGAGGTGCGGCCCGAGGTGCAGGGTGGGCCTGTGGAGAGGTGGGGTGCGCCGCTGTACGGAGACTCGTGCCGGCAATGCGGCTTCCACTGGTCGATCACCCCCGATGCCGCAATGGACCTGATTGCGCGGGTTCCCGTCCGGTATGCCGAGCTGCTTGCCGACACCGACGGCTCCCAGCGGCACCCCGACCTGGACTGGACCGCCGGGGCCTACGTCTGCCATGTCAGCGACAACCTGCGGATCTGGGCTGAGCGCCTGGCCGGCGCCGCGCTCGGCGGCAGCCAGCAGGTGCCCGGGTACGACGAGAACCTGCTCGCCCGAGCCCGCGCCTACGAGCGGGTTCCCCTGGCAGGAGCGTTGTGGTGATTGGAGTGCGCCGCCCGTGACTGGCAGGAGGCGGTCCACCTCGCACTGGCAAGCGACGCCGTCCTACTGCACGCCGGCAGGGGTGAGCAGCGAGTCGCTGACGTCGCGCGGAACAACGCTCACGACGCCCACCACCACGCCTGGGGATATCCGCCGGTCGATGATGTAGGGCCTGGGCCAGGGTCGGGGCGATCCAAAGTTGGAGATCCCGGTCCGCTTGCTGCGCGGTTCGATCCGTTATGGCTTGCGGGCGGTGATCGTGTAGGTCATGGGCAGCCTTCGCCGAAGTTGTGGATCAAGATGCGGGAAGGCTGGCCAGTACTCGTCGGGGTGCTCCCCGAACTGCTCCACCACCAGCCCCACGCCGACCAGTGCGCTGAACACAGCCGACGGGGGCCACAGCCGTTCGTGCTTGACGGCATGCTCAGCCTTCTCGCGACCGAGGTCGCCGACGTACTGCTCGGTCCAGCCCCGCGAGCCGGTGACGTTGGCGAAGTAGTCCGCCCCGCTAGGACGCAGCTCGCTCGCCGCCGGGTCGAACAGGTACGCCCCGGCATGGTCGTCCAGCACATGGAACAGCCCCCCGGGACGCAGCAGCCGGCCGACCACCGCCGCCCACCCCTGCAGGTCGTGGACCCAGCCCAGGGCGCCGCGGCCGGTGTAGACGAGGTCGGCGGTGCCGTCGAGCTCATGCGGGGTGTCGAGCAGGTCGCAGCGGTACCAGCTCGCCGCCGCGCCCAACCGTTCGCTGGCCTGCCGGGCGTTCGCGATGTGACCCTCGGCGATGTCGACGCCCACCACCCGGCCGGCCCCCGCGTTGAGCAGCGACAGCGTGTCCTTGCCCGAAGCGCACTGCAGGTGCACCGCCAGCTCACACCAGTCGCCGAGGTCGCCCAGGTGCTCCAGCTCGAGCGGATGCAGATGGACACCACCCGCCCGCAGATACTCGACGGCGTCATCCAGCCCGGCCCGGTACCGCTGCGCGGCCTCGTTCCAGGCCCGCCGGTTGTCCTCGTGCCGCAGCCGTACCTCGACCGCATCCACCGCCGGCGGCTCGGGCCACCACGGCTGCGCCTGCCCCTTACCAGCCTGCACCCGGTCAGCGTGCCAGGCGGCGGCCCGCATCACCATCCGGCCCTCTACGCGCGCTGCCTGCCTTGTTTCCCCGTCGGCTCCGGTTGCCATCGCACGCAGCCGGCCGCCTGGCCAAGCGGCACCGTCGGGGTACGCGGCGCTCCGCCTCGGCGGTGACGATGGCGGCGGCAGCGCCGAGGCGGTGTTCTCGCTGGTCGGCGTCCATCATCACGAAGGCGGAGTGGGTCGCCAGCCGGGCACGCAGGTCGGCGGCGCTGATCGGCCAGGTCCACGGGAAGCTCGCGGTCTCGAGCTCGTCGGTGGGCAGGCCGGCCACGTCGAGGGTGCGGCGGTCGGCGGTGACGCCGCGACCGGCGTTGTCCCGGTCGAGGCAGGCGAGTCTCCTCTTCCAGGTCCTCACCGAACGCGAAGAACGCTCCTCCGTCGCGATCGCCAGCAACGAGTCCTTCTCCGGCTGGACCAAGACCTTCACCGACCCCCGGCTCTGCGCCGCCATCGTCGACCGCCTCACCTACTGCGGGAACATCATCGAGACCGGCACCCACTCCTACGCCGCGCCACCACCCGCGCCGCCCAGCACGCGTCCTGAGGCCACCCCAGACCGCCTCACGCGGCTGGACGCTCACCAGCCCGGGCAGCCCAGCGGGTCAGGGCCGGTCCGAGTGCGCCCAGTCCGGCCAGGAGCAGTCCGAGCAGCAGCCAGCCAGGCTGTCCCAAGCCGAGGACGGTGGTGGTCAAAAGCAGCGGGCCCAGTGCCTGCCCGGCATCGAAGCCCAAAGCCGTGAGCCCCTGGTACTGGCCCTGGGCGTGGCCGGGGGCCAGGCCGAAGCTGATGGCGTACTCCCCCGAGGAGTGCCAGACCTCACCCACGCTATGCACGACCACGGCGACCACGACGACGACCGCGGCGGCTGACGCTGACGCGCTGGCCGAGACGCCCATCAGCGGGCAGCTCACCAGGAAGCACAGCCCGGCGATCGCCAGCGCACGGCCGCCCTGGCCAGGGGTCCTGACGTCGGCGCCGATTCGGGTCTGCAGGGCCACCCCCACGAGCGAGCTGACCGCGAACACCACGGGCACGGTCCACCGCGGGGCCTGGGTATGCGCGGCGATCCAGATCGGCAGCAGCAGCGCGACGGTCGGGTACTGCAGGCCCATCGCCCCGTTGACAACAGCGAAGGACAGGAACGGCCTGTCCCGCACAGCAGCCAGGCGCCCGTGGTGCGCCCCACGGGGCAACGGCGGGTAGGCCGGAACGCGCTGCATCAGCAGCGCGCAACCCAGGAAGCTCGCGGCGTTGCCGAGGATCAGGACCGCATAGGCCGACCTGGTGCCCACGGCGACCGCGATCCCGGCGCCGATGGTGCCCGCGATGACCCCGATGTTGTTGACGTTGCGCACCTGCGCCCGGAACAGCGCCGGATGGGCGCCGCTCAGCCGGGCGGTCACAGCCCCCCGGGAGGCGTTGTTCGCCGATGCCGCCAGCCGGTCCACCGTCGCGATCAGCGCCAAAGCCACCACGCTGTGGATGAAAACGAACCCAATCATCGCGGCGGTCTGCACCAGCAGGCTCAGCTGCACGATTGCGCGTGGCCCTCGCCGGTCAGCGAGATGCCCGGCCGGGACGCTGGCCACCAGACCCACGAGACCGGCGATCGTCAGGCCGACGCCCACGCGCGCCGGGGATAGGCCCACCACCACCGTGAAGTAGAGGATCGCCGCCGAGTTGAACAGGCCGTTACCGACCCTGGTGACGAAGCTCGCCCTGATCCAGGCCCGCTGAGGACCCGTCCACGCCACTCGCCTCGCCCGTGCGCCGCCTCGCGGCCAGCGCACAGACCGCACAGTAGCTGGCCCGCGCCATCGAACCCCGGCTACAGGCCCGACGACACCCCGGCACCAGCCTCAACAGGTGGGGCCAGCTTCGGCTGGAACTCCGACCCCTAAGAACGTGGGGTGGAGCCCTGTTTCTCTGGAACATCGGGGCCAGCTTCGGTTGACATTCTCAGCCGCCATCCGGCCCGGCCCGGCCCGGCCCGGCCGACAGCCGGGGGGGGATTTTCGCACCATGACAAACCCGGCGATCCGCTCGCAGCCCACCGGAGACGTCGACATCGCCGTGCCCGACGACGAGGAGCAGACGTCGCCCTCCGGCCTGTCCGAGCCCGAGCCGAGTGTCGACCCGGCCAACCTCGACCATCCCGAGGAGCTGATGGGCGAGTAGCCGCCCGCCCCACACCCCAGCGGAACGCGCAGCACTGGGTCCGCGACGCGACAGGCGGGGGAGAGCGACCCGGCGACGAACACGCCGAGCCTGGTCCGAGCTCGACGCGCTCGGCTTGCACGCTCGCAGCACGTGACGGGTGCCGGGCCAGCATCTCGACCGGGGCCCGCCGCTAGAGGCGTAGGTCAGTCGGCGGCGCCAGCGTGGCCGGCGCTGCGCCACCGCCACGCGTGGTCGACCGGACCGATCCCCCGCCCGAGCGCAAAGCCGGCGGCGATCGCCCCGGTGACGTAGTCCTTCGCCCGATGAGCAGCAGCGGGCACGTCCAGCCCTGACGCGAGCCCCGCGGCGATGGCCGAGGCCAGGGTGCATCCCGTGCCATGGGTGTGCCTGTTGTCGTGCCGGGCGCCGATGAGCCAGTGACACTCAGGTCCGTCGGTCAGCAAGTCGACCGCGTCGCCCGGCAGGTGGCCGCCCTTCACGAGCACCCACCGCGGGCCCATGGCAAGCAGCGCGCCGGCCACCTTCGGCAGGTCGTCAGTGCCCGTCACCTCGATGCCGGTCAGCAGCCGTGCCTCGTCGGTGTTCGGGGTGACGACGGTGGCGAGCGGTAGCAGCACCTCCCGCACCGCGGCAACAGCCTCGTCGGCCAGCAGCGTGTCGCCGTGCTTGCTCACCGCGACGGGGTCGACGACCAAGGGGGCGCCCAGTCCGCGCAGCTCGTCTGCCACTGCCTGCACGAGCCCGGGTGAGGACAGCATGCCGGTCTTCACGGCATCCACGCCGATGTCGTCGAGGACCGCCCGGATCTGCGTGCGGACGGCCTCGACCGGCAGGTTCCAGACGTCGTGCACGCCGACGCTGTTCTGCGCGGTTACTGCGGTGACGGCGCTCATCCCGTGCACGCCCAGGGCGAGCATCGTCTTGAGGTCGGCCTGCACCCCGGCACCCCCGCCGGAGTCGGAGCCGGCGATCGTCAGCACGCGGGGCGGGGCGCTGGTCATCGTCCGACCGTAGCCAACGCCCTGGTTCAGCCAAAGTGGTCGAAGCCGCCGGTGAGGTTGATGTTCCGGGACGATCCCCGGATGGGCAGCTCCGCCGGCGATCCGGGCCCTACAGCAACACCGTCCGCATCGGCTACGCCCGCATCAGCGGACGAACCCAAGACCACCAACTGCAGCTGGACGCGCTGGCCGCCGCGGACTGTCGCGACATCGTCATCGAGACCGCCAGCACCCGCACCGACCGGCCAGACTGCGCCGGGCCCTCGCCATGCTCAAGCCCGGCGACACCTTGGTGATCTACAAGCCCGACCGGGTCGCCCGCTCGATGCGAGAACTCCTCGTGCTGCTGGAGGACCAGCTGCACGCCCGTGAGATCAACCTGAACATCCTCACCGGCATCTGCGGCGGGCTGCACCGGCCCACCGGGCCCACCATCGCCGACAAGATGCTGTTCATGGTCGCCGGCATGGCCGCGGAGATGGAACCCGACCTCATCCGTGAACGCACCCTCGACGGCCTGGCCGCCGCCCACGCCCAAGGCCGCCGCGGCGGCCGCCCATCCGCTCTGGACGCCGACACCCGCCGTCGCCATCGCCCGCCACGCCCGCGGCGGATCCGTCACCGCCATCGCCCAGCACCTCGGCATCGGAAGATCCACCCTCTACCGGGCACTCGGCGAACCCCAGCCCACCTGAGACAGACCCACCCACCCGGCTTACCGCCGGATCCTGTTCCGCTGAGGCACCACGCCGCCGGCGCACCAGAACAGGCGCTGCCGCGCCCGAATAGCCGGCCCACCTGTTAGACCGACGATATGAGCGAAGAGAACGTCGTCCAGATCCCCACGCGCACCGCCGAGCAGGTGGCCGCCTTCATGACCGCCTTCGTCGAGATGACCGGCGACACGACTGTCAAGATGAATCTGCAGCTCTACATCGACCAGTTGCACAAGGCCACCCGACCGGTCTCCGGCTCTACGTGGGAAAGGGTCGCGACCACAGAGTGGCGCAGCGAGATCAAGTACCTGGTCCTACGAGACGGCAAGCCCCTGATCGTTGAGTAACCCTTGATTCAGCCGCCCGAGCGTCCGGCAGCTCAGCTGCGTGCGCGACTGTGTCAATCCCCCCGCAACCTTGGGCCTTGGTTGGCGAGGACGACCGCCGTGGCAGCTCGGCTGCGGCGGTAGTCGGCTGCGGCGTAAGTATCGTCTGCCGCAGAGACCCAGCACGCGGTGCCAGTAGTGCCGCTGCCGCCGCTTCAGCCTGGACCGTTGCCGCGCTCGTGCTGGGCAACGTGCTGATCCTGCTGGGCGGTGGTGGCGCTGGTCTGCCGACTCGGCCGGCAGCTGTTCCCGCTCCGGGCGTCGGGTGCCAGCGTGCGGCCCGTTGCAGCCGCGGGTGTGTTGCCAGCTAGAGGCGATCCGGGGGACAAAGCTCAGTGGCGGCTCACGGGCTCAGGCCCAGATTCCAGGGCTCTGGGTGGCGTCTGCGCGTAGCACCAAATCGCGGACGGCCGCGGCGACCGTCTGGCCACTTGCCGGCCGGGAGGGCGTAGCGAACCTGGGTGAGGCGTAGTTGCCGGTTCTGGTCGGCACCGACCGAGCTGCGGACTCCGCTGTCAAAGGCCGCCGGTGGCGCGCCCGGCAAGGCCAGTCCGGTTGGTGCCGTTACGCACCTGAACCCGCACCGTTGCCGGGGCCAGCGCCACGACGGGTACTGGCGTTTGTCGCCGGCGGTGGTGGGCTGGGTGATTGTCCGTGTAGCGGGGCCAGGAAGGCGTCCAACGTCTTTGGTCATAGACGACGACGGAGCCCACGTTGGGTAGCTGCAGCAGGTTGCCCTGGCTGAACACGTGCGGGTCGGTTGGCCTTAGTTCACGTACCGGCCGGGTGCTGAACGCAACCTTGGACGCGGCGGTGCCCTTGAAGCGTTCGGCGAGGGCTTCGAGGTCGCAGGTGGAAGTGTTCTGGTCCAGGCTCAGCGCGTTATGGACGCTAACCAGCAGCGACGTGACGCGAGCCGGGTTGAACAGGCTGCCGGGAGCCGTGGCGCAGCGGAACACCGAGGGCAGGGTCACCACGCCGTCGGGCAGCCTGAGCAGCGCTGCCAGCTGCTCGGGTCGGAACAGTCGGGTCCGAAGCGGCGGATGTCACGACGGGCCCGGATCATGCCGTGCAGCGCGGGCCCCCACAGCCTGCGGGAAGCCCACGCCGCCGGGTTGCAAGAACGCTGCGCCGCGGCCGTGTCATCGCCACCACAGGCACGACGCGGCCGGATCACCCCACCGACCTGAAGCGCACACAGCTGTCCAAGCCGGAGCGCACGAAGAGTGGTCCAGGGCACCTGGGGCGACAAGCTACCGACACTGCACCGGCGATGCCCGGTTGCGGGCTGTGACCGGACTGTGATGTTTTCCGGGGTCGGGTCACGAGAAGAGCCTGGTCTGTGATGCCAACTCGTTTCTCGACTGCTGTGCTGGTGCTGCCGATCGGGGTTGTGCTCGCGGCCTCTGGTTGCGGTGGCAGCAAGAAGCACACCGCAGCCGCCTCACCGGTAACCCCGTCCCACCGCGCTGAAAGCAGCGGCACCGCCGGTAGCGGCGCTGCGTCAGGCGGGACCAAGACCTGTCCCGCTGCCGACGTCCGGGCCACCATCAACGGGGCCATCAAGTGCCTTGCAGCGGGTCAGCAGTGCTCGGCAAAGGCGATCACGCAGTACCCGCAGTACCACTTCGTCTGCCGCCGCCAGGGCAGCGGCTACCTGCTCAGCCGCAGCTAGCCCGGGATGCACACTGCCCCACGGCTCCGACGCCGTCGAAGCCGTGGGGCAGCCTTGTCGTTCTGACCGTGAACGGGCTGACCTTGTACTGGTCGGCGCCGAATGACCTCGCTGGGCGGCTGGTCGTTCGCGGGATGGTCCTGGAGGACCATCACGCTTTGGTGCCTGAGGACGGCGTGCGGACGGCTGGGGTGGTGCGGCGGATTCAGCTGGCGACGCAGACCTCTGCCCTGGCTGCGGGGCCACAGTTCGGCACGGAGCGGACTTACCGGGACGTGGGTGCTTGTCCGAGGTCTTTTCGGTCGACCAGGGACGGTGCGGGCCTGAGGACCGAGATCGGCGTTCTGGTCGACCTGGAGATCGCGGAGGCTCACGCGACAGGCGCGACTCGCGGCTGACGCGCGGTATCGGCTCCCTTGTTGTGGCCGCGCACCCTCTACTGTTCCGTCGAACACACGTTCGTCTGCGCGGGAAGGAACCCGGTATGGCAGTTACGACCGCGAGCAGCGTGTCCACGCAGCGCCCGCTCACCCAGGCCGCTCGCAACTGTGGGGCAGCCCGGCAGATCAAGGAGCAGCGGCGGCGTTACGCCAGCGCCGTCCTGCAATCGCTCGCCCGCTCCCAGCAGGGGCGGCCTGCAGCCCAGGTCCAGCGGGTATTGCGCGATGCCCTGAAGCCGCTCGGGGTGCGCCTCACGCCCGGTGCGTTGCACGAACTCGCCGTGAACATCTGTGCCGGGCGGCCCGTCGAGCTGCCGTGACCCGACGGTTCAGGCTTGAAGGCCCGTACCGCGCAGGGGCTACGCTTCGCTGTTGCGGTGACCGTTTGCGCATCCCGGGTTGGCGCTGCGCTGAGCGCGGAGCCCACCAGCTCGCCGTGCCCAGCACTCCTTCGACCCGGGCATCGCCGGCGGCCGATGCGCGAGACTGTGGACCGGGACCTTGAGAGCACCGGGAGGCAGTGATGGCCATCCAGTCGTTTCGGGTGACCCTGACCGGGGTCGACTTCACCGACGCCGGCGGTGACGCCGACCGGGTTCTGGCAGTGTGCGACGACGTCATCCTCAGCCACGAGCCCGAGGGGGATCTGGCGGTGTTCGACCGGGAAGCCGGCACGTTCGCTGCCGCTGTCGGCGGAGCCCTGGCCGACCTCGAGCGGGCGCTGCCGGCGGCCCGGGTGGTGCGGGTGGAGGCCGTGGCCGCCGCCGGGCAGCTGTCCGTCGCCGCTACCCGGTGAATCTGGAGATCTACCCGAACGGCAGGCTGGCTGGGATGTGCACTGCCACGCCTGAGGTCAGGCGGGGAGCGATGTGAGCACACCACCCGCCGGGATCGAGGGGTTGCGCCGTTTCGAGCGGCTGGTCCATGCCTGCGCCGACCGGCTGGACCTGCCGCGCCCGGCGATCACTGTGGGGAAGTCGCGGGACTGTCCGAACGCGTCCGCCCTGGGCGTCGGCACCGGACAGATGGGGATCAAGGTGAACCCGCAGTTGGCGGCAGCCGATGAGCTGCCCCGGCTGTGGTTCGCGGCGCACGAGGTCGGTCACCTTCGCTTCGGTGTTGACCAGCCTGTCGTCGCGCTGCTGACCGGCAGGAGCGCGCTGATGTCGATGTGGGCGGTGTGCGTAGCCGGCATGGCCGGCTGCGTGCTCGCCGTGGACGGCCAGCCCGGCAAGAGCCTGACGTTTCTGGCCGTGTTCGCGCTGATGCTGGGTCTCACAGCAGCCTGGTTCGCGTGCTCCCGCCGTGAAGAGCTAGCGGCAGACCGGGGGGCTGTCGACGTCCTGGCCGGGCTTGGCTATGACCCGGTGGCGGTAGCCGCCGCTCATACGCTGCTTGCGCCGTGGCTGGGGCCCAAGACGCTGAGGGCGGCGGACTACCTGGTCGGCACCCATCCCGCCGCCTCGACACGTTTGCAGGCGGTGCAGAAGCGAGCGTCGGGAGGGGGCCGTCCGGGCTGTCACGGCCGTTGGCGGTAAGCCGGCTCGGGTGGCAGCGCTGGCTGTTCGGTTGATGGGTGTCGGTACGGTCCCGGCGTGGCGTGGCGCGGCACTGGGACGGGCGCGCTGGTTGACGAGACGCGCTGCCCGGCCTGGCCACCGCCAAAGAACGTCGGGGCCGAGCTCGGCGCAGCGGCGGACCCGCGGGTGAGTGCCGGCGAGTGAGCCTGCGCCGGATCGTGGCGGGATGCAGCGACGTGGTGCATGGCGCGTCGCGCCGGCATGTCGGTGGTGAGTGACAGGCTGCCGGTCATGACTGATCGGCACAGCTGAGATGGACGCGAGCTGATGTGTGCGAGGTTGCCGCCCGCTGGCACCCACGGGCAATAGGTCGTCACACTTAACGACGAGCTGCACCACCTGGAGGAGCGATGGACACCAGCGTTGCTACGGGCGTTCAGGTCCTCTATGCCTACTCGGACACCCTCCAGGGCCTCGCCGAACGGATCCAACGACTGCTCGACCCCTATCCCGCCGACGCGGTCCTCAGCGTCTCCCACACCGTCATCCAGACTTCGGCCAGAGTCGAGAACAAGCTGTTCGGCGCAGACCGCCGTGTACTCGGCTTCA
>JAABUJ010007420.1_pt1 | contig 10249 bp, 10 predicted proteins | sample 5559131 | NCBI WGS metagenome assembly JAABUJ01 (sample SAMN10711875, study PRJNA513366) | rock metagenome | isolation source: Antarctica rocks | place: Antarctica: Victoria Land, Mt New Zealand nord | collected 2016-01-07 | reverse complement strand
GCGGAGCCGGCGCGACAAGGGGCAGTTGCATCAGGGCGTCTTCCTTTCCTTTCATTCCTCACGGTTTCTGCCCTTGGAGGGTAACAGCACGCCCCTACCATCGCAAATCACAACAGTCGAGTACATGCGCTACGTGGAATCTATATGCAGTGCCAGCATCAGCTCACACCGTCGTCACCCATGTCATATGATGGGTGGCAGAAGGCCGGGCCATGACGGCACCGATGTAAGACATGCCCTCATGTCGTCCATTGACACTGGCTTAATGTTGAGGAGGTGTCTTGCCACCGTCATGAGACGACCTGCGTCGCTCCCAACGCCGCAGCCCCTATCTCGATTGGTGGTCGTGTCCGTCGATACAGCGTGACATCTGCGGAGGACGCGCCGTCGCTCCCGTCAAGGGCCGACATCGTCGCGCGACGATGTCCGTGGTGCATACTGAGTGTAGACACAGCGTGTGCGCGCGTATGCGCGGGCCATCATGACGCGTGATCGCCAGTATAGGCAGCCCGTCCAGGGGTAACGGAGGCCAAATGCACGTCGTCAGCGTGAACGTCGGGACAGTGCAGCCGATCCGGCACGGGAAGCCCTCAGGCAAGACCGGGATTTATAAGAGGCCGCATGCGGAACCAGTGCGGGTCACGCCGCTCGGACTGGAGGGCGACGCGATCGTCGATACGGAGAATCACGGCGGCCTGGATCAGGCGGTGTATGTCTTTACCTTGCCCGATTATGCATGGTGGTCCGGGCACATTGGACGACCGCTTGCGCCCGGGACGTTCGGGGAGAACCTGACGATCTCCGACCTGGACAGCGCGACACTGAGTATCGGGGATCGCCTGCGTGTGGGGGAGGTCCTGCTGGAGGTAACCGCTCCACGCATCCCCTGCGTCACGATCGCGGCGCGCATGGAGGATCCGCAGTTCGTGAAAAAATTCCGCCATGCCGAGAAGCCGGGCGTCTACTGCCGCGTGATCGAGACGGGCTCCGTCACGATGAACGACCCGGTGGCATTGATTCCCTATGACGGCCCACGCGTGAGCGCTCTTGACGTGTTCAGATGCTTCTATAAAAAGCACCTAACAGCGGACGAGTTGCGGCGCTTTCTGGCCGTACCGATCCCCCACAAGGTGCGTCCGCACTACGAGGAGATGCTGGTTGCTGCGACACAGTAGGGTGTTGTCCTCAATGCGCATGCCCTGGACGCCACACGCAACGGGATGGCGGGAATGGGTCTTCGTCGCGACCCTCCTGCGTCTATAGGGGGCAACGTCGCTGCCCGCGTCACCATCTGGCTTTGCTCCTACCATTCCTCGTTATGTGTGTGGTCGTCATGGGGCAGACGACCACACATGGGCACGGTATAATCCGTGGCCACTTCCATGGACGAGGGCCAGCACCGCCAAGGTCCCGCGTCCACGCGCCGCACACCGGCACGGGGATGAGGGGAATCAGGCGCACCGGCACGCCCACCAGGGTGGCCCGAATTGTGCGCACAGGGGCGCATGAGCACGTTCATCTTCGACCTCGACGGGACCATCTATCTGGAGGACGACCTCATCCCTGGCGCGCGTGAGACCCTGGCGGCCTTGCGAGCAGACGGGCATGATGTGCTCTTCGCCAGTAACAATACGGCCCTGACCCCTGCGGCCTATGAAGCCAAGCTTGCCGCTCTCGCCATCCCGGTCGAGCCGCACGGCCTGGCGACCGCATCCCGCAGCACCGTTGCCTACCTTCAGACGCTCGCGTCGGTGCACACGCTCCTCGTGCTCGGCCCTCCCGCGCTGACCGAGGACCTGGAGGCTGCGGGCTTCGCCGTCCGCCACGATACGGCGCGGCCAATCGATGCGGTCGTGGTCGGGCACGACGATGCCTTCTCGTATGAGCGGCTGCGCCTGGCCCATGCGGCGGTTAGCGCTGGCGCCCGCCTGATCGCGACGGACGGTGATCGGCACGTCCCCCGGCGCGCGGGCATCGTCCCAGGGACAGCGAGCATCACGGCCGCCGTCGAGATGGCTTGTGGCCTCTCCGCGACCGTCATCGGGAAGCCAGCGGACGGGATGATCCGCACGCTGATGACGGCGGTCGGCGCGCAGGCCGCGACGACGGTCGTGGTGGGTGACAGCATCGCCACGGACATCGCGGGCGCGGCGGCGCTCGGCCTGTTTAGTGTTTATGTCCTCTCCGGCATCGCGCGGTTCCAGCCAGAGGCCCTGACACCAACGCCAACGCTCATGCTGCCGTCGGTGGCCGCGTTGATCCCCGCCCTACGCCAGGCGCGCCCCGATCTCATCGTGCCCTGAGGGCCGTCGCCGCGTCGTCCCCTGGTCCGTGGACGACGCCCGCCGCGTCGCCGCTCGCCGCCTCGACCGCATCGGGCGTCGTGCCCTCACGCAACAGCCAGGCAACCCCGACTGCCACGAGAGCGCCCAGGAACGCCCCCACCACGTAGGTCCAGGCATCGCTCAGACGTCCGCTCACCAGGGCAGGTCCGAGCGAGCGCACCGGGTTCATGGAGGCGCCGCTGACGGGGACCGCAAAGAGCCCATCCAGCGCGATCGTCGCCCCCACCGCCAGCACCGCGTTGTGCCCCACGATGTGATGATTGGTCGCCGTCCCGAGGATCACTGTGACCAGCAGGACGGTGAGCACGGTTTCCATGCCGAACACAACACAGAATTCCTGCTTATGATCCTCTGCTTAGAACAGGTCGCCACCTGACCCGACGTAGCGTTGTCCGTCGACGAAGGGGCTGTCCATCGTCGACATGAACGTTTCGACATAACCGATGCGGAAGCCAGTATCGAGTAACGCCCCCAGACTTGGATGCGGGCCGGGCACGTCGATCCGTAGAACGGTGGCGCGGGATTGTGCCCAGGTCACGGCCGCCAGGACACACGCTGCTGCATCCTCCGCTGTCCGTGCCCCAACCGGCCCGATCGTGCAGGCATCAGGGTAGAAGATTGTCCCCGCGCCTAGGCGCGCGTAGCCGTATCCAACGCGGATGCCCTGGCGCTCGAACCATACGGGGACCCCACCCTGGTCACGGACCCAGAAGGCGTGGTCCTGCGGACGCTCTCGTCCGCTGATCTCGGCATCCCACCGCACCAACTCCCGGTCGTCCACATGTGCCTCCACAACGACGACATCGGTCACAGGCAGGCTATCGGGAGCCGGTGCATTCGCGCGAAGACAGAGGTTTGGCCACTGCGGCTGCATCCCGGCGCGGATATAGAGAGCCAAAGCCCGATAATCCGTCGAGGCCATGGTACAGCATATCCGTCCGTCGTGGGGCAGGACCTGCTGAAGTAACGCCGACCCGATGTGGTGCGAGCGCTCCTCCTGACGGACAAAGAGGTCAGACAGGTACGAGAACGAGCCCCGCGTTGTGAGGCTGGCGAAGCCGACGATGCGCCCCGCGTGTTCAGCGACACACATCTCGCTGGACGCCAACGCATGCTGAAGCCCAGCGGGGATATCACCCTTTGGCGGCGGCTCTGACAGGTCGCCGATTTCGTTCTTGTAGAAGATGTCATAGGCGTCAGCCAGGTCGTCGATGCGAGCGGCCCGAACTGTAACGGTCGTCATGGGAACACTCCTGACGTAAAGTATAAACGCCACGGCCGTGGATTGAGTGTCGCGCTTACTCCGCGACCGTCTAGATGTCTTGAACATGCGAACTTGTTGCGATTGAGTCAAGTTTTTGCGTCGCATATATCTCGTCGGTCTGAGGCGGAGCCTCGCTAGTACTACAACGTTACTTGTCTCCTGAGGCCGTGCTAACGACCTGGAAGCAGGCGTGCAATCGCTCAGTTTAGCAGCGAGATGGCCCTTTGCCTGAGGGTCGCTAGGGGTGATTCTAGCGAGGTAACGTTGTAGTACTAGGGAAGCGCGCGAAAGAGTGGGTCACATGCTGCATACAACGAGAGGAGAAACAAGACAATGGAGAAAACGCCGATGGTCCAGAGGCTACCGAGCGCCTGAAGCAGTGTTCCCGTCACGAGCAGGCCACCTGAATAGGCCCCAAGCTCGACGAGCCGGGTGAGACTGGTCACACGTCCCCGCATCGCGTCCGGGATGATCGTGGCCGTGTAACTGGCGACCGTGACCTCGAACAGGGGGCCAACGGCATAGACGGCGGCGGTGAGCACGGCAAGGACCACGACGTGGCGAGCACCAAGATAGCCAGAGACGAGCAGCCAGGTTAGGCCAGTCGTCGACACCAGAATGGTCCGCATACGGTAGCGGCGATGGAGGCGGCCCGCCGCGACGGCTCCGGCGAGCCCACCGAGCGCGCCGACCGCGAAAACGAGGCCGATCACGGCAGAGGGCGCACCCTCCTCTTTGGCGACCACGACGATCAGGAGATAGAGCCCCGAGCTGATCGCCGTCCGTCCCGCAAACAACACATTCAGATGGCGGAGCGTGGGCTGGTGCCAGAGCCAGACGATGGCCGATCGTATCTCTGAAACCAACGTGGTCGCGCCGCGCGCTGCTGTCTCCTGCAGGGGAACGGTGATGAAGAAGATAGACACGGCATTCACGACATAGGAGCAAGCGTCGAGCAGAAGGGCGAGACCGGCGCCCGCGAGTTGATAGAGGGTTCCCCCGAGTGGTGGCCCAAGGAGCAGGGCAATATTGCTGGCCACACTGGTCTGTGCCCGCGCTGCCGGGTATTCCTCACGTGTGACGACACGAGTCAGGGAGGCAAAGCGGGCAAGATTGGCGAAGACGAAGCAGGCGCCCTCTGCGGCACCGGCGATGTAGAGATGGGCGATCGTGAGATGTCCCAGGACGATAGCCAGAGGAATACTGCCCATGGCCAGCCCGCTCCCGAGGTTGGCGAGCACCATCACGCGACGTCGGTCCCAGCGGTCGATGAGGGCGCCAGCCGGGATGGCAAGGAGGACATAGATGGCGCCGGCATTGGCAGGTGAGTGGGTCAGGGCAAGGACGAGAAGGGGTAGGGCGATGCCAGTCACCTCCGTCCCGATCCAAGAGACAAGCTGGCCACTCCAGAGGAGCATGAAGTTGCGCTGGAGGAAGAGTGATCGGCGTGCAGGAGTGTCGGAGGCGTTCACCCATGGACCTCTGACGCGTCGATCCGCAGGAGCACGGTCGAAGGGTTGCTATCCTGTGGCTGCCCTGTGCTCACACGACGGAAGCCCGCTTTCTCATAGGTCCGGATGGCGCCAATGTTCTCCCTCTCTGGATCAACGACGCATGCGGTGGCGCAGAGCGCCCCGAACACAACGTCGTCGAGAAAACGATGCAGAATAGAGACGCCGAGTCCCTTAAGGAGATAGGCGTCGTCACCGATAAACAGATCGAGACCGGCAACAGCCCTGTCACCAGGGAAGAGGTTAGGGTCTGCGCCAACCTCATCGATCAGGTACGTCTGGATATAGCCGATTGGGAGGGCGTCGTACATGATGAGGAACGGCTGTACCGGCTCCTGGCCCTTGATGCGTGGTCCATATTTGGCGACGACCCCGTCGTACGACAGTGTCGCCTCGGTGCGGTACCAGCGGCTGACCTGCGGAGCGGCGAACCAGCGGTGAAGGAGTGGAAGATCGTTCGCCTGGAGCGGTCGGATGCCGAGTGGAGTAGGATCGAGCATAGTCAAGTGTACCCCGGATAACCGCTGGGCGACGGCGACGCACCGATGGATGACGACCCATGGCACACTGCCCTCTCTACCACGAACGGTGCTCCGTGCCTCCTGTGTGACGGCTAGGCGCTCCGGGACAGCCATCATGTCGTCCGAGAGGGTAGGATGAAGGTGATCATCCGGGCTGACATCGCCCGCGTAGGACGCAAGGGAGCTGGACCACCATGCCCACCCCACGCGCGACCAGTAGCCCTGGATAGACGATTGACAATGGAGACACACGATGAGTGTGACCACCCCTGATACGACCGCCCCAAGTGGGCCCCCGCTCGCAACGCTGGAGGCGGTGCTCGAGCGTATTACGTACGCCAACGAGGAGACCGGCTACACCGTCGCCCGCGTCGCGACACGCAGCGGCGGGAGCGACCTGCTCACGGTGGTCGGCTCCCTGCTCGGCGCCCAGCCCGGCGAGAGCCTGCGGATGCAGGGCGTGTGGAAAAGCCACGCGCAGTATGGCCGCCAGTTCGAGGTGCGCGCGTATACGACGGTCCTCCCCGCCACCATCCAGGGTATCCGCCGCTATCTCGGTTCCGGCCTCATCAAGGGCATCGGCCCCAAGATGGCCGAGCGCATCGTCGATCGCTTTGACGCGGACACGCTCCGCATCATTGAGGAGGAACCGGGCCGCCTGATCGAGGTGCCGGGCCTCGGCCCCAAGCGCACCGCCATGATCGGCCGGGCCTGGGAGGAGCAGAAGGCCATCAAGGAAGTCATGCTCTTCCTCCAGGGCGTCGGCGTCTCGACCTCGCTCGCCGTGCGCATCTACAAGACCTACAAGGACGCGAGCATCGCCGTCGTCAAGAACGAGCCGTACAAGCTCGCGGGCGACGTGTGGGGCATCGGCTTCAAGACCGCCGACAAGATCGCCCAGGCTATGGGCATCCCGCACGACAGCCCCCAGCGCGTCAAGGCGGGCTTGCAGTTCGCCCTCTCCGAGGCGAGCGACGACGGCCACTGTTACCTACCCGAGGCGGATCTCATCGCCGCAGCGACCGAGATCCTGGGCGTCGAGGCGGCGCTGACCGAAGCGTGCCTGGAGGAGTTGTCCGACGAGGAAGGCGTCGTGATGGAATACCTGCCCGGCGAGAACGGCGACACCGTGACCGCTGTCTACCTCGTGCCCTTCCACCGCGCCGAGGTCTCGCTGGCGCACGGGCTGCGGCGCCTGCTCACCGCGCCCACGGAGCGACTCTCTGCGTTCGCAGCCGTGGACTGGGACAAGGCGATCGCCTGGCTGCACACGACGACCGGGAGTACGCTAGCGCCGGAACAGGCCGAGGCGGTGCGTCTGGCCCTCACGGAGAAGGTCGCGGTCCTCACGGGCGGCCCCGGGTGCGGCAAGAGCTTTACGGTGCGCTCGATCGTGGCCCTGGCGAAGGCCAAACGGGCCAAGATCATCCTGGCCGCGCCGACAGGTCGCGCGGCCAAGCGCCTCGCGGAACTGGCCGGGATGGAGGCCTCCACGCTGCACCGCCTGCTCCAGCTCCGACCGGGGGGCGACGCCGCGTTCAACCGCGACACCCCACTCGACGCCGATTTGGTGGTGGTCGACGAGGCCTCGATGCTGGACGTGCTCCTGGCCAACACCCTGGTTAAGGCCGTCGCCCCCGGCGCGCACGTGCTCTTCGTCGGGGACGTGGACCAGTTGCCAAGCGTCGGGGCCGGGGAAGTGCTCCGTGACCTGCTCGGGGCCGAGGTTATCCCCCGCGTCCGCCTGACGCAGATCTTCCGCCAGGCCCAACAAAGCGGGGTCGTCACCAACGCGCACCGCATCAACGCCGGGCAAATGCCGGTCACGCGGGACCTGCCCGACTTCTTCCTGTTCGCCGAGGACGACAACGAGCGCGTGGCCGACCTCACCGTGGACATCGTGGCCAACCGGCTGGCCCGCCGCTTCGGGCTGGACCCGCGCCGCGACGTGCAGGTGTTGTGCCCGATGCACCGGGGACCGGCCGGGGCAGGCGCACTTAACGAACGCTTGCAGGAGGCCTTGACACCCGCGCGACCGGGTGAGCCCGAGCGGCGCTTCGGCGGCCGCGTCTACCGAGTGGGCGATAAGGTGACGCAGATCCGCAATAACTACGACAAGGGCACGGCGGGCGTGTTCAACGGATCGGTCGGCGTCGTGACCGGGCTGTCGCTGGACGATCAGGAGCTACGCGTGTTCATGGACGATGAGGAGGAGATCGTCTACGGCTTCGACGAACTGGACGAGCTGACGCACGCCTACGCCGTGAGCATCCACCGCTCGCAGGGCTCGGAGTACCCGTGCGTGGTGGTGCCGCTCACCACGAGTAGTTGGTTGATGCTCCAGCGCAACCTCCTGTACACGGCGGTGACACGGGCCAAGCGCCTGGTCGTGCTCGTGGGCAGCAAACGGGCGCTGGCGAAGGCGGTGCGGACGGAGGGGGCTGGTCGGCGCTACACCGCGCTCGCCGAGCGGCTGCGCCGGGGCCGGACACAGGGCGGGGCGCTCCACCGGGTGACAGGGAATCCAGATCTGCGCGGTGCGTCGATCACCGCGCGGCACGTCACGGAACGCCGGGAGCCGTCGACGTCCGCGCCTGACTGAGACCGCCGCGTCACGGCAACGGAGCGCGCGGGATGCCTGACATGGGCGAGCCCTGAGCCTGTGCTCCCGTGTAGACGCGATCATCGATCGTGCATAGCGTGGACCACGCGTGGTCCACGCGGCGTCGGGCATGAGACGCCGTGAGCGAGAAGGCACGCAGCGCGCACCCGAGAGCGATCTATGACGGCGTGGCACTCCCCGCTACCTGGATCCTCACCACGACAGCGGACAACGACGTGGGCATCGACGACGGCGAGCCAGGCCGGATACCGGGACGTCTCACTCCGATGGCCAGCCTCGCCGGACGATGGCGAGGGGCGCGCGGGTCCTCCTAGCTCGTCCACGTTGACCCTTGACGTGTTACCAAATAGTCACATATAATAGGGGCATGGGTGATGACGACCTCGTTTTCAAGGCGCTCGCCGACCCGACGCGGCGTTTCCTGCTCGACCAGCTCTTCGAGCGTGACGGCCGCACGCTTACGGAGCTGGAATCCGCGCTGGAGATGACCCGCTTTGGCGTCATGAAACACCTGCGCGTCCTTGAGGACGCCGGTCTCATCGTTACCCGTCGGCAGGGCCGGGAGAAGCTGCACTTCCTGAACCCGGTCCCGATCCGCCTGATCCACGACCGGTGGATCGACAAATACGCCGCGCACCGGGTCTCGGTGCTCATCGACCTCAAGACAGAACTGGAGAACAACGTATGACCACCGCAACGGCGCCCACGACGACCACCCAGGTGTACCGCGTCTATATCAAGGCCACGCCACAGGCGATCTGGGATGCCATTACCACGGCCGAATGGACGCAGAAGTTTGGGTATGGCGGCCCGAGCGAGTACGACCTCCGTCCCGGCGGGGCGTTCCGCGCGCTGCCGAGTGAGGAGATGCGCGCGGGAGCTGCCGCGATGGGATTCACGCTCCCGGATGTCCTGGTCGACGGCGAAATAATCGAGTCCGACCCGCCGCGCAAACTGGTCCAGACGTGGCGTAGCCTGATGAACCCCGCGACGGCGGCCGAGGGGTTTACGCGCTTGACGTACGAGATCTCCGCTGGGGGGGAGGGTGTCTCGCAGCTGACCTTGACCCACGACCTCACGAATGCCCCGCACACGGCCGAGATGGTGCGTGGCCTGGGCGACGTGGAGCAGGGTGGTGGCGGCTGGGCCTGGATCCTGAGCGACCTGAAAACCCTCCTGGAGACCGGCACGTCGTTCACCAAGTAACCTGCCTTGGAGGAGCCCCGGTCACTCCGTGGGCTCCTCCATGCCTGCCCCGCGCACACACTGACTGCCAGTGGCCGCACCGTGAGAAACGATGGGAGGAACGCATGGAGAAGGTCTACGAGATCTACATTAAGACGACACCTGAACGCCTCTGGGAGGCGATTACCGACAGCGAGACACGGAGCAGGTACAACTTTGGCGCTCGGATCGCCTCGGACTGGACGCTCGGATCACGTATGACCATGAGTAACCCGCACAGTGGCGATCTCTTAGGCGAGGGCGAGAACCTAGTGATAGACCCGCCACGCAGGCTCGTCCAGAGCATGCGGGCGCTCTGGGGAGACGATGTGAAGAGCGAGGGCACGTCGCGCGTCACCTGGGAGATCGAACCCGTCGGCGACTCCTGCCGCTTGCTCGTCACCCATGACGAGTTGCGTGAGGGCGCGAACGAGCAGCTCTATGGCGGCTGGCCAATGATCCTCTCGGGCCTCAAGACCTGGCTGGAGACCGGCGAGCTGTTGACTACGCGGGGCTCGTTGATGTACAGCAGCCCGAGCCCGGCGGCGGGGAGCGGTGAGGCGCACCGACGATGACGGGTGGGCGGCGCGGTCCACGGTGCGCGAGCGATGGGTGAGGGGATGACCCAGCACATACCCCATATGCATCAGGCTAAGAAATGAGGAGGGAAGCCACTTTGGCATCATAAGGGTGTAGATAACCTTAGAGGACAAAGGAGCTTCCCTATGACCACGGTACCACAACTGACGCAGGCGTTGCAG
>JAABUJ010007418.1_pt1 | contig 10256 bp, 5 predicted proteins | sample 5559131 | NCBI WGS metagenome assembly JAABUJ01 (sample SAMN10711875, study PRJNA513366) | rock metagenome | isolation source: Antarctica rocks | place: Antarctica: Victoria Land, Mt New Zealand nord | collected 2016-01-07 | reverse complement strand
GCCCGACCCGGCGCCAAGACCGGGTTGTGACGATTTTTTGGAATCGAATCGCTCAAAGTAGTTTAGCGCGAAGCGCGCTAAACTACTTATAGTAATCGACTAAACTACTTTGAGCGATCCGATTCTTCGATTTTTTTTCACCCAAGTCTTGGCATTTGCACGTGACATTTCCGAGTTAGCGCGACCAGTCTACTTCTATGACGTCGATAAAATCAAGAAAATCGACAAGATCGACAAGACTTAAGATGAAACAAATTTCATCTATTAGAGTTTGCAAGACATTTCATTGCTACTTCGAGAAATCAATGTTTTGTCAAATGATGTTAAACATAGTAGTAGACGATGATGTCGAAATAGATTTACTTTCGAAATTTTTGTTCGTGAACGAATGATTCTTGTTCGAGAAAATAGAATTGCTTGAATTGTAAAAATTTTCTTTTTCGATCGATTTTTTTATGAAAGGTAGAACGAATTTATTGACGAGTTAAGAATCTTTAAGGTACTCGTGTTCGTAGAACTCTCTTTGTGAAGTCGAAGACGTATAAATTGAAGTTGTATTTGTAAAATAATTCTTTCTAAATAATGTTATCGTACTTGATCTTTTGTTGTTAGCGTCGATTTTGACTTTTTAGATATTGTATTTCGCAATAAAGCTCTTGATGTTCGCGATAAGTTAACTTCGATCGATAGCTCACTTAGCAAAATACGATTGCGATTCGACAAATTGTGTTTATTGTGTAATTCGACTAGTAGATTTCTTTACTACGACAAGACGCAAACGTTCGTCGACGATGTTAATAACAATGGATTCTACTTCGATAGAAGGATAGAGTAGATTTGTTGTCTTTAGATAGTCGTTGATTTGAAAAGCACAAGTGAGTAGATGTGAGAGAAATGTTGTTGAGATAATCATCTTGTGCATCGATAAGAAATTCCTTGACGTAGCAGGAATATCGTAACAAGAGTTTTGATGATCGTGATTACATAGAAAGATATAAGGTCATCGAAATAACTATAGAGTTAACACGATTTTCGTGACTCTATCGACGATTGCTAGAAGATATTGATTGATGTATCTAGAAGAACACTCAAGATACGTGGTAAATAAGTAGACGTTTGTCGTATTGCAAGCCAATATAATTGAAGCTATCAAATTGATGGAATGAATGTAAGATGCTCGATTTCTAAGAACAAAGTCCTGCCTAAATACCTGCTACCTAAATCGCTTCTTCCTAAACTAGGAAAGTATCACTAGATAATCACCCTAACATGCGAAGCATCGTAATAGAAGAAGAGTAATAAGTAGAAGAATAACGTTTAACTAGATGTTAAATTTAACGCGTTTTCGAAATTAATTTGAAGCTTCTATTAAGATAATTTCAATATTTTAATTTGTTAATTGCATCTTCTTATATTCTATAAGAATACACTTGTTTTTAGTATGTTTTTGATGTAAATATAGACTTTATTCCTGCATGCAAGACGGGAATAAATAGATAGCAATTCAATTTGCAATTCTTATATCTTCTACATCTCGCAAGAATTATTCTCGCTTATTATTTAAAAAGAATCTTATTCTTGTGCAAATCTTAAGAGATTTATAGCATTTATCAATAGAAACAATAGTGTTACGCTAGTACTTTGGTAAGTCATATTAGAGCGAATTATGCTATTGAAGAGATTTGTAGACGTCTTTAGACAATGCAAACAATCACTTGGTAACAAGGATTGCAACTATAGACAATCTTATGTTCAATAAATCTTCATAGATGATTCAATGAATTAAAGTAACAATAAGTAAAGACTTAAGATGAATTGAACACAATTCATAAGAAAGTCGCGTTCGAAAGCTATATACTTTTTCATCATTTAAGATTTAAGATATTCAAGATGTTTAAAACTTTGATCATCTTAATTATCTTAATTTGAAATTCAAGATGCTCAAGAATCAAGTTATTTTGATCATCTTAATTTTGTTGATAAATTTTCTCTTTTTGATTATCTTGTGAAGAGCGATGCGCGACGAATAATATTTATTAGCACGCGACTCGTAACACTATCTCTTCTCTTTAAGAGTTTTCGTCTCGATATTATTTATTCTTTCTTATTATGTTAATCAAGTTGATTATTGAACAACGTCGCAATTTCGTTGTTAATCGTCGCTATAAGTACGCTCTTTTTACAATGCGTTCTTGTCGAGTCTATGTCGCATTTAACGTATCTTATCGAATAAATAAAAAATATCTTAAGTGTAAGAAGTGTTATTGAAAGAATTGAAAATGCGATTTGACTTCTAATTATCAAAGAATGAATAAAGCTATTCAAAAGACTAAAAAGTTGAATAATAAAATAATAGAGTTGCGCCTAAGAATTGCGCGAAAGACGAAACAAAGAAAACATTAATTTTGTCGTTTGAAAAATATGAATGATGCGAAGTTGAAAAATATCTTAAAAATCGAAAAAGTAAGAAAGAGATCGAATGTATTGAAGAGACGTTCGAAGCTCTATTCGATATTATTATCGATTTTTCATTGTTTGCTCTTTTGTTTCTTAATGCTTTGTCAACTCTTATAAGTGATTTTGTCGTTAACGAAATCGTCGCAACTTGTTAGAGCACTTCTTCAAGTTCTTAAATAACTCTTATGTATTCTTAAAGATAAAATATTTTTTTCATTTAATAAGATATTTTTGATTTTCTTGTTGTAGAATTTTCTTAATCTTATATTGTTTCTTTTTTTGTAAGTGAAAATAAAATGTGTCTTGTAAAGACGTAATTGAATTCGTTGATTTCAACAATAAGATATAAAATATTAAAAATATTTTGACATTCTTAAGTAAGTCGAGTTCGTAATTGATTGATCTCTTTGTCTTCTTGACGAGAAACAATTCGACTTTGACATGATTTAATTTCTTGCTTAACTTTCTTGTCTTAAGATTTTTCGTAAAAAGATATATTTTATCTCTCTTCTTTAATTAAGATTGTTACGCTAATACTTTCGTAAAAGATATTAGAGCGAATTATGTTATTAAAGAGATTTGTAGACGTCTTTAGACAATGCAAGCAATCATTTGATAACTATTACGATTATACACTAATATAGGCTAGATCTAGGCCAGATTAGTCCTAGCTCGTCGCTAGTTCTATTGGTACTAGCGTGCTCGCGATCGCGCACATATTTATTGCGCGATTCCCTCTATATTTACTTCTCATGCTTTTAGTATTAGTTAATACATACTTATATGATTCGCTCTATGTAGACCCCTAACACTACTAAAAGCATCCAATCACTATACTCGTAGCTTCACGAGATCAAAGAACGAAGTAACTTGACGAAACGATTAGATGAGTTCGCAACAAGTCGAGGCCTATGGTAAGCTCAAAGCTTCCATCTAAACATTCTCGTTAATCACTTTATCTACACATACAATGGCGAAGCGATCCCTAGAACGAGTTTAGAAGGTTGTCGATACGCTATTAAAGAAAATCGAAGAACGAAGAATGTTCGTTCTACTCTTAAGTGCGTCGAATGAAATCCAAAACGCCAAAGATTCGTCTCGAATCAAGAGCAAGGCTTAATTGAAGCATTGAGTCAAGATCGATTCTAACGTCGTGTTAATATACATTGCAAAGTCTCGCTACGAGCGCGATGCAACTCTAGAATGCGTGAAATCATAAAAGATTATGATCGTCGACAAGAAAAAGGGCCTACGATACAACTCTTAAGGCCCAAGATCGTCACAACAAGAGTAAGCAAGAATTAACAAACATCAAAGAGCAAATAATTTCTTTGCAAGAATTAGCGAATAATTTGAAGAAAAAACTACGCCTTTGTAACGAGAAGGTCAATCGATTGCAAGACTCGCTAGCGATTGCTTAAGCGAACATAGCACAAGCTTGCCCAAAGGCACGAGCTTCTCCAACGCTATCAACGTTAATAGACAAGCGCTTCGTTAAGTTTCTTGACTCGCCTTTCTTCATTAACAATAATAATTTATCTTTCGAGGACTAGTCTTTAAAGTTACACGACAAGTTGACTATCAATGAGAATTACTTCGAAATCGATACTGCAAGAGCTGCGTACGTCGTCGAGAGAATTGACGAAGACGTCGTCGAACACATCAATGCGTATCGAGTGAAAAACGCTATCTATTTCAAGATCGTCGACATAATGATGAAGATTCTAAAGAGCGTATACGAGAATTCCAATCGTTAACGCAATGCACGACAAAAATATCTAACTCTTAAACAAGAGATCAATCAAGAATTCGCTTCGTTCTTCTTCGAATTTGCACGTTTGAGTCACGAACTAGAATACATCGACGCCATGCTTAGGCAAGACCTCGAGGCAAAGATAAATCGAGAATTGAAGAGCATTCTTGTTAACAACTCTTAGGAATTCGACAATCTAAGTTAGATGAAAGACTATCTAATCATCGCGAACAACGTTCGTAAACGCATTAGAATCGATAATGATTGTAAAGACATTTCCAAGAAGAATAAGACAACGAATAAGCTTCGTTATACGACGATTGTCTACAACGATAATTGTGTCTCTATTTACTCTCGCACTATTATTACGATTGCAAAACTCGTTGTCGCAATTCTTGCTCCAATTACCTTACCTTTGACAAACGTATAGGACTCTAAGAGGGGCAATTGCTTTGTTTGTCACAAGCATAAGCATTTAGCGAGAGACTACTCTAATAAAGAGAATCGAACGACGATGATTAAAGAATTGCAACTAGACTCTAAATTCAATGAGAACTATGACTTATCGTTGAAAAACTAATCGCCCTCAAACGTGACGAAACGAAGGGCGAAATAGTCGAAATATCTTCTTCAAGCTGGCGCCCCAACTCGTACAATAGAACTTCTCTCATTGTCGATTGTTAGCTCATTATTTCTAATGACAATCTTCATAGATACAAGAACAAAGAACTATTGAATATCGAATGCACAATATATAGTGTAATTGATAAGACCTTAATAAACATGATTTGCGAGAAACTTAATATCGAATCGATTCTTCTAGCGAACTCGCGATCTTTAAGAGCTTACAACGAGCAATTAGCTTCCAATTCTATCACATACGTCATTTACTCTACTCTAATTGTTAACGAACATGTCGAGCAAATCTATTTTATGCTTATAGTGCCTTTAAGAAATTATCGCATCATAGTAGACAAACTTTGAATAAATAAGTACGACGTTATTCTTGACATGAAATATAATCGATTGATTTACAAGTTAAATCGTTGTTGTTATCTAGAAACTACGTTCAATGTCAAGTCCAAAATCGCTTCTATATCGACAATCTTAATAATTAAGAAATTTTCTAACTACGTGATTCTTAAGAAGAAGAAAATTTCTAAATTCGAATTTATTTTTGCTAAGCCAAATAAAGAAACTTAAGACGATGTTTTTATTAACGATCTCGAATCTAAGAGACTCTTAGACATCGCTCAAGTATTTGTCGTCGCCTTCTATCGACTTAACAATTGAGTTTATCATCGTTAAGGCGTACGTTGTTTCTCTCTTACAATAGCGACCATTATTAAGAAGCTAATTCGCAAATTCATTATCGTTGATCTCGATTGCGTAGAACTTAAGACTCTTATCAAGATAATCTTAGAGAAGATACTCAAGAAACTATCGATTAAATATCACGATCTTAAGATTGCCTTTGATCAAGTTAAGATTAACAATCTTTCATTTTATCGTCTTTACGATCACAAAATTTAATTGAAAGGCAATGACAAGTTAATGTCAAAAAATAAAATTTATTAGATGTCAACTCACAAGCTTCTTGAAACTAAGAAATATTTGAAGAAGAATCTTAAGAAAGATTTTATAAGTTCTAGTTCGACTTTCTTTGCGTTTCTCGTACTATTTGTCGCAAAGCCAAACGAAGAACTTCGTTTCTACGTTGATTATCGCAAGCTCAATGCTTTAACTTGTCGAAATCGATATTCGATTTCTCTAATTGAGAAAACATTAACTCGTGTCATGAGTTGCAAGTATTTGATTAAGCTTAATATTATAGTTGCGTTCAATAAGCTTCGCATGCATTTAAATAGCGAGAATTATATTACTTTTGTTATCTCTATAGAAGTCTACAAATATTAGGTTCTCTTCTTTGATCTAATTAACGAATCGACAAGCTATCAACATTATATGAACGACGTACTTTTCGAATATCTTAATGACTTTTGTTAAATTTATTTGAACGATATCTTAATCTATAGCAAAACTCTTAAGAAATATATTCGCCACGTTCGATTAGTTTTGCAAAAGCTTATTGACGCAAATCTACAAATAAATATTAAGAAGTGCGAGTTTCACGTTTAGAAGACTAACTTTCTAGATGTTTTGCTATTAACAAAAGGCATACGCATGAATTCTCTTAAGATTTAAGTAGTTATAGCATGGGCAATCTCTATCTATCTAAAGGAGATTTAGGTCTTCGTAGATTTTTGTAACTTTTATCGACGATTCATAAGAAAATTCTTCAAGATAGTTCGCTCAATGTTGAAGCTTACTTTTAAGAATACATCTTTCAATTGATTTGCAACTTGCTAAAAGGCTTTCGAACTACTTAAAGAAAGCATTATTATCGCCTTTATGCTACGTCACTTTGATAAAATCAAATAGATCGTACTAGAAATTGACTTCTCGAATTATGTTAATGACGAAGTTCTTTCACAATATAATGATGAAGAAAATCTTTATCTTGTGACTTTCTATAGCAAGAATTTGTTGTCGACAAAATGCAACTACGAGATTTACGATAAAGAGTTGCTAGCTATTGTTCGTTATTTAAAAAGATGACAATTAGATTTGAAGATTATCAATATCTCTATCAAGATGTTTATGAATCACAAGAACTTGAAATACTTTATAACTAGCAAAAAGCTTACTTGTTGTCAAACTAGATAGATCAAAAAGCTATCGAAATTCAACTTCAAAATCATATATTAATTAGGCATTCGAAATGCTAAAGCGAATGCCTTAACGCGCAAACTTGATAACTCGCCTACTATTGCGAAAGACGATCGCATTAGATATTAACATCAAACGATTCTAACATCTAATCGCCTCTTAATTAATTGCATTGAGTTCGATGCGAATGCCTTTATCTACGATCGAATTCGAAAGACCAACATAGATAATAAGAAGTGTGATTGCTTTCGTTAGGCCATCAAGAAGAGCAAACGAACCTTTAATTAGGTTCGTTTAGATAGATGCTCTATCAAAGATGAGATTCTTCTCTATCGAAACAAGCTTTGAGTGCCTAGAAACCCTAATCTTCTTGTGAAATTAATTCGAGAAGTTTACGATTAATTCTCTAGTAAACATTTTAGAATTCATAGAATCATCGATCTATTGCGACGAAATTACTATTGGTCTTACATGCGACGAGCAATGAAATAGTATATACGCAATTGCTATAGTTGTTAACGATCCAAGACTTCTTGCGATAAGTACAACGAACAATTGGTTTTTGTCGCCATATCGACGCAACATTGGACCAATATATCAATGGACTTTATTACTAGATTGTCAAAATTCGATCAAAAGAACACGATTTGCATCGTCATCGACAAGCTAACTAGGAAACGACATTATATAGTACGCATTGTTATTGATGAGAGCATCTTCGCAAAAGCAACGATGGATATTTTTCTACACAACGTATTCAAATATTACGACTTGTCTATCTTAATTATCTTTAATCGAGAATCTTAGTTTGTAATCGTCGTTTAAAATTCTTTTGTCGTTGCTTGGACATCACTTTCAAACTATCGATTGTCTTTTATCCCAAAACGAATAAACAAACAAAGCGTGTCAATCAAGACGTTAAACGACAATTTCGAACTTATTGCAACTACATGCAAAATAATTGATTCAAGTAATTACTTATAACGAAGTTTGTCGACAACAATGCAACCTTCTTCGAAACTAGCATGACCCCTTTCTTCGCGAATAAGGACTTTCACCCACGTATATTCTTTAGTCCAAACAACATTGCCTACACTATTGTACGAGAGTGTATCAATGTCGCTAGAACAAAGAACATCATTGGCACTATGTAGAACATTTTGGAAGTCATGAAGAACAACTTCAAACGAGCTCAAGAGACAATGAGTCGACAAGCTAATAAACGTCGCAAGACGATTAAGTATTAAGTGAGAAACAAGATGTTTCTTTTTAGTTGAAACATTATCACTAATAGATTTATCAAGAAACTAGAAGATAAGATGCTAGACTCATTTCTAATTATCAAAAAGATAAGAGCCTTATACAAGTTGAAGCTTTCGACATTTATGAAAGTGCATGACGTCTTTCATTCTAATCTCTTGCGTGCGAACTTAGGCAATCCTCTTCTAAATCAAATTTAGGAATCTCTAGAATTTATTGTTACCCCTAAGAGCGAGAAGTACGAGCTAAATGATATTCTAAACTCTAGATGACATTATGAAAGACTACAATATTGTTGCAAGTAAACTAACGAAAAGCAACGAAACATGAAATGATACTATGTAGATGATGACAAATTTAAGAATATCGACGAGATCGTCAAAGATTATTACGACAATAACATCATGACTTCTAGATCTAGTAACAATGCAATCGCACTCAAAACGCGCAAACAAAGGTACTTCTAAAGAATTTGAAGCATTCGAAAGATATGTTTTAGATTTGTCTCTAAATCTAGGACCTTAAGAATATTAGAGATAACAACGCGTCTTCTCACCAAGAATACGCATCATTCTTAGGTAAATCTTCGCAACGATGCGAACATCGCTAGTTTAAGAAAGAGAATAATGTTACAATTATGCATTGATATAGGTCAAATCTAGGCTAGATCAGTCCTAGCTCGTCGCTAGTTCTATTGATACTAGCGTGCTCGCGATCGCGCACATATCTACTGCGCGATCTTCTCTATATTTACTCCTCATGCTTTTAGTATTAGTTAATACATATCTATATGATTCGCTCTATGTAGGCCCCTAACAATAACAAGAATTGCAACTATAGACAATCTTATGTTCAATAAATCTTCACAAGTGATTCATTAAATTAGAGTAACAATAAGTAAAGACTTAAGATAAGTTAAACACGATTCATAAAAGAGTCGCGTTCGAAAGCTATATACTTTTTTATCATTTAAAGTTCAAGATGTTCAAGATGTTTAAAATCTTAATCATCTTAATTATCTTAATTCGAAATTCAAGATATTTAAGAATTAAGTCATCTTGATCATCTTAATTTTGTCAATAAATCTTTTCTTTTTAATTACTTTATGAAGAGCGATGTGCGACAAATAATATCTATTAGTATGCGATTCGTAACACTATCTTCTCTCTTCAAGAGTTGTTGTCTCGAAATTATTCATTTTTTATTATTATGTTAATCAAGTTAATTATTGAACAACGTCGCAATTTTGTTGCTAATCGTCGCTATAAGTACGCTCTTCTCACAATGCGTTCTTGTCGAACTTGTGTCGCGTTCGACGTACCTTGTCGAGTAAATAAAAAATATCTTAAATGTAAGAAGTATTATCGAAAGAATTGAAAATGCGATTTGACTTCTAATTATCAAAGAATGAATAAAGCTATTCAAAAGACTAAAAAGTTGAATAATAAAATAATAGAGTTGCGCCTAAGAATTGCGCGAAAGGCGAAACAAAGAAAACACTAACTTTGTCGTTTGAAAAATATGAATGATGCGAAGTTAAAGAATATCTTGAAAATTAAAAAAAGTAAAAAAGAAATCAAATGTATTGAAAAGACGTTCGAGATTCTATTCGATACTATTATTGATTCTTCATTGTTCGCTTTCTTGTTTCTTAATGCTTTGTCAACTCTTATAAGTAATTTTGTCGTTGACAAAATTGTCGCAATTTGTTAAAACACTTCTTTAAGTTCTTGAGTAACTCTTATGTATTTTTGAAAATAAAATATTCTTTTTATTTAATAAGATATTTTTGATATTTTTATTGTAGAATTTTCTTAATCTTATATTGTTTCTCTTTTTGTGAGTGAAAATAAAATGTGTCTTGTAAAGACGTAATTGAATTCGTTGATTTCAACAATAAGATATAAAATACTAAAAATACTTTAACGTTCTTAAATAAGTCGAGTTCGTAATTAATTAGTCTCTTTGTTTTCTTAACGAAAAACGATTCGACTTTAATATGATTTAATTTCTTGCTTAACTTTCTTGTTTTAAGATTTTTTGTAAAAAAATATAT
>JAABUJ010007416.1_pt1 | contig 10259 bp, 8 predicted proteins | sample 5559131 | NCBI WGS metagenome assembly JAABUJ01 (sample SAMN10711875, study PRJNA513366) | rock metagenome | isolation source: Antarctica rocks | place: Antarctica: Victoria Land, Mt New Zealand nord | collected 2016-01-07 | reverse complement strand
CGATAATTAACATGCAAAGTTTGAAAGAAATAGACTCGTATCTTAACATTTTATTGTTAAAGTGTTAATTAATAACAAATTTTAAACTAGTAAATACTAGAACAAAATCAATTTAACTACTCTTTTTTTATTCAAATATTAATAACATAATTAATTGTGTATAAAGATATTCAATCTTATTTTATCTCGCGTTCTCGAATTGTTGTTGTTATTGTTTAATATCAACAACTTACATTCTAAAATACTATTTAACTTTTTACATTAATTATTTTTTAAGATTAACAACAATATAATAATTAACATAATCTTTAAGATATCGTACATAAATAATATTGTCTAAAATAGCAAATTCTTTTTGAAATTAATCTTCGCTATAACAATTAAGTTGTTAATTATTGCTTGCGTTAATTTATTAATTTATTTTTGTTTCGTTTCGAAGTTAAAGCGATTTCGCACAATTGTCTTAATGCGCTTTTAACTTATTTGTACTCTTTTAACATTTTTGTTACTTTCGAATGCGTTTATTGTTCATGTGTCAATTTATAAATTATCTAATATGCAACAACAATAACAATTGAGTAAGTTTAAACACTTGTAAAATCTTCAATTGATCGATTGTCTAAATAATAGAATTGTAAAAAGCTTCGAACATAAAATGTAAAATCTAATCAAACTTAAAAATTGTATAATAAGCATTAGATTTTTCGATTTTTTCGAAAATTACGACTTGAAGACAATAATAAAAGCGCGTCAAACGTAATACGTATTTGATTTTGACATTATTAGATAAAGCATAGACAAAAGTAGCAAATTAAACAACAAGAATACTTACAATAATTATAATCGACATTGTGTTGCACAATAAAATTGATTAACAACATTTTTAAATTGTAAAAAGACAACTTTGATGCATTTATTAACAAGAAAGTCGATTTTTCTTTAAATTAAATTATGTTGCTCTTAGACTTGCTACAAAAAAAATCTAAAAACTCGCTATAATATTCTTTATATCGAATTTGAACGTGTCTAGACACACTAAAATCTAGTTCAAGCCATCGCGCATAAGCTATCGTCTAGCTTCAACCCTAGCGTCGCCCTAACTTAAGCGAGTATTTAGGGTTGACTTTAGGGTTAAAGGTTTTTCTGCAGGCAGGTCTAAGTACTAAGGCAAGAGAGACCCCTGCTTCAACATAGACGTCGATAATATTAGCGCCGCCAAGCTTTTGACGCCGTGCAGTACTTGGCGGCAACAGGCGTGGAGTTGATCTTGAGGCTGAGTGTGATCTATGGAATATAAAGGTCTCGCATAAAGATCACTTCATCACTGTGAATTCCTATGTCCTGCTCGTGGGCTCGTAACTCCAACTCAGACCTCGAATCAACGCATTACCAACACTTGCCCTTCGACAAGCAATAGTCCCCTCGAAACTCTACCAGCATGGAGCATATGAGGACGCAAACCTGAGCTCGGCTCGACATTGCCCACAGAGAACATAGCAAACGGCACTAAAGTCTTACGCGTCTGCTGCGAGGCCCCGCTCGACTTCTTCACCTCTGCAACATCTCACGGCCAGATCGTCGTCATGCGCACAGCAATGCGCTACATCGCCATCATCGCAGTAGCCATTATCTCCATATTTGCGTTCTTGGCTGTCTTCAATATCTTCCAATTTGGCATCTGCAACGTGTTCCCGTCGACATGTGGTACAACAGCCGACCACCTCATCTGGGGCTGGGCAGGCTACGGATCGGAAATGAAGTGGGTCCCCGGTAAAGGATGGGAGCCCGTGTATAACCCGATCTGAAAGTATCAATGTCATCTACCATCTTCTTTTTTATTTCCGTCGGTAGTATGACCGTATCCAGCGAGCGACGTGTTTTCAATTGCGGTAACCCCCATGGATTCCACTGTCGAGGTGTTTCATCCGTTTGCGTGAAAACCCGCACATGCTCCCCCAGCGGGCGCTGAGAGATCGTTGCTATGATGAGCTTTAACTCCACGTGGGATATTCCGAGGCGAGTTATCCTCAAGGACTCTTAAGCGTTCGAACGATCACCGGCTTCCGACTTGACTTCGCGTGCGATCAGCAGTACACCCAAAGAGGAGAACATGACACATGTTCCGTAACCCAATTCAAACTTGGGAGACCCTGCAGGTTGGCCAAAATTCTCAGTCTCGTCGTAAGCGCATGTGGATTCACCGTCAATCATATCATTGAACGCATGAAGCCCATAGTAGTCCAAAGATGTCTCTACCCGAGGAAGAAGAATGGAACTCTGCAATCAACGCATGAGGAATAGAGAAAGAAGTACTCTGTGGTATGGGCATGTCTAACAATACTCCAATTCCATTCCAAAGAAAACAAAGACACACCACTAAACCCATGACCTCGAGTCCCCAATGTCGCTTACAACCTATAGCATACTCATGAAACCCCAATGCTGAACCGCATCTAGCAATCAAACGTTCTCCTTATCCTCCTCGCACCCAAACCCACTACACCGCTTCCTCAGGCCCCCCACCCTAGTGGGAGTGCTCCCATCCCTGACTCTGTTCCCAGAACCGAACAATCCCATCAGCGGCATCCTATCTCTTGTCCTACCACGCTCGTTCAATGCCTTTCCAAGGGTTATTGCCTTTTCGAGGGCTACCTCTCGAGGACTGCGCTCCACGCGATCGGCTTGAGAGGGGCTCGACAAGGCGTTCCTAAGCGAACGAACAGCAGTTTGTCTCCCAGCTGCCGGAGAGGGCGTACCGGGCCGGTACAGAGACGCCAGGAAATCGTCGTCGGACTCAGTTTGCTCATCTGAGTCGCTGGAGTTGCGTTCGCTGAGGGAGGACTCGGTAGTGTGATCTTCGATACGGACTTTGGTCCTCGGCTCCGCATGTCCGCTTTCTGGCTCACTTTCTTCGTCCGTGGGCTTTTGTAGGGTCAATTTTGGACCGGCCATACCATCGTCGAGCAGAACATTAACGTGAATGGTGTCGCTGCCGGGGTTACTCTCAAAGCAACTGGAATCTTCGGAGACTCTTTCATTCTCGCTGTCGCTTTGCTCAAGGCCTTCGGAAGAGGCAGTGAATGCTTCGCTGAAGTTGATGCCGAGCCTGGCGCTTTGCCTGCTTTCCTCGGTTGCCCAGCTCTGCTTTGTAGCTTCAAAGAGTTGTTTGCGTTCCTCGGCGCTGAGCTTCTCATCCTTACCGCCGTCGGCGCGCTTCTTGCAAAGAATATCCCACAGCAGGGCTTGTTCCTTCTGAAGCTTGGGGTCATCATAAGAGTCAAAATCCATTTCATGAGTACTTGAGACTGCACTTTCCTGGCTGTCTTCGAATTCCGTGTCAGTGTCGGTTCCGAACATCGAGTCTTTGCGCGAACCTGGGAGCTCATCGGGGTTTCTCGAGATAGTTGGTGACACTGATGAATGGGATGAACTATCCTGGTCCATGCATGACGGTGTTGCTGGTACCACATCGCCATCGTCCATCGTATTCTCCAAAGGATCGTTGCCAATTGGCTCATCGTCATCCACGTGTTCGCGTGTCTTCTTGACTGGCGAATCTTCAAAGCTGACACCGCGAGACCTCTTGCGTGGACTTTGTTCTTGGGATGATGGTCGCTTGTGCAGAGACTCAGCCAACGCGAAGATCTCAGCCGAAGCAGGATGGATGATGATTTCTTCTCGGAAGACTAACTGATTCTCAGTGTGAGCCTCGGAGCCTAGCGTTATGTCTCGACGTAAAGATCCGTCAGCTACAGCATGTTCAACGGCTTCCATTGGCACACTTGCTGAGGCGAAGGAGGCAGGTATAAACACATCCTTGGATGGATGTGCTTTCTTAATGCTTGCCATTGATTCGCGGAAATCTTTCAAGAGGTTTCGCCAGACTTGCGACGGCTTGTTATGAAGATGCTCGGGATGTCTATAAGAAATGTACTTAGCGGAGCATTTACTTGAGAAGCGCTGACGATTGACTGAACGGCCGCTAATATGAGTCCCATTACCATAGAGCGCTAGCTTGACAGATGATGCATAGGCCTCTAGGTCTGTCTGTGGATTAGGTCGGGGGTTCGGAGGTCCGGAGCGCTCCAGGGCTTGTTGAGCAGCTGGCGCCTTGGTGTGAGAGTCTTCGGTAGACGCAAAATCCTGGCTGTCGAGGCTGTTCATCTTCCTCACTTTACGCATTACTGACTGGTCGGAAGCTAGCAATTGGGTTGCGCAGAAGCGATACGACGGGGAGCGCTGATCTTTCCGATGTACTTCGAGCCTTTCGGACGGTATCGCTGGTTTTGGAGAGACGTAGATGGACGGCTCCAGTACGGACTCTAAAAGAGAACACCCGCTAATGACTCTCGAGAACCGACGTTGAGTAGCACTAGCAACACGTTGACCTTTCGTCGACTGCATAGGTATGATCTGTGGACTTGGTGTAAAACCCTTGGACCAAAAAGGAAGTACTTTGATTGTCAGACGAGCTCGGAGAGTGCGTTCAATGCATAACGACCCAAGTCTCTCAATGCGGACAGCCTTCACTTCAACGCGGAGTAGATTGATGATCGCATAAGGGCCTACGCGTCCTGCGCGGTAGACTTTGCCAAAGATGGAATCATCTTCACCATCTCGAACCTCGGAGAAGACTGGGACAATGCCCTTCCACCCTGAGATCCGACCGTCCCACTCTAGCCAAGAGACTGGGGCCTCAAGATAGAACCTTGTTTCGACGTGGCAACCAAGAGTCCCGGAGAAAGAGTTAGAACAATAATGTGGAATGATTGTCAACTCCTGACCTTCATGAGGCCGGAAGTCCAGCCCAGTGAAAGCCAGGTATTCAGGATACCAACCGGCCTCGATCAAGGGAGTAGCAGATGGAGAGGCGGCTTCAGGCTTGTAAGACTTTATGAGGACATCAATAGCGCCATAGTGAGGGTCATCTGGCTTGTTAACGATGAGGCAATCACTCTTAGCGAGGTAGAGATCTATTAGCCTGTCGAGTGGAAATTGGGCTGAATCGCCCACTAATCGACCTTGAGAAGCCAACGTCGATGCAATATCGCTGGCCAGCTTCTGTGGATCAAGCTGGAGGCGCTGACAATGATTGACAGGCATGCTGTTTGCTTTTTCCGCATCAGAGATACGGGATACCGCCAAGGACTCCCACTGCGGGTCGGTGAGTTGACCTGAGACCAAGTAGCTAATGGTTCGCTCGAAGACCTGATGAATACGGAAAAGGTTGTGGGCCTCAATGGAAGTTAGGCCTCTCCAAATGGTGCACATATCAATGTGCTCAACGGGCTCTGCGTCATGAACAAAGGCCAGGGAGCGCATTGCAGGGGAATCTCGTTCAAACGCCGAGATGTAGGGTTGTATCACTGGTAAGTAGACGTCTTTGACGCCTGTCCAAGCAATGCGGGGAAGACCTTCAATGCGGAAGTGAGGAAGGTCTCTATGGATTTTCGACGGAAGAGCGAGTTCGTTATCCAACGGTTCGAGATGCTGTACGTAATTAGCTTCCACAGAACAAAGAAGACGAGCCCGTACCGGTGGGACGAGGGGCCCAACCTCAGCTTTACCACCTACAAAAGTAGCGGATGGGCCTATTTGCATTTGCTCCGTTTGCACCGATGAAACAACATCGGTATAGAATTCAAGTGGCGTATCCTCAATGTACTTTCCAGGTGATAGTCGGAGACCTTTGTGCTGAGAGTGCGGACCATATGATGGGGGTGACCTAGGCCGAATATTGGACAGGTCTCCATAACTTTTCGATGGCCGTCGACGTTGAGGGAATGTACCATAGAAGTGGTCAGGCTCCCTGCGAACTGGCCCTGGCGACTCACTGCAAACAGGCTTAGTAGGGGCATTGCTGAGAGAACCTGCGGCGGATGGAGTCATAAGAGAAGACAGCGTGGTCAAATTCCCAAGGGGCACCTGAGTAGCCCTGATAGCTGTCAGCAACTGCCAAAGTCAGGGCATGAGTGAGAAACTGCATACATGGTTTTTTGGGAGGCTTCCGTGCAGATGAGTGAATACTGTGACGAATAGTGGTAAGACTGCAGCAAAGCTGATAAAGCGAATCAAAAGCTCTCAGCAAGAAGCCAAAACCGTCTGTTGAAATGAACAAGAACTGGGAAGATAGACTTGCTGAAAATGACTTTTCAACTCTCTTCTAGCTCAAGGCAGGTGCATTTGGTTCAAATAGTGGAGCAGTCTAGGGAGGAAGGTACCATCGTTGACATTGCGATAACGCAATGGTGGCTGCGAAACTTTTGTGATCTGCTGCCAATCTATGCATAGACAACGTTCTACGAGATTAGGAAGTCCATAACCCAGAGTTGCCTGCACCATGACTTTCTGTGCACCTGTAGGCGAAAGTGGAGCCCTCGAAGGCTAAGCTCCCTTCAAGCATATTGGATGGAGCATGCTGGTCAGCTTCTGATATGAAATATGAAGAGCATGACACATTCCTGTGATCTTTGTTGCCATCCTAATTCTTGGATATGTTGTGAGGCTATGTTTGAATATCGGGACGGGTCTATTTTGTTTGTAGAACGTCATACCGCGTCCATACTTGCTCTGGTGCTCAACTGCTCGTTCTTGTTGCCAAGCTTCGAGATCTGCAAGAAGGCATCGCACCCATAGCCTTCTAAGCTGTGCAGCTCCAGGCTACCAGCCCAATATTCTGCATATACCCTGCTCATCGGTAGGCCCATGCCAAGTCGCAGGTTCGGCGGCCGCGATGTCAGTGATGAAAGCGAGCTGTCCAACAATCGTGTATTCTTCAGGCCGTCCAGATTGACACTATCAGCACCACCCTGAAATGGCTTCAGCTCTTGCATGGTAGCCGCCATCTTGGGCACCTGCAAGAGGTTTCTCAGACGCGTCTGATTTCGAGGGCCTTTGCCGAAGGACCACAGGTCGGGCAGGATATCTTTCGGTATGCCACCCCCTTGGTCCGAAATTCGTATGATGACATGCTGTGGTGCCTCACAGATCAAGACCTGGATGGGTGGCAAGGCTCCGATCTGGCCCGGTTGTCTTTCAATGACCGCCTGGATCGAGTTCCGTAGAAGCTCCCCAACGATATATTGCAGATGACTCAATATGTACGGGAATGTCGCCTCTAGGTGACCTTCGAGTACGATGTCCGGCAAAACGCATGAAGGTCCGTAGGCTGCTCTAGCAAGATCTCTAGCCCTTTCGCCACAGTCTGCAACCACCTCCCGCGCGTTGCACCGAAGAAAGACCTCGCCCACGAAATCGAGATTGGGATCCTGCTGATTTTTCGCATCTGGGAAATGCCAAGGGGAGTTAAATGTTTCCGTCAACGCCAAATGCTGTTCTGCAATGACTCGGCGTGAGATACGCTACTCTATGTCAACCCAATTGTCAGGGGCGCGGGTCATCAACGTACCGCTTTAAGCAATGTGTTCATGAATGTATCCAGCTGTTCTGGCCGCATCATATCCTGGCATTCAATGACTCCCATGGCGAGCCTCGGAATGACGGTCAAATGCTCCTGGAGGGTTTTGCTTATGACCGCGCAGTACCGATCATTGTCTTCCACTGTCTTGATCTCGGGCACTCTCCTCAATGTCTCGAAGGCCTTGTAGTAGAGCTCGTAAACGTGGGACATGCGCGGATTGGTAACCACGACGAATGGCAGTGTCTGCATGTCGCGTAGACGGTGCGCAAGCCTTTGGACGGTCAGCCTGACGCGAAATGCAGCGCCGTGTTGAGAGTGACCTGGTGGGGAGCTCATTGCGCACATAATTCGCCGAGCTGATGAGCCGGTTCTCGGTCAGACTGCGGCCAAAGAAGGTCAGTTGGCGCAAGCTGATGGGTCGAGCCTCTTTTTGCACCCATCTACAAGCAGGTCAGATTGAATGTTCGCTTGTAGATCGAAACGCATGAACCCACTCATCAAGTATGACTGCTGGTCGCCAGGGAGGTGCCGCAGAGGCGACGCAGCGTCTTTGGCGTACTGCGCAGAGGGGGCATCGCGGTGTGACTCGCCAGAGTCTTAAGGTTCTCATTGCGGTATGCCATGTGGTGGAGTCTGAGCTGACGCACAGCAAGATCAAGGTAGAATCCGCATGGCGTCCGAATCAAGCTGTAAAGTATAAAGTAGGTGCTCAGGATGGAGTATGCGTGGGATGGGATTAATATCAATTGATCTGAATCTTGGATTCGGCAGCAAAAGAAAACCCGGGGAAATGCACGTGCCCCACCACGCTGCTCATGCTGCCGCCCGTGGCCCTTGCAAGCTCCATCACATCCATTCTTTTTCGCAAATTGAGCCCTCCTCTGCAATAGCGATGCGTGTAATCGTGAAATCGTAATTAGGCCCGACTTGTTCTACCTGACGGTTTGGGAATCGTAGTCGCCGCTGACGAATACTGCAACACCTGCCTGGATTTTGATTGTGAAGAAAGCAGGAGGTCGGAGAGCTTCATCGACTTGGAACACTCATCACTTATTGACCCACGTTCACAAGTGCCGCAGTCATACGAAGAGTAATTGGAGGATTCACAAAGATTGCCCTATGATGTAGAGTGTGATTTCTCCCAAAGCTTCGTCATCATCCGCTCGATCCAAGAAGCCGTAGCTGCTACCTTAGTACTTTTGGCTAGGGACACTCGGACACGTCGTCGACGCATTCCACTTATCACACGCCATATCACATTTAGCAGCGTCATCTGTACGCCAGCTGACTCTTCGAAGCGCAGGTCCGACCTCAGTATAAAACTGGAGAAAGACCTGCCCTTTCCGCGGTCCTTCAACGCCGCTCGCTCCGCATCATGGATCCTGTAAGCCGCAACCTCGACAGCAACGAGATGGACACCAGTGCTCCGGATGACGCCGTCACTGACTTAAAGGCCCAACTGGGTGATCTGCAGATTGGTGGGGGTGGTGACATGCTCATTGACGACTACGACCCCGTCGACGAGAAGCAAGATGTTGCGATCATTACCCCAGATGACTCTGCGGAGGAGTCCGAACCCCTGGCAGACGACTGTACGTAATACATCCTCCGCTAAAGACAAGGGTCTGGGTGCTGATACATGGTGCGCTAGTAGACGAGGGTATGAAAACGTGGATACAATCACCACTTCCCGATCTGGAAATCGCCTACGAGGAGGTCTTCACCTGGAACATAGAAAACTATAGAAGTCTGAATTTTAGGGAGCGAGGACCCAAATTTGAGTGTGGTGGATACCCTTGGTACGGTTACACGGTGCAGGAGAATCGCTCAGGAGCTCGTCGGAGTATACTGACAAGAAATGTAGGCGAGTATTGCTATTTCCTAGAGGGAACAACGTCGACCATGTCTCCATGTACCTGGAGCAAGGCAATGAGGAAGATGAGAAGGTGCCGGACGGCTGGTATGCCTGCGTGCAGTTCACTCTGGTCATGTGGAACAAGAACGATCCATCAATATTCAAATCGCAGAGTAAGATGCTAGAGAGATGTTGAATAAGAAGAGGGCTGATATTGGTGATAGCCGCCAACCATAGATTCAACGCCGAAGAAGCAGACTGGGGATTCACAAGGTTTGCGGAGATCCGGAAAATGTTCAACCCATCCTGGGAGGGCAAAGGAAGACCTATGGTCGAGAATGACGCCGTCAACATTTCCGCCTATCTCCGCATATACAAGGATCCGACGGGCGTCTTGTGGCATAACTTCATCAAGTCAGTCGGCCAGAGTCGCGAGCGTGAACAATCTGACTGGATTGCAGTTACAATTCGAAGAAGGAAACTGGCATGGTGGGCCTCAAGAACCAAGGCGCTACATGTTATCTGAATTCCCTTCTCCAATCGCTGTACTTTACGAATGCTTTTAGGAAGGTTAGTCAAATCGGTGCGTACCCATCGGGCTCTTCGATCTAATTCTCCATAGGCTATTTACCAAATTCCAACGGAGAACGAGGCAGATAAGAAGAACAGCGCTTGGGCTTTACAAAGATTATTCTACCTTCTGCAAAGTAATGAGGATGCGGTGGGTACGCAAGAACTCACAGCTTCATTCGGGTGGGAGACGAAGCACATCTTCGAACAGCAAGATGTCCAAGAATTATCGCGCATACTGATGGAACGCATGGAAGCGCGCATGAAAGGTACCGACGCCGAGAATGCGCTTCCGAGAATGTTTGTGGGGAAGATGAAGACCTACATTTCATGCATAAATGTCGACTATGAGTCCTCAAGGATAGAAGATTTCTGGGACATCCAGCTTAATGTCAGTGGGAACAAATGCCTCGA
>JAABUJ010007413.1_pt1 | contig 10263 bp, 7 predicted proteins | sample 5559131 | NCBI WGS metagenome assembly JAABUJ01 (sample SAMN10711875, study PRJNA513366) | rock metagenome | isolation source: Antarctica rocks | place: Antarctica: Victoria Land, Mt New Zealand nord | collected 2016-01-07 | reverse complement strand
CAGTTCGACCCGCAGGTGGTCGCCGCCTTCCTGGCCCTGCACCGGCGCGGCGCGATCGCCTAGCGCCGAGCGGGGATACGCCCGGGCCGGGATGGCGGGTGCGCCGGTCGCGGCCGATGCGCCGGGCGCCCGCCGGAGGGGTCGCGGGGCCTGCGAGGGCGCGCGCTTCGCTCCCGGGCACGCGGTGTCGCGCGGGCGGAGACGCAACCGCGTGCCGGTGCGCGCGTGGCAGCGGAACCGCTGCGCGCCCGGCGCCGCCCACGTCGGCGGTCCCGTGGTGCCGGGCGCCGTGCTGCGGGGACCGTGCGCGCCCGTGGCGACGGCGCAACACCGCCGGGGCGGTGCCGCGTTGGCCGGGGAGCCCGCCGGCGATCCGCCGCGACCCGCCGAATCGGCACCCGCGACCGGGACCACATGCCCATAGGCCGCCCCGCATGCCGCTCGTATGCTTGAGCGGGCCGCGTTGTACCGCCGACGCGGTGAGCGATGGTGTGTTGACCAGGAACCCCATGAGCACAGCCCGCGCCACCAGCGAGACCACAGCGTGCCCCGCCATGCACCGGGAGGAGGACGCCCTGCACGACAGCGAGGCGCGCCACCGCGGCCTCGTCGAGCACAGTGCCGACGCGATGCTGCTGACCGCGTCCGGGGGCCGGATCCTCGCGGCGAACCCGGCCGCCTGCCGCCTGTTCGGCCGCACCGAGGAAGCGCTGTGTCGCCTGGGACGGGAGGTGCTGGTCGATCCGGCCGACCCGCGCCTGCCTGCCCTGGTGGACGGGCACCGGCGCGGCGGGCGGTTCCACGGGGCACTGACGCATCTCCGGCGCGACGGGAGCCCCTTCGCGGCCGCGGTCACCTCGGTCGTCTTCCGGGATCGCGACGGGCAGGTGCGGGCCAGCACGACCATCCGCGACATCGGCGCGCGCCAGCGGGCGGCGGCGGCGCGGTGCCGGAGCGCGGAGCAGTTCCGCGGCGCCTTCGCGCAGGCGGCGGTCGGCATGGCGCTGGTCGGGCTGGACGGGCGCTGGCGGCGCGCGAATCGCGCGCTCTGCGCCTTCCTCGGCTATCGCGAGGCGGCCCTGCGCGCCACCGACGTCCAGGCGCTCACCCACCCCGACGACCGCACCCGGGACGGACGGCGGGTGGCGGCCCTGCTCGCCGGGACGATCGAGGACTACCGGCTGGAGCGGCGCTACCGCCACCGCGACGGGCGCTATAGCTGGGCGCTGCTGGGCGTGTCGTTGGTGCGCGACGAGCACGGCGTGCCGCTGCAGTTCATCGCCCAGCTCCAGGACATCGACGGGAGGAAACGGGCGGAGGCGGCGCTGCGCACGAGCGAGGCCCGCGCCCGCGCGCTGCAGGTCGCCGCCGAGCGGCAGGCGCGGGGTTTGCGCCTCCTGGACCGGGTCCGGATGGCGATCGCGCGGGAGCTGGACCTGGCGGCCGTCGTCCGGGTCGTCGTCGAGGCGATCGCCGCGACCTTCGGCTACACCCAGGTCAGCCTCTACCTGCGCGAAGGGGCGGAACACGTCCTCCAGCACCAGGTCGGCCACGACCGCGTCCTCGCGCGCGTCCCGGTGACGGCGGGGGTCTCCGGCCGCGCCGTCCGCGCGGGCCGGGCGCTCCTGATCGCCGACGTGGCGACCGACCCCGACTTCCTCGGCGCGATCGACGGCCTGACCTCCGAGATCTGCGTGCCGCTCCACGACGCGGGTGCGCCCGCCGGGTTCCTGAACGTCGAGAGCACCGGCGGCGTGCGGCTCGATGCGACCGACCTGCGCCTGCTGGCAGCGCTCGGCGAGCAGGTCGGCCTGGCGATCGAGCGGGCACGCCTCTACGCGGCGCTGCGGGCGAGCGAGGCGCGGCTGGCGCACCTGGCGCTGCACGACCCCCTGACCGGCCTGCCGAACCGGCGTGGCCTGGGCGATGCGCTGGGCGCGGCGCTGGCCCGACGCGGGCGCGGCGGCCCGCCGGTGGCGCTGTTGTATCTCGACCTGGACGACTTCAAGGGGGTCAACGACGCGCTGGGGCACGCGGCGGGCGACTCCCTGCTGGGGGCGGTGGCGGAGCGGCTGCGGGCCTGCCTGCGCGCGGGCGACACCCCGGCGCGGCTCGGGGGGGACGAGTTCGCCGCCCTGCTGGTGGGCGCGGGCGCGGGCGCGGTACGGGTCGTCGCGGCACAGATCCTGGCGGCGCTGACGGCCCCGGTGCGGCTCGGGACGGCGACGGCGACGGTCTCGGCGAGCGTGGGCGCGGTGCTCGCCACGGGCGGCGAGACCGCCGACGCCCTGCTGCGGCGGGCCGACACCGCCTTGTATGCCGCCAAGCGCGCGGGGAAGAACCAGGTGCGCTTCTGCGCCGATCCGGCGGGTGGCGCGGGGGAATAACCCCCGCACCGGACAAGGCCTTTTCGCCCTCGGCTCGCCGACCGCCGCTCGTGCTCGCGAGCGCCTCCGGAGGACGCGGGCAATAGCCCCTGCTGCAGGAGTGACTACAGAAGCCGAGGCGGGCGGGCGTTGCAACACCGCGACGAAATAGCGGGCCACCGTCTCGTTTCATCGGCAGCCCCACCGCTTCGTAGAGCGGTGGGGCTGCCATCGTTGTCACAAACTGGGGCTGGATTGCGGACGGATCATCGCTTACTGCCCCGTACTACCGCAGCGGGACGGGCGAGCCAATAGCCGAGAATTAGCGCGGTCGGGATCGGGACGATGATCGGCGTGCCGCTCGGGGCCTGGCCCTTCGGGCGCTTTCGCCCCCTGCCCCTGATCGCTACCGCCGCCCTCGGCATCGTGGCGACGATGGCGGCGCTCAGCCTCTCGCAGAGTTTCCTGCTCGTCGCCCTGGCCCTCTTCGTCAATGGCGTACTGACTGGTATCACCGATATCGCGGTGATCACCACCGTGCAGCGCACGGTCGCGGACAAGATCGGGCGGGCGTTCGGGTTGATGTTCTGGATCCTCGCCTTGGGGCAGATCACGGGGGCGCTCGGCGGCAGCATCCTGATCCGCTATGGCACACCAAGCGGTGCGGCGCTCATCCTCAGCGGCGTGTGCATCGCCATCATCGCCGGACTCGTCTACGCCACACGCCAGGATTTCCGCGCCACAGCAGAGATAGCATCCGCCGATCGATCGGCGGATGCGGGATGCCGGGGGCGCTCAGTCGCATCCGATCCCCGTTTCATCGAGCGCGCGGACCTGTTCGAGCAACGAGGCGAGATCGGGATCGTCGCCGCTGATCGGGACGCCGCTGCGTATCCGCGCGGCGACGATATGCGCCATCACCACCGCCGCACGCGCCGCGCCCGCATCGTACGAAGACGCAGGGGTGGCGATGGCGAGGCGCATCGGTGCCGGGGAAAAGAGTTCCAATTCATCCTCATCGAAAATCGAGACGCTCGAGGCCGCATCGGTCGCGTGCGGAGTGCCGTGAGCGGGGGGGCGATCGTTCACCAGGCCATCGAGGCTGGGGAGGGGCGACAAATCCTGTTCCGGCGGGGCGAGCGGGGCGGTTGGGCGCGGCTCGCGCGATTGCGACATCAGCACGGCGAGGCGCTCTTCCACCAGCTTACTCGGCGTAGGCGGGCCACTCGGCGCGGCGGAGACCACGGGGGGCGGGGCCACCGCCGACTCAGCCGCCGTAGTGACTTGCTTCTTATCACGGCGCAGAATCGCATCCCGCAGGATGCGCTCCAGATCGGAGTCGGTCAGCAGGAACGTCTCGAGGCGCGGTGTCACCTCGCGCGAGGTCGGCCTGACGAGGACTTGCAGGATCACCCCCTCATCGACCTCGTTGATGCTGATGTTCGACCACCCGCGCTCGTCGATCAGAGCACCGACCGCCCGGAAGACATCCTCGTAATCGGTCCCACTAAGCCCCGCGAACAGTTTCATCGCTCCCTGCCCTTCCTCTGCGCACCACACGGGGCGGCCCCATGTCGCGGGCGGCGCATCACCGACCGAGATGATCGAGTTCCACCAGCATCTCATCGGCGGTGATGGTGTCGCTACTCATCTGGATGGTCCGGCGCTCGATCGCGCGCAGGCCACGCACGACGAACCCGCCATCGACTTCGATCAGGGTGAGCCCTTGCGGCTCGAAGCCCCGTCGCAGCAACAACCGCACGACCGCGCGATAGCGATCCTCCACCGAGGAGGGATCGCCGCGTCGTTTGCGTCCCCAGGCCATCGCTCCCCCTCTCGTTACGCCCCATACGCGCCCGTCTGGACAACGGCAGAAGGGCAGGACTCGGACCCGCAAGTTCCTTTAAGGATAGCGAGCGCCGGTGTGGAGCGGAATGGCCCCGAGGTAGGACTTTGCTCCCAAATGCCGCCCGGTGCAAATTGGCCGCGCCGGGCGAACGGCTCAGGTGAAGCTGGCCGGGATGAGGTAATTCCCCAGGACCGTCTGGAGCGGCCCGGCGATCGCGCCGAAGACATTGATCCCGAGGAAACTCGGCACGAAGAGGAGGACGAGCAGGATCGCGAAGCCGTAGCGCTCCAGCGGCGCGAGGATGCCGTACCAGAAGTTCGGCAGCAGGCCGGTCAGGATCTTGTGACCATCGAGCGGCGGGACCGGGATCATATTGAACGTCGCCAGGAGGACATTGAGGCCGATGCCGGTGAAGATAAGCTGCTGCACGAACGGCGGCCAGCTCTCGAACGCGGCGGGCGCGACCCAGAGCGGCAACGCGAAGAGCGCCGCCTGCACCACATTCGAGAGCGGCCCCGCCGCCGCGACCAGCAGCATCCCCCGCTTCGGGTCGCGGAAATTGTTCGGGTTGACCGGCACCGGCTTCCCCCAGGCGATCGGCGCGAAGCCGATGATCAGCAGCAGGGTGAAGAGGAAGCCGAGCGGGTCGAAGTGCGCGACCGGATTCAGCGTCACCCGGCCCAGGCGCGCGGCGGCGGCGGCCCCCTCGACCGCACCCCCGCGCCGGCGCGCCCTGATCGCCCCGCCTCTGGAACGCCGGTGTCGCGTCAGGGGCGGCGGGCGGCGGGGCGCGCGGGGGGCGTGCCGACGGGGAGGGGGGCGGGGCGCGGGCGGCGGGCGCGCCATTGGCGCAATTCCCCCGTGCTCGGGGGCGACGGCCGGTCGCCCGGCCCGGCGCCCGGCAGCGGCAGCGGCCCCGCGGCCAGCAGCGCGGCGAGGGCGGCCGCCGGCAGCGGGCGGGCGAAGTGGTACCCCTGCGCGAGGGTGCAGCCCAGCCGGATGAGCCCCGCCGCCTGCGCGGCCGTCTCCACCCCCTCGGCGACGACCGCCAGCCCGAGCGCGTGCGCCAGGCCGACGACCGCCCCGACGATCGCGGTGTCCTCGGCGTCCGCGCCCAGCCCGTCGACGAAGGCCTTGTCGACCTTGAGGGTGTCGACCGGGAAGCGCTTGAGGTAGGCCAGGCTGGAGTAGCCCGTGCCGAAGTCGTCCACCGCCAGCCCGACCCCCAGGTCCTTGAGCTGCCAGAGGGTGGCCAGCGTGCCCGGCGCGTCGCCCATCAGCACCCCCTCGGTGATCTCCAGTTCCAGCCCGGCCGGGTCGAGGCCGGCGTCGCGGAGCGCCCGGGCCACCGCCGCCACCAGCTCGGGGTCCTGGAACTCGCGCGCGGAGAGGTTGACGCAGACGACCGGGGCGCGGTCGCCGTGGTCCCGCCGCCAGGCCGCCGCCTGGCGGCAGGCCGCCCCCAGCACCCAGCGCCCGATATCGCGGATCAGCCCGGTCTCCTCGGCGAGCGGGATGAAGCGCCCCGGCGGGACCGGGCCGCGCGCGGGGTGGTCCCAGCGGACGAGCGCCTCGGCGCGGCGGACCCGCCCGTCGGTCAGCGCCACGAGCGGCTGGTAGGCCAGCGCCAGCTCCCCCCGGGCGACGGCATGGCGCAGGTCGGCCTCCAGCTCGAGGCGCGCCACCGCCGCGGCGTTCATCGCCGGGTCGAAGACGGCGTAGTCCCCCTTGCCCGCGGCCTTGGCGCGGTAGAGGGCGGTGTCGGCCTCCCGCAGCAGGCCGCCCGGATCGGCCGCACCCGCCCGGCCGACCGCGACCCCGATGCTGGCATGGACGGTGACCTCGCGCCCCTCGAGCGGGTAGGGCGCCCATAATAGCGGACAGGCGACGATATGCGCGGCGAGGCGCGTCGCCGCGCCCGGGTCGGCCAGGCCCTCCAGCACCACGGCGAACTCGTCGCCGCCGAGGCGGGCGAGGGTGTCGCCCGGGCGCAGGCAGCAGCCGGGCAGGCGCGCGGCGAAGGCGACGAGCAGCCGGTCCCCGGCGGCGTGGCCGAGCGAGTCGTTGACGTGCTTGAAGCCGTCCAGGTCGAGGAGGAGCACGCCCACCGCCGCGCCGCTGGGCGCGCCGCGGGCGAGGGCGTGGTCGAGGCGGTCGAGGAGGAGGGCGCGGTTGGGCAGGCCGGTGAGGGCGTCGTGGAAGGCCTGGTGCTGGAGCCGTTCCTCCAGGGCCCGGCGCGCGGTGATGTCGAGGACGGCCCCGACCCGTCGCTGCCGACCCTCCGCGTCGACGACGACATGCGAGCGGTCGTGGACGACGCGGACGTCGCCATCGGGGCGGACGACGCGGTACTCCAGGCCGCGCGGTCCACCCGCGCCCGGTCGTCGGGGTGGACCGCGGCCAGGAAGGCGGCATACGACGGCGCGGTGCCCTGCGGGGCGAGGCCGAAGATGCGGAAGGCCTCGTCCGACCAGTGCGTCTCCCCGGTCGCGGGGTCGGCCTCCCAGCTGCCGAGGTGGGCGAGTCCCTGCGCGGCGGCCAGGCGCGCCTCGCTCGCCCGCAACGCCCCCTCCGCCCGCACCCGCTCGGCCAGCTCCGCCTGCGCGGCCGCGTAGAGCCGGGCGTTCCCCACGGCGGCGGCGATCTGGCCCGCGAGCGTCGCGAGCGTCGCCACTTCCTCCTCCGAGAAAGGGACGTCCGGGCGCCAGACCGCCAGCGCGCCAGTGACCCGTCCGCCCGCCAGGAGCGGCAGGCCGAGCCAGGCGACGCCCGTGGTTTCGCCCAGCGGCCCGTTGACGCGCACACCGCGTCGGCGGCATTCCGCCGCATAATCGGGTACATGCAACGGGCGCGCTTCGTCGATGACGGCCCAGCCGAGGCCGCCCGAGCCGCGCGGCTGTCGGTCCTGCCACTCGGGGTGGCGGATCCCCTCCAGCACGAAGTCGCGGTAGTTGAGCGCACTCATCGCCTCGTCCAGCAGCGCGATCCAGCCGTTGGCCACGCCGCTGACGCGCGCGACCTGCGCCCAGGCGTGGTCGAGGGCGCGATCGAGATCCAGCTCCCCGCCGAGCACGCGCCCCGCCTCGCCCAGCGCCGCCAGGTGCGCGTTCTGTCGGCGTAGTGCCGCCTCATCGTCCTTGCGCGCGGTGATATCGCGCGAGTTGAGGACGATCGCCCCGACCGCCGGGTCGGCGAGCAGGTTGGTGGCGACGCCTTCGAGCCACCGCCAGGAGCCGTCGCGGTGGCGCAGGCGCAGCGTCAGCGTGACCCCGACCGCGGACGTCCGCCGGAGCTGCCTGGCGGCGGCGATGAGCGCCGGGAGGTCGTCGGGGTGCAGCAGCTCGTGCAGCGAGCGGCCCTCGCGCTCCGCGGGCCGGTAGCCGAGGATCCGCTCGAGCGAGGGGCTCTCGTAGCGGATGGTGCCGTCCTCGGCGACCAGGGTGATCAGGTCGCCGGCGTGCTGCACCAGCGCGCGGAAGCGGGCCTCGTTCGCCCGCAGTTCGGCCTCGGCCGTCTTCCGCGCGGTGATGTCGACGCAGATGCCGACCGCGCGCCAGCGCCCCGGACCGCTGGCCTCCAGGGTCACCTCCTCGGCGAGCCATTGCTCCCCGCCGTGACGGTTACGGCAGCGGAATTCCTGGCGGTAGCCGGGCGCGCCCTCGCGCAACGCGCGCGCGCTGATCGCGTCGCTGCGCGCGAAGTCCTCGGCATGGCGGCTCTGGTGCCAAGCGACGGCGTAGTCCCCGCCGGGGGGGACGTCGAGGGGCAAGACGTGTTGCGCGGCGGCCTCGTCGGCGAGATACAGGGACCAGGAGAACTGTTCGGCGTCGGGGGCTAGTTCGGCCCCCGGTCGCTTCGTGATCTCCGCGCGCCAGAGGAGACAGCGCGCGTGGGTCAGCACCTCGCGCAGCTCGGCCTCGGCGGCCTTCCGCGCGGTGATGTCGCGCAGGATCGCCTGCGTCCCGCCATCCGGCAGGCGCTTGATGCTGGCCTCGGCGGGGAACGTCGTGCCGTCCCGGCGGCGCAGCTGCCGCTCGAACACGGTCGGAGTCGGGCCGGACTGCGGGAACACCAGGGGCCGCGTGGCCAGGTCGGCGGGGTCGATCACGTCGGGGGAGCCCAGAACGAGCAGCTCCTCACGCGCGTAGCCGAGCATGGCGCAGGCCTGGGCATTCACCTCCACGAACCGGGCGGTCGGGTCCATCACGACGATGCCGTCCGAGGCCTGCTCCAGGAGCATCCGGTAGCGCGCCTCGCTGGCGACCAGCGCCGTCTCGGCGAACTGGCGCGCGGTCACGTCCTGCGCCACGACGAGCCGCGCCGGACGCCCGCCGTATTCCAGGGTGCGCGAGACCAGTTCCACCTCAATCGTGCGACCGTCCTTCGTCAGGTGGGGCCAGACGCCGGGCACCAACCCGTCGCCGCGGCGCACGGGGAACAGCGCCAGGAGTCGGTCGTGTTCCTGGCACGGGCGGATGTCGGCGAGCGTCATGGCGAGGAATTCCTCGCGCGTGTAGCCGTAGTGGGCCACCGCAGCGGCATTGACCTCGAGGAACGCGAGGGTCGCGACGTCGTAGACCCACATCGGGTACGGATTGTGGGCGAAGAGGTAGCGGAACTGCTCCTCCTGCTCCCGTAGCGCCGCCTCGGCCACCTTGCGGTCGCTAATGTCGACGGAAACGCCGACCACGCCCGCAAACCGACCTTGCTCGTCACGGATCGCGGAGTCGGTCACGTAGGCCGGGAAACTGGTGCCATCCTTGCGGCGCACGGGGAATTCGCCCGCCCAGACCTCACCCGCCCTGACACGGGCTAAGAGCGCCCGGCCCCACTCCGCATCTGCTGGCCCGGCGGTCAGCATCTCGGCTGATCGCCCCAAGGTCTCCTCGGGGGTCCAGCCATAGAGGGTGGTGGCGTGGGCATTCCAATGGGTGACGACACCCGCCGGGTCGGTGGCGATCACCGCCGCCGGGACCTGATCGAGCAACTGCGCCTGGAAACGGGTCTGCTCCTCCGCGAGATGGCGCTCGGTGACGTTCTCGTGGGCGATCACCAAGCGGATCGGGCCGTCCCCCGGGAAGCGGCTGATGCGAATCGCGAACCAGCGCCGCTCGTGCGGACCGTGGCAGGGATACTCGCGCACGAATGGTGTGCCCCGCCCCGCCAGGATGTCACGGATGGCGGCCCCGATCTCGGACGCGCCATCCGCGCCGTCTCGCGCGCCCGCATCGCAGATGGCGAGATACTCCATCCCCAGGCCGTAGCCACCGTCCGGGAAATCGTTCTGCGCGACGAAGCGCCGCCAGGCCGCGTTGGCCGCGATGATCACGCCCCGCTCATCGAGCACCGCGATGTGGGCCGAGAGCGCGTCGAGGGTGGCCTGCAAGAACCGCTGGGACTCAGCCAACGCCACGCGCTGGCGAGACTGATCGAGCGTGTAGCGGATGGCGCGCTCCAACGTCGACGCATCGAGCTGCCCTTTGACCAGGAAGTCGAATGCCCCCGCCGTCTGCGCCGCCGCATCGACAGCAAGGTCACCCGCACCCGTCAGGATGATCGTCGACGGGAGATCGCTCGTCCCATCCGCAGCGCGCAGCAAATCCAGTCCGCTGTGTGCGCCGAGCCGGTAGTCGACCAGCACGATATCATGCTCACGACGGGCGAGGGCCGCGCGGCCCGCTTCATACGTCGCGGCCCATTCCAGGCTTGGCATCGTGTCACTGGTCTCGCCCAGATAGTCCCGCACGAGGAGACAATCGTCCTCGTCTTCCTCGATGAGCAGAACTCGTAGCGGCGTCTTGATCATCGCCCCTCGGCACTCACGGCATCGGCAGTAAAATGGATTTAGGACTTTATGCAGTTGAGCACGGATCAGGCGCGGTTTTGCCCAGCATCCATGGTTAATTGCTAAGTCACCCATTGTGCTAGGGCGTGTCCTCAGTTGAGGAGGATGATCGAGGCGGCGAGCTGGACGGCGGCGAGGAAGTTGCGGGCGGTCTTGTCATACCGTGTGGCAATGGCGCGGTATTGTTTCAGCGCGCAGAAGAA
>JAABUJ010007412.1_pt1 | contig 10263 bp, 9 predicted proteins | sample 5559131 | NCBI WGS metagenome assembly JAABUJ01 (sample SAMN10711875, study PRJNA513366) | rock metagenome | isolation source: Antarctica rocks | place: Antarctica: Victoria Land, Mt New Zealand nord | collected 2016-01-07 | reverse complement strand
GATCAAGGACGAGCAGGGCCGGGGGTGCAAGCGAAGCCCGGCGATGGCGGCGGGTTTGGCCGACCATGTGTGGTCAATGTCCGAATGGCTCTCCTTCCCTGCCGTGCAGCATTGTTGAGTCACGAGGCCCAATCAAACCTTTGATGATTTTCCCGGATGTCCACAAAACTTAGAGACAAGTGAACTCTGGCCGTTTTTCAAGATGCGGGTCCCGAGCCTCAAGCAACCCTCCATCCGGGCAATCGTGGGCCGAGAACGCATCGACGAACACAACCAAGTTGAATTGTTGAGACGATTCGGGCGACGGACGATCTCCAATCCTTTCGAATTGATCTCCGCCGACATTTGATCGCCTGCCTCGGTGGCCTCAAACTGGGCGTGGGCGATCAGAACCACGCCCATGCTTCCTTGTGATTGTCTCCTGACTGGCTATCGACTTCCAAGACTCCTTTCGGATCGCCGTGCCAGAACTTCGCCTCCACCTCCAACTCATACGCACTCTGGATCAGCCAGCAAATGTTGTGGCAAAGCAACTTGCAAAGCGCCTCGTCCGGGAGACCGAGGCCCGGCCGGGTAAGGGCAGGGACCGGCCTCCAGATCCCCGCGCGATGGCGCGGGGATCTGCGGACGTTGTCCGGTCACCCAATCTGCCGCATCACCTCGACGGCCCGGCCCAGGTCGCGCTCGGCGTAGACCTGGGTCACGTCGGCCTTGGCGTGGCCCAGGACCACCTGGGCGGCTTCCAGGTCGAACGCCTTCCGGATCCGGGTCGCCGCGGAGCGGAGTGGCGGAGCCGGTTCGGGTGCCACCGGTGGGCCTTGCGCCACACCTTCAGCTCGGCCCGCTGGTCGTCGGTCAGCTCGGCCGGCCCGATCTCCGAAAGCACCGGGTGTGGGAATGCCCTGTCGCAGGCCCGCTCGATCGCCGTGTGATACGTCCGCTTGTCGTAGCGGTCCCTCGGCCGACGCTGGGGACGCGCCTTGGGCCGCCGGGCCGCCTGGCTCGGCGTCATCGGGCTCTTGCGCCGCCTGCGGGCCTCGGCGTTGCGGAGCGCCACCGCCTCGGCCGGGCTGAAGACATACGCCTGGGGGGCGTCGTCCTTGATCCACGGAGCCAGGATGGCCTGGGCTTTCGGCCCGATCGGGATGGCCCGGGAGAACCCCCGGTGCTGGGTCTTGTGGCGGGCCGGGCGGTAGACCCAGACCTCCCCCGAGCGGTCCAGGTCGACCGTCCGGAGCGACATGACCTCTCCCGGCCGCATCCCGGTCAGGTCCTGGAGCTGGATCATCGCCCGGACCGGGGCCGAGACGAGGGGCAGGACGGCGGCCACCCGCTCGGGCGGGACGGGCCGGACCGGGCCGGTCTCCTTGACTCCCCCTCGGCCGGACCGGAGCCCGGCGACCGCCTGGAGGCCCTGGAGGACCGCCGGCGGGACCAGCTCGTCGGCGACGGCCCACTTGAACATCCGGCGGACCTTGCCGACCCGGGCATTGACGGTGTTCCGCGCGAGCCCGGCGTCGATCATCGCCTTGCGGACGGCCTTCAGGGCGACCGGGCCGAACGCCGCGGCCGGGGTCGTGCCGTAGGCCCGCCGGAGGGCGTCCTTGATGTTGTCCAGCTCGCGGGCGGGCTGGCCGTCCCGGACGTAATAGCCCCGGGCGAAGTCCCAGTAGCGGAGGATGAGTTCGTCCACCGTCAGGTCGGGCCCGTCCCGGGGTTCGGGCGGGGCGTGGCGATCGGCCGCCAGCCATTCGCCGACCAGGCGGTCGTACTCGCGCTTGCTCTCGGGCGAGCCGTAGGGGCCGAGGTAGATGTCCCGGCCGTCGAGCGTGACGACGGCGAGGTCGCGGGCCTTGTGGTGGCGGTATTTCGGGACCGAACGCGTCAGGCGGGGCATGAGCTGCCTCCAAAGCCGGGCGCCAAGGCAGTACTGTACTGCCTTGGCGTCGGTTTCTCGGGCCGCTCCGCCGGACTTCGGCGGGTACACAAGGCGTGTTCGGCACTGACCTTAGGACTAATGGGCGATACAGGACTCGAACCTGTGACCCCCAGCGTGTCGAGCTGGTGCTCTAGCCAACTGAGCTAATCGCCCTGAGAACAAATACGATCTTAAAAAAAATCGCTTGTCACGTCAAGTTGGATTCACAAGATGGCCTTGTCCTGGACAATTCGCCCCCGACGACCCGGCCAACGCCGACCTCGGCGGCTGGTGGGACCACATCGCCTACGACCCCAAGCAACGGCTGGTCGTCTTCGTCGAAGCCCGGGGCGCGGGTGGGCGAGCGCGTCGAGGCGGTCGTCGAGCATTTCAAGCGTCGGACCGAGGGACGGCCGATGGACCTGATCACCAGCGACGAGCACCGGCCGTACGCTGTACGCCGTACAAGGAGGCGATCCTCCGGGCCTACGGCGTCGAGGCGATGGCCCCGCCTTCGCTCTACGATGCGGCGGTCCACGAGGTCCGGCGGCTGGGGCGTTTGGTGGAGACGATCCTCCGGCTGGGTTACGGGACGGCCGCCCTGCTGGCCGCGGGGTTGTCGGCCTCGACGGTCAGCAAGGCCGTCAACGTCTCGCTCCTGGAGCGGCGAACCCTGAGCGACCGGCACCGCAACGCCCGCCAGGCGATGCCCGAATCAGCGGGGGATTCCGCCCGCCGTGGTCGGTCCGTGCTCAAACCGTGGCTTTCCTCGATCGTGATCGGCGTTTCCGGTCAATCGCCGGAGAGCGTCAAGTCGTCGAAGAGCGACCGGGCGTCGGACTTCGACCAGACCCCGATCCTGCCGGCATCCGGGAACGTCGCGTCGTTCACTTCCAGGGTCTTCTTGCCGTCCAGGAAGCATTCGATCCGGTCGCCCTTCATCGTGACGCGGATGAGCGTCCAGCCGGCGTGGTGCTTCACCTCGGCGTTCCGGAGCGGCGATGAGCGGACCCCCTCGACGACCTTGTAGACGCGGAAGTTGTCCTCCTTGTGGTTGAAGCGAGCGACGTAATAGTTCCCAAGATCCCTGGCCCGCCAGACCAGCCCGCCGCCCTGATCGTTCTCCCCCGCGACCGCCTTGATCCTGACCGAAAGGTCCACGTCCCGGGACCGGATCCCATCCACGAGGGCGACGTTGAAGGCGGCGTCCGGGCTCTCGGCGAGCTGGGCGAGCGCCTTGCCCTCGTTGGTGAGGACGACCTTCCACTCGCCCGATGACCCGGCGAAGCCCGAGGCGATCGCTCCCGGGGTCTCGTCCTCGAACGTCCATGTCTTCCTTTGAAGGTCGCCCGCGGAGGCCGGGAGGCCCGCGAGCAGGAAGGCCGCGGCCAGCGTCCTTGAAATTCGCATCTCGTCTCCTCCCCTATCGAATGTCCGTCACGAATCGTCGGCTGGCAGGGGCGATCATCGGTCGTCCGACCCGGTCAGGGTCCCCGGCGGATGACCTCGCCACCCACGTTTCCTGGCGCCCGACCCGATGATAGCAGCGAAGGGCGACCCTCGCGAAGCTCGAACCGCGATCCCGACTCGCCCCCGATCTCATCGGGCCGGTCGAGGCATCGGGGCTGGCCGTCGGGGCCCCGGCCGATAGAATAGCCGGGCCGATGCCCACCCCACCAGCGCGGGACGATGCCTTTGAATGGTCACGAAACGCGGGGCGACCTGCTCGGGATCGACCCCTCGGCCTCGCGATGGGTCCTCCTGGGATTGGCAAGCCTCCTGGTCGTCGCCCTGATCGCCTATGCCTCGTTGCGGATGCCGGCGGATCCGCTCCCGCCGGAGGTCGCCCGAGACCCCTCGTTGGCCCGGGGACGCGAGATCTACCTGGATCGCTGCATTTCTTGCCACGGACCGTCCGGGCGGGGCGACGGGCCGCTCGCCCGGGGTCTGACCGGGCCGCCGCCCCGGAACCTGGCGGAGGAGCGATGGAAGCACGGCGACCGGCCCGAGCAGGTCCTGGCCGTCCTGGAGAATGGGGTCAAGGACGCCCAGATGTCCGCCTGGTCGGGAACCTACGGGCCGGACGACCTCAAGGCCGTGGCTGTCTACGTCTACCACCTCGCCGGTCGCCCGATCCCCGATGCGCTCCGCCCTTGATGGGATCGTGGCCTTGCGGACCCGGGGCGGATCCGATCCAGGGGCCGGCGGGTTGCCGGTCGCCGGTCGAGGGCGTAAAATCCGGAGAGTTGCGTGGCGGGCGAGGCGGCGGAGGCCGACGGCCCCGAGGCACCCTCGACCCACGCGGTATCCGAGACGGAGATTCGTTCGTGGCCGACTTCCAGACGCAGATCGAGGACTTCGTGGTCGGCACCGGGCCGGCCGCCAAGGCGGGTGACAACGTGTCGGTCCACTACACCGGGACCCTGGTCGACGGCACCAAATTCGACAGCTCGGTCGACCGAGGCCAGCCGTTCTCGTTCCCCCTGGGGGACGGCCGGGTGATCCAGGGCTGGGACGTGGGCGTGACCGGGATGCAGGTCGGCGGCAAGCGGAAGCTGATCATCCCCCCCGAGGAAGGCTACGGCGCTCAGGGTGCCGGCGGCGTGATCGGGCCCAACGCCACGCTCGTCTTCGAGGTCGAGTTGCTCAAGATCCTTTGACGATGCGACCCGACGAAGTTGGGAACCGGCTGGCCGCGATCCGATCGCGACTCGGGGGGAGGGCGGCGGGGGCCTGGCGGCTTGAGGGCGGACGCCTGGTCCTGGTCGCCTTCGACCCCGCGCCCGGACTCCCGGCCGCCGTCGCCGTTGGATTCGTGGACGCCACCCGCTCGGTCGACCTGGCCCTGGCCGACCTCGGGATCGTCCGCGCGGCCACCGAGGGCCGGGTCGTCGTCTCGGTCGCGGCCGGCCTCCCGGCCGAAGTCGGCTCGGGCCGATGGCTCCGGGCCTTCGGCGCGGCGCGGTCGGTGGCCGTGCCGATCCTGGGCGGAGGCGGGCGGGTCGCGGCCGTGGTCTCGATCGCGCTGGGGCCCGAGCCGGACGACGAGGCGGTTGCCTCGGCGATCCGGGACGGAGGCTGGCCCGGATAGGTCCGAGGGGGCTGGACGGCCGGGGGGCGGTCCGCGACAATTCTCGGGGGTCATGGCGGACGGGTCGGGCGCGGCGGCGGATCATGGTGGCGGATTATTACGCGATGTTGGGGGCCGATCCGGGGGCCGATCGGGCCTCGCTGGAGTCGGCCCTGGCGCGATCCCAGCCGGCGTGGTCCTCGGGCACCCGGAACCCGAAGACCAAGCATACGTATCAGTCGTATCTCGACCAGATCCCCGAGATCCGCCGGACCCTGCTGGGCGAGCCGGCGGCCCGGTCCGCCTACGACGCCGAGCTGGCCGAGGCGCGGCGGGCCGAGCGGGACCGGAAGCTCGACGAGCTGCAACGGCTGGTCCGGCTCCGGGCGGCCAAGGGGGGCCTGACGCTCGGGGACCGGACCCTCCTCGGCGAGCAGGCCGGGCGGCTCGGGCTGACCCCGGACGACCTGGACCGGCTGATCGAGCCGATCCCGCAACGGGCCGAATCTCCCGCCGAGCCCGAGGCGTCCGAGCCGACCCCCGACGTGCTCGACGCCGTGGCCCGCAAGCAGATCCGGGTGGCGCTGGACCACCTCCGGCGGCTCGACCTCTACGACGCCCTCGGCGTGGCCCGCGATGCCCCGGCCCCGGAGATCAGCGCCCGGGCCGACGCCGAGCGTCGCCGATGGATGCAGAAGACGCAGGTCACGGCCGAAAAGACGGCCTGGCTGGAGGTCGTCTCGCACGCCCAGTCGCACCTGGGGGCGCCCTCGGCCCGGGCCCGATACGACCGGACGCTAACCTTGGAGGCCGAGGAGCGGTTTGGCGAGTCGGTCGCCTTCGCCCTCAAGGGGTTGGCCAGGCTCGACCCCGGGACGCGATCCGTGCTGATCGACGACGCGGGCGGTCGGGGGATCGCCCCCGATCGGGCGGAGGTCTTGATGACCCGGGGATGCCGGGGCCTGGGCGTGGCCCGCGACGGGGCCCCCGCGCTGTTTCTGACCTCGATCGAGCCGCCCCGCTACCTCCGGTGCCGGTCTTGCTCGGGGGTGACCGACTTCGCCGACGTGTCGGGCCCTTCGAGCCGGCCGGAGTGCCGCCACTGCCGGGCCTCGCTCCGGTGGTCCTGTCCGTCCTGCCGCCAGGTCCGCTGGGTCGACGAGGTCCGGTGCGGGTGCGGCTTCCCGCTCGAACTCCGCGAGCCGCTGGTCCGCCACTTCGAGGCCGCCCAGCAGGCCCACCGGGCCCGCGAGTTCGCCGCGGCCCTGGAGCACCTCGGGCAGGTCCAGCGCTATGCCCCGAACCACGCCGGCGCGAGGAAGGGGGTCGAGACGGTCCGCCGCCAGATGGCCGAGGCGGAGGAGGCCCGATCCGTCTCCGAGGCGGCCCGGGCCCGCCGCCACCTGGTCGCGGCTCACGCGGCGATCCTGACCTGGGCCCGGCTCGCCCCGACCGATGCGCCCGAGGTCGTCGCCGCCCGGGAGGAGGTCGCCCGGGGGATCCGGATGGCCCAGTCGCTCGCCGCCCGGGCCCGAGGGGCCGAGGCCGACGATCCCGGAGGGGCCCGGGCTCTCTTCCAGAAGGCGCTGGCGATCGCCGCCGACCTGGACGACGCCCGCGAAGGGCTCCGGAGGTGCCCGCCGGACCCGCCCTCGGGGCTCTCCGCCGAGGTCGTCGTCGACCGGGTCCGGCTCCGATGGTCGCCCCCGGCTCCCGACGGCCTGGGGTCGGTCCGGTTCCGGGTGGTCCGGAACCGTCGGGGCGTCCCCGCCCAGCCGAACGACGGGGTCGTCGTCGCCGAGACCGCCGAGGCCGAGGTCGAGGACCGGGGCGTCGGGCCCGGCGAGTCGGCCGGTTACGCCGTTTTCACGGTCCGGGGCGAGGCCAGCTCGAAGCTCGCCGCCACGGCCGGGCCGGTCCCGTTCCTGCCCGACGTGGTCGGGCTCCGGGCGGAGGCCCGGAGCGGCGAGGTCGCCCTGGCCTGGACGCTCCCCGAGGGCGCCTCGGGGGTCCGGGTCGTCCGGAACCCAGCCCGGCGGCCGATCGACCCCCGCGACGGCGTGCCGGTCGATGCCCTCCCGACGGGGGCGATCGACCGGGGCCTGGTCGACGACCGGGCCTATCACTTCGCCGTTTTCGCCTCCTACCCGGCCCCCGACGGCCCCGAGCGGCTCTCGCGGGGGGTCTCCGTGGCCGCCGTGCCGCACCCGCCGGTCGAGGCGGTTCCGACCCCCGCCCTGACGCCCTCGCCCGACGGCCGGGTCCGGCTCTCCTGGCCGACCCCGGCCCGGGGCGCGGTCCGGGTGATCCGGACGGCGAAGCCATTGCCCCTGGCGCCCGGCGACCGGCTCCCGGCCGCCTCGGTCGCCTCGTGGGCGGGCGACTGGCTCGCCCCGGGCGGCTCCGATGATGCGGAGGATCCCTCGCCTCCGCCGATCGGGGTCTGCTACTACACCCCGGTCCTGGTCTGGTCGGGCGAGGCGACGATTGGGAACCCGGCCCGATACTCCTGCGTCCCCGATCCCTCGGACCTCCGGGCCGTCCGGGCCGGGAATGGCGGCCGGGTCCATCTTCGGTGGCGCTGGAGCCCGCAAGGATCCGAGGCCCGGGTGGTCGCGAGGTCGGGATCGCCGCCGGTCGGGGCGGACGACCCGGGGGGGATCGCGGCGAGCGTCTCGGACGAGGAATACAGCCGGATGGGCTTCTTCGCCATGACGCTCCCGCCGGCCGTCCCCGGCCCCTGGCACCTGGCCGTCTTCGGCGTGGCCACGGTCCAGGGCGAGGAAGTCGTCTCGCCGGGGCTCGACCCGTCGGCCCGGACGGTCGTCCCGGGGCCCAATCCCGAGGTGACCGTCTCGTACACCCTCCGACGCCCCGGCTTCCCGGGTCGGCCCTGGTCCCTGACCTTCCGGACCGACCCCGCTGGCGAACCGATCCCGCCGACCGCCCTGGTCGTCCACCCCCGGACCGTCCCGCTCTCAACCGACGACGGCGAGATCGCGGCCCGGTTCCCCGCGACCCGGGACGGCCAGACCTTCCCGATCCCCGTCACGGTCGACCTGACCCGCAACCGCGCCCGGGTCTTCGCCGACCCCCGATCCGACCCCGAAGGCTCCCCGCCGATCCGGATCCAGCATCCCGAGGGGAACCCGACGCGGGTCTGATCCGAACTCATCCCCGACGGAACGAACCCAAGAAGCCGACGGCCGAACGAACCCAAGAAGCCGACGGCCGAACGAACCCAAGAGCCAGACGGCCGAACGAACCCAAGAGCCAGACGGCCAAACGAACCCAAGGTGTCGGGTGGCTCCGAGCGCAACGAAGCCCAGCCGACCGGCGTGGTGGGCCTCGCTGCGCTCGAGGCCTCCCGACTCAGGTTACCCATTCCAGAAACTTTCAGAGCAACCCAAGGGGTCATCCTGCGGAACGAACCCAACGCGGCGTTTCTTCCGGCTAGCCAAGGGCTTGCAGCAGTGCCATCCCACCAGACCGAGGGCGGGTCGTTACTTCGACGACCTGTCTTCGAGGCCGGGGCCGCCAGCGTTGATCTTGCCAGGATCGGTCGGGCTGGTGGTCTCCGGGGCTTGCTTCTGGACACCGGTGGCCGTTTTGTGGGTGTCGATGTCGCAGCCGGCGACGACCAGTGAGCCCATGACGGCGGCCAACAGCGCGAGGCGGGTCGAGGATCGGGGCGACATGCGGGAACTCCCTCGGGTAAATCTCGGTCGAAGGGACCTCGAGACGCGCGGGCCGCGCGACAGCCTGGGATCGGCCTACTGACCCCGTCGGAGGATGCAAGTCCCGCACCGAAATCGGGTCGATCAAGGGGCGGCCGGTTCGTCGGCGATGCCGGTCGGCTCCAGGGCCGTCCCTTCGACCAGCGCCGAGCGGCCCTTGCGGGCGGCGAGCCAGCCCCGGGCGACCTCGAAGGCGGCGGGGAGGACCGAGATGAAGATGATGGCGAGAATCACCAGCTCGAACCGCTTCTGGACGAATTCCAGGCGGCCGAATCTCCAGCCGGCGAGCAGGCAGATCAGGACCCAGGCGACCCCGCCGGTCACGTTGAACAGGAAGAACCGGCCGTAGTTCATCCGGCCGATCCCGGCGACGAACGGGGCGAAGGTCCGGATGATCGGCACGAAGCGGGCCAGGATGATCGTCTTGCCGCCGTGGCGGTCATAGAACTTCTGGGCCTCGGTCAGGTGCTTCCGATTGAGGAACCGGGAACCCTCGCCGGAGAAGACCTTCGGGCCAAGGTGGTAGCCGATGGCGTAATTCACCGCGTCGCCGACGACGGCCGCGACGATCAGGAGCCCGGCGGTCAGCGGCAGGTTGATCGGCGAATCGCCGCGCGCGGCCACGGCCCCGACGGCGAAGAGGAGGGAGTCGCCGGGTAGGAAAGGGATGACGACCAGGCCGGTCTCGGCGAAGACGATCGCGAAGAGGACGACGTAGAGCCAGGGACCGACCGAGTGCGCCAGGGTGTTGATCGAGTCGGGATTGAGGTGGCGGATCGCTTCGTAGACCTGTCGGAGGAAGTCCATCGCGGGCTCCGGGGCGGCGGGAATCGGTCGGTCGGTCGGGCGGGTGGGATCAGGGGGGCGGGGCCGGATCGGTCCGGGGCCGGACGGGAAGGCGGACGTTGCGGATCCCGGCGGCGTTGCAGGCCGAGAGGACGTCGGCCAGGTCCTGGTAGGCGAGTCTGCCGTCGCCCCGGATCAGGACGCCCTGGTCGGCGTACCGCTTTCGGGCCTCGGCGAGAACCGGGGTCAACCCATCGAGGTCGAGGGTCCGCTCGTCCAGGGACACCTTGTTCGGGGCCAGGATGGTCAAGCTCAGGTCGTCGGGGGCCGAGGTCAGGGGCCCGGCGCTGGCGACCTCGGGAACTCCGACGCTGAACTCGTTCTCATCCCAGTCGTAAAGCTTGGTCGCCGCCATGAAGAAGACGAGCAGGCACAGGACGACGTCGACCATCGGCGTCATGTTGATCTGCGGCAACTCGTCGGTCTGGAGGCGATCGGCAAGCATCCGTGACTCCTGGGGGGAGTGGTCAGTGGTTGCGTGAAGAGTGATCAGTGGTCAGTGGTCAGTGGTCAGTGGTCAGTGGTCAGTGATCAGTGATCAGTGATCAGTGATCAGTGGTCAGTGGTCAGTGGTCAGTGGTTGCGTGGAGAGTGGTCAGTGGTCAGTGGTCAGTGGTCAGTGGTCAGTGGTCAGTGGTCAGTGGTCAGTGGTCAGTGGTCAGTGGTCAGTGGTCAGTGGTCAGTGGTCAGTG
>JAABUJ010007411.1_pt1 | contig 10265 bp, 12 predicted proteins | sample 5559131 | NCBI WGS metagenome assembly JAABUJ01 (sample SAMN10711875, study PRJNA513366) | rock metagenome | isolation source: Antarctica rocks | place: Antarctica: Victoria Land, Mt New Zealand nord | collected 2016-01-07 | reverse complement strand
CGAACAGCCATGCTGAACGACACGCTCGACGACGCCTTCCGTCATCGCTATCCCGGCTTCCGCCCCGCGAACGACGACCAGGTAACCGCAACAGCGGCGTAATCACCCCACAGGTTTGCATGCTCTCCATGACTGCACGCAATAAACAGCCGGTTCGTGACGACATCGGACTGGAAATGCTCAGTTCATGCCAGCTATCAGCCGAAATGGCCGCCAGAAGCCCGCCTTAACGTACCAGACTGTGTGAAAACTCTGTGCCGTAACGGCAATGAACATCATTCTAACCCCGCGGATTTCTCGCGCGACATGCACTTGCGAGATGACTGCGACTGTTGAAGCAATCTTGCGCGTCACTTGCGTGCGGCCGAGTTTTCACACGGTCTGGTACGTTTTCGCAGCGATGGGCCTTCGAGCCCTTCATGGTCCGGACCCCGACCGGGTCCAACCGAATACAAGGTTGCGGCGCGAGGTTCGCGCGCACTGGCGGGCTCCCCTCGGGTCGTTTCCACCAAAGCCCGCCCGCCGAACCTCGAAGGATCAAAATGCGCTTGATACCAGTTGCCATAAGTCTCGACCTGACCGTGCCGGCGTTCGCGGCCCAATCTGGTCCACGCATTACGCCAAAGGGAGGGGTCAGCTTTTACGCCAACGGGTATGACACCCTAATCCCCATACAAGTTCCGGCCACATACGGCGGGCCGCTTCACAGCCGTGCTAAGCAGGTAATCTAAAAGGTTATAGACTAGGGAGTATCATACCTTTATAGTGCAGCACCTCAAGGCGTACAAAGGACGGAAGGTGCAAATCTTCTCACTGATCAGCCAGAAGGGCGGTGCTGGAAAAAGCACCCTTGCGCGTCAGCTCGCCGTACTTGCTGGGGAAGCTGGGACAAGCATCCTAATTGATCGAGATCCCCAAGAGACCTCGACTAAGTGGTGGCAGAGGCGCCAAACACTACAACCAACTCCAGAGCGGCCGGACCTCCTTTACCTGGACGGCACGGACTTGACCGCCGCAACAAGAGCACTGCGGAAGCAACATGGGGTGGTGTTTGTAGACACCCGTCCAGCCGTGGCCGAGCCAGAGGCCGAAGCCACACGTGTCGCTGACCTGGTCATTGTTCCAGTACGCCCATCGTCGGACGACCTTGAAGCAGTCGGAGAGACGCTGAAAATCCTTCGCCGACTTGAGAAGCCCGCAGTTGTGATCGTCAACGCCGCCAAAAACGACATGCGGGCGCGTGATGCACGAGCAGCACTCTCCCGCTACCCGGTTCCAGTCTGCCCCAGCCACGTTGCTGATCGCGCAATTTATCTTGACGCGGCCTTAGAGGGCAGAGGTGTCGGCGAGATGAGAGGCATCGCCGCCCGAGATGCCCACGCTGAGCTTCGTGCCGTCTGGACCTGGATACAGGAGATCACCCATGAACAGCGCTAAGCGCGGGCGGTCGCTCGCCGAAGTCATGTCACCAATTGACGACGACGCAGTCGAGGCCCCAGCAGCGTCAACTTCCACACCGGCACCCGCCACGACACCGGAAGAGGCCATAGCTGCCGATTCTTTTGGGCAAAGCGTTGTGCCAGTGAACATCCTGGTCGCTCCCGAGGACCGACGTCGGTTGCGCCAATTGAGTTTGGACGCCAACCTAAGTCTCCAGAAGCTTGGACATGAAGCTTGGAACTTGCTGCTCCAAAAGCGTGGTCTTCCACCTCTCAAGCCGGTGAGCGCAAATGTTCCAAGCGGGAGATCGGTCAGTGCGCGGCCCCGATGACCAGATCGTTCCTTCATAGCTTAGAACCTTCACAGGTATAAAGGGAATGACCTAATATGGCACATAGGTCAGGCCGAGTTGTTAGAAGCAGTGCAGCGGACCAATTAGACCTTCTTGTCGCGCTGCCCGGTGACATTCCTACACACGATCAGCAGGACATGATGGAGCGGCCATTCTTCAGCCTCTCCAAACAGCGACGAACCGAGCCCATCGACTACCAGGTGCAAAATGGATCAACCACGATCAGCGTAAATGTGACGGCGCCGGTAGAGATTGGGCTTGCAACGATATGGGACGCCGACATTCTTATTTGGGCCGCCTCGCAGCTTCGCGAGGCTAAGGCGCGTGGACTAGGCACGTCGCCTACTTTCAAAGTGTCCCTCTATGAACTCCTGCATGGGATTGATCGTGGTACGAGCGGAGACGAGTACCAGCGCATCGTCGAGGCATTCGAGCGCCTCAGCGGCACTCTCATTCGTACAAACATTCGCCAGGGCAAGAGCAAAAAGCCCGAGGGATTCCATTGGGTCGAGCGGTATGCCGTGCCAACCGACGAGCAAGGAAGGCCGGCTGGAATCGAATTTACAATCTCCGATTGGCTCTACGGAGGCATCTTGACGGACCGACTGACGCTCGCAATCGACCGTGAGTACTTCAGTCTGACCGGAGGCATCGAACGGTGGCTGTATCGGGTTGTCCGCAAGCATGGTGGGCATCAGTCGGGCGGCTGGGCTTTCACGATGGCCCAGCTCCACATGAAAAGCGGCAGCACCCAACGTCTAGCGGATTTTGCGAAGGAGCTTAGGCGGACCGTAGAACGCCAGCGATTGCCGGGCTACTGGTTGCAGATACTTCGCAACTCAGAAGGTCAAGAGGTTCTGCACTTCACAGAGCGTTGCCAGCTTCCTGTCAGTCATCCTGGGTTCAGCCCCCAGCGACTTCCAAGAACGTCGATCGGCTCGATGTCGTCAGCGACAGCCAGGGGCCGAAACCACGATACCGCAGAGGGGTAGCGGGCACATAGGCGCGGTTGCTCGTCCAGCCGTTGTCGGTCTGTGGACATGTGAGTCATGTCGTGGTTTCGGCCCCTCGCGGGCACGGGGGTTTGGCCCCCAAGATATCGTGGTTTCGGCCCCTAAAAATTGCAGAAAGCCAAGTCGAATCAAAGTGTTCGAGAGTCCGTAACTTCCTTAATCCTCTACTTCGTAGAGTCTTCTTAATCGGTTGTAGGTGTGGACAAATCTTCAGTCAGAAGCCGATAGTGAGGGCAGGACCAAGTAGGGGTGACACAAAGCAGACCGCATAGAGAAAGCACTTCCTGGTAAGCCAGGGGCCAAAACCACGATAGTCGGCTTGAAAGGGTGGAGGTTGGTCTGGTCTTCACCCCTGAAACGGGCTCTTCTCCAAGTTCGGCCTCCGCGCGTTCGGCCACAAGCAGCGTGTGCTGGCGCAGCGTGGTGGCGTTCGTGCCCGACGCGATCGGCAGCACGTCGGACAGCAGCCCGGCCGAGGCGGCATAAGGCATCAGCGAAGTCCAGCGCGCTGCTGAGGAAATAGGGCCTGAGCCTCACCCGGAGTAGCGGTCAGATGCCTCATTTCCTCGCCATGATGGTGCGCGCCCCGCGCGCGGTTGTATCTGGTGGCGAATTCGATGGCCCTGCCGACAGACCGCCCTTCGCGCCCCTCGCCAGACTGACCTCCACGATCGACACGGGCTGGGCGGACCGTCTTTCCCATGAACAAACGGACAACGCCGAATTCGCCACCAGATCAACCGCGCGCGGGGCGCGCACCATCATAGGGAGGAAATGGGGCGCCCTGTTGTCGACTGGCGGACGACGCTCAACCTTTGCTCCTGGTGGCCGTTCGGAGGCCGATTGACACTAGGAGACCCAATCCTGTCCACCAGATCGGTCCGCGCTGTTTTCAGGCACCATCCTTTGTCGCCGCCCACTTTGGCGAGCACGATCAGCAGTATCTGACTTTGCCTGCAGCGCAACGGCCATCACCCCGTTCACTCATGACAGGTGCTGGCCATGGAGGTATTCCTTGAGCGTTGCGCGGGTCTGGACGTCCACCAGGCCAGCGTTGTCTGCTGCGTCCTAAGCGGCGCGCCCGGGCGCAAGGCGCAAAAACTGCTGCGTAGCTTCGGCACGACCACACGCGAGCTGGAAACTTTGCGGGCGTGGCTGGCCGAGCACGGCGTCACCCACGTCGGCATGGAAAGCACCGGCGTCTACTGGAAGCCGGTCTACGCTGTGCTGGAAGGCCACGTCGACCTGATCGTCGGCAACGCCCATCACATCAAAAACGTGCCCGGCCATAAGACCGACGTAAAGGATGCGGAGTGGATCGCGCAGCTGGTGCGCCATGGCCTGGTCGCCAAGAGCTTCGTGCCGCCGCCCGCGATCCGCGACCTGCGCGAGCTGGTGCATCACCGACGCACGCTGATCGAGACGCGCACGGCGGGGCGCAACCGTGTGCTGAAGCTGCTGGAGGGGGCCAACATCAAGCTCTCTGGCGTCGCCAGCGACGTGTTCGGCGTGTCCGGTATGGCCATGCTGGAGGCGCTCGCTGCCGGCACGACCAATGCTACCGAGATGGCGGGCTTGGCGCGCGGGCGGATGCGGCGTAAGCACGCCGCTCTCGAGGCGGCACTCGATGGGCGCATGCGCGAGCATCAATGTTTTCTGTTGGACATGCAGCTCCGCAGCTTGGGGACGATTGATCAGGACCTGGAAGCACTCGACGCTCGTATCGGCGCCCAACTCGAACCATTCCAAGCGCAGCACCGGCTGTTGATGCAGATCCCCGGCGTGGACTGGGTGACGGCTGCCTCAATCATCGCCGAGATCGGCACGGACATGGACGTGTTCGCCACCGCGCGCCGCTTGGCCGCATGGGCTGGGGTCGCCCCGGGCAACTACGAGAGCGCCGGCAAGCAGAAGGGCGCTGGAACGCGCCGAGGCAATGTGTTCCTCAAGTCGGCGCTGTTCGCCGCGGCTTCGGCCGCCGTTCGACCCAAGGGCAGCTACTACCGCGACAAGTACAACCGCCTGCGTGCCCGTCGTGGCCCGGTGCGGGCCATCATGGCCATCGCGCACAAGCTGCTCATCGCCGCGTTCCATATGCTGAGCACGGGCGAGGCCTTCCGCGACCTTGGCGAAAGCTACCTCGACCAGGTCGCGCGCAAGCGTTCCACGGCCAAGCTGGTCCAGCGTCTGAGCACCCTGGGATACGATGTCATGCTCGTCCCGAAAGCGGCGTAGCCCTCCAGCTTGTCCGTCCGGGGTCTATTTCCTCAGCAGTGTCGGTTCGTTTGACGGACAGGCATCACTCCATTCTTGGGACAGGAACGGTAACGGTGCGCTTAGGTGCCCGCAAGACGATGACGGCCAGCCCGGCCAGGATCAGGGCCATGCCGGCGTAGCGCGGAAGCGTGAAGCGTTCGCCAAACACCAGGGCCGACGCAACCACTCCCGGCACAGGTGACAGCAGCGCCAGGGGTGCCACGGCGGCAGCCGGGTAGCGGCCCAGCAGGCCCCCCCAGATCGCGTAAACCGAGGTGGCGGCAGCACCCAGATAGAGGGTGCCGCCTAGGCTGACCCACGACGCGCCAGCGACGGCGGTCGGCAGGGATGCTTCTCCCCACAGGGCGGAAAGCAGCAGCATGGGCAAGGGCGGCACCAGGCTGCACCAGACAATGAGCGGGAACATCGGCACGCCCCGGACATGCTTCATCAGCAGGTTGCCGACTGCCCAGCTCAACGCCCCCGAAAGCGCCAGGGCCAGGGCGAGCGCGGGCAGGTCTGCACCCACCGTCAGTCCGACCAACACCAATCCGACCGCAGCCAGGACCATGCCCAAGCCCTGGCGCGCGGTGGGCCGTTCGCCGAACAGCAGGGCGGCGAGCAGCACGGTGAGGAAGACGTGGGTCTGCTGCGTCACCGAGGCGAGACCGGGAGGCATCCCGTGCCGGAAGGCGAGGAACAGGAGCAGGAACTGGCCGGCGAACAGCGTCAACCCGATTAGCACCAGCAGGTGCCAGGGCACGGCCGGACGGGCGACAAAGAGGACGGGGATCGAGGCAATCAGGAAACGTAGCGCGGTGAGCTGGGAAGCTGTGAAGCCCTCCAAGCCGAATCGGGTCGCCACGAACGCCAGCCCCCAAACTACGGATACGAAGGCGGCCAAGGCTGTGTCACGCGGCGTCATGGGCTAGTGGGCGACGCTACGTTGCTTTAGTCAACGTCGAAGGTTCGTTAATAGGTCAAGCGCGGTTCTACGACGCACAAGCAAGCCCATCATGGACCATGGCATCGTCGCCGGGTGTCCATCTGGGATTCGTTTGACGGACAGCCGCTCTTGGCAGCGCCGACGTGATTTCGCTGACGGCCATTTCTGGATATCGGAGCAAGAACCGGGAAGGCGCCTCGTTGTTCGTGCGCCTACGCTGCCCATCCAAGTCAGGAGCGGCAGGGATGGCCCAGGACAAAACTGCTACGGAGTTGCCAGCCATGGGCGGACGGGAGTGGGCCATGCTGCTCGCCCTGGCGGTCTTGTGGGGCGGCTCGTTCTTCTTCAACGCCGTCGCCGTGCGCGAGCTGCCCTCCTTCACGCTGGTCTGGCTGCGCGTGGCAGTTGCGGCGGTGACGCTGCTGGGGGTGCTGCGCCTGCTCGGGCAGCGTATGCCCACCGAAGGCCGCATCTGGGCCACTTTCTTCGGCATGGGGCTGCTCAACAACGTCGTGCCCTTCGTGCTGATCGTCTGGGGCCAGCACCACATCGCCAGCGGCCTTGCCTCCATCCTGAACGCCACCACGCCGCTGTTTACCGTCCTGGCCGCGCATCTGCTGACGCCCGATGAGCGGCTGACGCCCCTCAAGGCTGCGGGCGTCGCCATGGGCTTCGCGGGCGCCGTGTCCATGATCGGCCCTGACGCGCTAGGCGGCCTCGGCACGGGCGTCACGGCGCAGATCGCGTGCTTGGCTGGGGCACTATCCTATGCCTTCGCCGGCATCTTCGGGCGCCGGTTCAAGCGCATGGGCGTGGCCCCGATGGCGACCGCGGCCGGGCAGGTATGCGCCTCCACCTTGCTGCTGCTGCCGCTCATGCTGCTGGTGGACCGGCCCTGGACGCTGGCGATGCCGCACGCCGCCACCTGGGGCGCCGTGCTGGGAGTGGGGCTGCTCTCCACCGCGCTCGCCTACGTGCTGTATTTCCGCATCCTGGCCGCATCCGGGGCGACGAACCTTCTGCTGGTCACGTTCCTGATCCCGGTCAGCGCCATCCTACTTGGGGCGCTTGTGCTGGGTGAGACGCTTCTGCCCCAGCATTTCGGCGGCATGGCGTTGATCGGCGCCGGCTTGGCCTGCATTGATGGCCGCTTGCTGCGGCTTCTGTTTCGGCACCGTGAGCGTGTTTGGGTGCCGTGAGTGGAGTATCAGCGTACCGCGTTCAATGAAGGAAGCGGGTGGCCAACTGCCCGTGTGGGTTCGTTTGACGGACAGCCGCTCCTACGTCGGTTTCGTTTCGCCCCTCACCTGACCCCTTAATCGCGCCCCACCATGTCGCGCAGTTCTGGTGCGAGGGCAGGAGAGCAACCTTCAGCCGCGACAGTGACAGCGACGGTCCTGACCGGGGCCGGCGACAACGGCTGTAGAGCGGCCCACCGCTGCGCCACAACCGTGAGATCGAGCAGAGCAAGAACGATGGCGACCAGGACAAGGCCCGGGTTGACCCATGCACAGGTGACGCCAAGCGCAGCCATTCATCCTTTCATGCCAACCCTGCCCCGCATGCTGTTCCGGTAACTTCCGTTCCAGCTACGCCAGCCCTCGCCAAATGAGTTCGCCCCCCAACACCAGCAGGCCCACGAAGAAGCACAGCCGGAACGTCTCGGGCCGCACCCGCGCGCGCAACCATCCACCCAGCGCCATGCCTGCGAGCGCCGGCACGAGGGCGAGCAGCGAGGTGCCCGCGGCCTGCAAGGGCAGCGCGCCGTGCCAGGCTAGGCCGGCGGCGAGCGCCAGCGTGGAGGCGGTGAAAGACAGGCCGAGCGCCTGCACCAGGTCGTCCCGCTCCAATCCGAGCGAACCGAGGTAGGGGACGGCCGGGATGACGAACACGCCCGTGGCCCCCGTCACCAGCCCGGTTGCCGCACCGACCACCGGCCCTGCCCAGCATTCCGACCCGGGCGGCACGCGCAGCCGCAACTTCGCCAGCCCGACTACGGCGTAGAGCGTCAGGGCGGCGCCGAGAGCTGCCGCCGCGGCCGGCGCGGTCGCACCCGTTATCAACCCCGACCCCGCGAGGGTACCGGCGACGATGCCGAGCATCATGCCCCATAGCCGCCGGAACAGCGCGCCGAAGCGCGGCCCGGCAAGGAGCTGCCAGACATTCGTCACGAGCGAAGGCACGAGCAGCAGGGCCGCCGCGTAGGCCGGCGGCATCGCCAAGCCGAGCAGGCCCATGGCGACCGTCGGGAGGCCAAGGCCGATCACCCCCTTCACCATCCCAGCCAGCAGGAAAGTGCCGGTAATCAGCAGAACGTGGGGAAGAAGGTCCGTCATTGAGGCGATGCTGCGGCGTGAGGGCCATGCACCACAATGCGGGAGTTGCGTAGTTTGCCTAAGTCACCGACGAAGGCAGACTGCCACGAGGAGCGCCCGATGCACTTCGACCTGACCGACCTGCACCTGTTCCTGCATGTGACCGAGGCCGGCAGCATCACGGCTGGCGTCGCGCGCTCTGGCCTCGCCCTCGCGTCGGCGAGCGCGCGCGTGCGGGGCATGGAGGAACAGGCCGGCGTCGCGCTCCTTGAGCGCGACCGCCGCGGCGTCCGGCCCACGCCGGCAGGCCGGGCGCTGCTGCACCACGCGCGGGCGGTGATGGGGCAGGTGGAGCGGATGCGCGGCGAGCTGGGCGAGTACACGCACGGGTTGAAGGGGCATGTTCGCTTGTTGGCCAACACCGCTGCGATGGCCGAGTACCTGCCCGAAGCGCTAGGTGCCTTCCTCGCCACGAATCCCAACGTGGACGTGGACCTTGGCGAGCGGCCAAGCATCGAAGTGGCCCGCGCCGTGGCTGAGGAGCTGGCGGACGTGGGAGTGGCCGCCGATCACGCCGACTTCGCCGGGCTGGAAGGCTACCCATTTCGGACCGACCGATTGGTGCTTGCCGTGCCGGCTGGTCACGCGCTCGCCGGTCGCGAGCAGATCGCCTTTGCCGAGGCGCTGGGGAGCGACTTCGTGGGCCTTTCTGGCGACAGCGCGCTACATCAGCACTTGGCCGGGCACGCGGCCCGGACCAGCGGCCGGATGCGGTTGCGGGTCCGGGTGCGCGGGCTGGACGCCGCTTGCCGGATGGTGGCGCTCGGCGCGGGGGTCGCCGTGGTGCCGGAAGCAGCGGCGCGGCGGCACGGCGCACTGGCCCTGGTGCGATTGGAGGACCCGTGGGCGGAGCGCCGGCTGATGGTGGTCGTGCGGCAGCTTGATGCCCTGCCGGCGCACGCGCGACGATTGGCGGAACGTCTCATCGCATTGGTCTGATAAAGGTGGGTTCGGGATTCGTGCTTATGCCGAGCTCGGCATAAGCACGAATCCTTGCCGTGGTCCTGTTCGGTTATGCAAACCCGCTGCGCTCGGCTAGAGCTGCCGTGTCGCGGGCGCCGTGAATGACGCGGACAATCACCAGCGCATCAGGCAAGGGCAGATAGTAGATAGCGTAGGGGCTGTGGAACGTCACCCGCATACCCGGCGCAAGCTGCTCGCGAGTGGGACCAGAAAGCGGGAAGTGACGCAGCGGCTCAAAATGCGCCTCAATCGCCGTGACAAACCGCGTCGCGATCTGTTCCGAAGCTTCCGTCGGCAAGGTGGTCCAAATCTCGACCAGATCGGCTTCGGCCGCATCGGTGAGGCGGAGGGCTAGCGGCCGGCTAATAGCTTGCGTCCTCGTTCGATGATCCGCGTGCTATCGAAATCCTGCACCCGGCCTTCGGCCAGATCGGTCAAGCCACGGTCGATGTCGGCCTTCAAGGACGCCAGCTCCTGGAGCTGGAGCGCGCGCTTCGTTTTCCAGTCGCGTAGCGCCTCACGCACCACCTCGCTGCTCGACGCGTAGTCGCCACCTTCAACCGCACCTTTAACGACGGCGGCCATGTCGGAGGGTAGAGTGATGGTCATGCGCTCGATCTCGGCCATCTGGATGCTCCTGATCTGATGCGCATACTAAATCATACTTATGAGGATCGCAATCAGCGGGCGTCCTGCCCCGATCTTAACCGGAAGTCACCCATGATAAGGACGTTATCATTCACAAAATGGATTGGGTGGCAGCAGGCTGGATGGCGGATGATGTGATCCAGCAACTAGGGCCTGTCAGTCCTTGAGTTCTGTGTTGCTACTTGATCCAGTCCATAGTTGCGGCCATGCAGAGCACGCCCATGAAGGATGTAGCGGTTTTCTCGTAACGTGTCGCGACGGCGCGCCATTCC
>JAABUJ010007410.1_pt1 | contig 10265 bp, 15 predicted proteins | sample 5559131 | NCBI WGS metagenome assembly JAABUJ01 (sample SAMN10711875, study PRJNA513366) | rock metagenome | isolation source: Antarctica rocks | place: Antarctica: Victoria Land, Mt New Zealand nord | collected 2016-01-07 | reverse complement strand
GAGGTTGGGCGCGGGGGTATAGCCGTGGGCCAGGACCGGGAGGGGGTAGCGCTGCGCTCCCTGCGCGAGGGGATGGGCGGGCACAAAAGAGGGATTGACGGACGCGGGCGTGCTAGATAGAATCATAACAGGGATAGACTCCTTTGACGCTCCGCGTCGTGTGCTTTTTCCGCCAAAGAAATTGGGCACACGGCGCGGAGCGTCACTTTTTGTGCGGAGGCACCCCCCGCAAAGCTTGCCCGGAGTGTACCGCTTTTTTCTGCCAGCGTACAGCCGCGCGCCCGCGCTGCACATAGCCAGGAACCGTACCCCTTTCCCTTTGGCGCTACCACCCCAGCATTGTGAGGGTGTGCTAGTTACTATGTGCAGCCGCAGGTAGACAAAGCCGCGCTGTACGGTGTGAGCCTTTCAGGACGCGCTCAGAGGGCGCAGAGCGGGCGTAGGAGGTGTGGGGAGCACCCTACGGGGACGCGACGGCAAAACGGCGCTCCGTGGCTCCTGTGGCCTCTGAGCGCGTCGCGGGCGTCCCGTCGCTGACGGTGCGCGCCGGCGGCGGCCTGGGTGGTGATGTGCCCGCCGGCCTCGTCGTCACGCCGCCGAGCGCAGCGAGCGCGGGAGTTTTGAGTGGCTCAAAACACACCTTGCTGCGCGCCCTCCACGGGGGTCACACCGGGCCGCCACGGCGGGAGAAAGGGGTGCGTGACGGCCGTCACGCATGTTTTATATAATACCTGCGTGACGGTCTAAAAGGGTCGATCTACTGCGACCTCTGCCGCGACGAGGTGAAGCGCGAGCAGGCCGAGCCCGGCGACGTGGCCCATCGTCTTGACCTTGGCGATGCGCAGCACCGCGTACCTAGCCATCGCTGCCCCCCATCCCTAGGCGAACGCCCTTTGTGCGGAAACGTGCGTTTCCATGCTCTCGCAACTACCCACGCCCAATAGACTATGATCGGTTTCCGTTGGGTTTTACAAAGCCATAGTAGTTGGGGTTTACAAAGGCTTGATAGATAACAGCAGTCGGCTCAGCATCGCTCTCTGCATCATCCTCGCTAGCGTAGAGATTGATGCACCATTTAGGTTGTGTCTGATCGGTGTCACGCGGATCTTTGTAACGCAATCGAGCGTGAACCTCGAACATAGCCGAGAGATAGTCGACGAATTCGTGCGCCTCTTCTTTGCGCATCACGACTCCTTACTTGCGCCGCATAAAGACTGCGTTCTTTATGCCGAAACAGACAGTAGAATTAATGTGTAAAAGGAGCATCGATGGAGATTACCCCACCGCCGTTGCCGTCCACCCCCTCCGTCACACTCCGTAAAACCCCCGTACTCCTTGTCATCGTTCTTTTCCTCGTCACCTTGGGCATCTATACCCCCTATTGGTTCCTCACGCGCTGCCTGTCGCTAAACAGCCTTCCTGCCACCAAGGCACTGCCACGTATGCCGGGTATCGTCCTCCTCGCTATCTATAGCATCGACGCCTTCGTCCAACTCGTGAGCATCTCAGGACAGCCCGCGATCGTCGCGGTCGCGACGTATTCCAGTGGCCTCGTACTTAGCGTAGGGACAGCCCTTGTCCTCGTCCTCTCTTTCCGTGTGCGTACGATCCTAAACCAGCAGGACACACCTATCTACGTCTCGGTCATCGGCACCTTCCTCTTCAATGTGTTTTATCTGCAATTCAAGATCAATAGGATGGCGCGGCATCTGCCGTAGCCACGGTAAACCTTCCCGACATCCGTCCGCGTCGTTGCCCGCCTTCGCGAGTTCCTGTGTAACGAACGGAACATTTTGCGAGCGCCAGCGAGTGAAAATGTGGAGTGAGTCCACATTTGCCCCAAATGCCCTGCCACTCCGAACTTGCTCGCTAAGCGAGGTCCTGACGTGTATTCCAATCTGGGCGGGCATACCACAAATCACGGCCACGGATGTGCAAGCGATCTACTACCCCTTCCACCGTGAAGTCGTCTTCATCCTGATAGAGCAGCACGCGTTGTCCCTCGGATACTAGTGCAAGGAAGGTAGCATGCACATGGTTGCTAAAGTACACAACGTCGGTAAGATCGTCGACCAACGCGTTGAGGTCATTGAAATCTACTTGAACCCGCATCAAGGCCATCAGTGCCACCTTGGTACCCCTACGAAATCCGCGGCCCGGCTAGGGGGGGTGCCGTCAGCGCACCCCCCCCATAGCTCGCCTTGCGCTGGCGGTACGCCTGGGCGCGCAGGGCGTTCTGCTCGCGCTTCACCTCGTCGCGGCAGAGGTCGCAGTAGACAGCGGGCGCACTTGATACGCTTCTGTTTGACCGCCATTTCTGCCCCCTTTTAGACCGTCACGCAAGTATTATAGAAAACCTGCGTGACGGACGTCACGCGCCCGTTTCTCCCGCCGTGGCGGGCCTGTGTGACCGCCGTGGAGGGCGCAGAGCAAGGTGTGTTTTGCGGGCCCGCAAAACTCGTGGCGCTCGCTGCGCTCGGCCACTCGACGATGAGGTAGGCCGGCGCATCTCCGCCCAGGTCGCCACCGGTGCGTACCGTCAGCGATGGGACGCCTGTGACGCGCTCAGAGGCCACGGGAGCCACGGAGCGTAGCTTTGCCGCCAGCCTCCCAGTACGGCGCTCCCCACACCTCCCCTGTGCCCCCTGCGCCCTCTGAGCGCGTCCTGAAGGGCTCAAACTGCACATCACGGCTCTTAATGGTCCGTTCGCCGCCCCGCCACCGCGCGTAGGCTTGTCAAGACCGGAGACGCACCCTGTGCGGAAATGCGCGTTTCGGCCCTAACTAGGGGGCGTGATACAGAACCCACCGCGCGATCCGGCGCGCGCGTGACAGCGGCCGACGATCCCCCGCGCCCTGCCGGGACGACGCCGGCGGCGGTGAGGGCACGTGTTGCTCGTCCCTCTCCGCGCCGCCGACGTCCCCGAGCGGCCGCTCGGCCCGCTCGGCGCGGCCGCGCAGCTCCGCGATCAGCTCATCCTTTGCCGCGATCTCCCTGTCCTTTGCCGTGATCTCCCTGTCCTTCGCCGCCAGCGCCTCCCGATAGGCCCGCTCGACGAGCGCGACGATCGGCCCCACGCCTGGCCCCGTCTCATGCGCGATGGCAAGGTCGGCGGCAATTGCTGCCAACCCTTCCCTGGACGGCAACACATGGCCGCTCGCGCGGCCACTTTGACGCGCGACCCGGTCCACCTCGGCCGTGCGGACGAGGCGGCCGTGTTTGCCGGCAACTGTTGCCACCTTCTTCGCTTCGATCCAATAGCGGAGTGTGCGGGCAGGGATGCCGGCAAGGTCGGCGGCAATGGCCACCGAGACATACTCATCGTCAGTGTTCACGCCCCGTAGCGTACCATCTCGCCACGCGTGACGCCCTGACCAGCGCTCCTAGCTACCGATACACCCAGAGTATCGCTAGCCAGACTAGGCGTGGGGTTGATAGCAGGGGGCTCAAGGGCGACATGACTCATGGACATGGAGAGGCCCCGAGGCACTTTCTCAGACCGATCGGAAGCAGTAGGCGCCCGTTCCGTGACGCGCCGATACGGGGAACTCGGTGGTGTGTCCATGGGGTGTGATGCGCACCACTTTGTTGCTGCACGTCGCAGTCACCCAGAGGTTGCCGTCCGCTCCGGCGGCGATCCCGAGGGGACCACTCCAGGGCGTGCGCAGCACGAACTGTACACTGTGACCGCGTGGAGTGATGCGCTCGACTCCGTTACCATACAGTTCGGTGAACCAGAGGTTGCCGTCGGGACCAGGTGTGATGTAGAAGGGGATGCAGCACGGACGGTCGGGCAGCGAGAACTCGGTGAAACGCCCCTGCGGGCTAATGCTCCCCAGTCGTCGGGCGAACTCGGTGAACCAGAGGTTGCCGTCGGACCCAGCGGCGATGGTGATGGGAGCACCGACACCGGACGCATCGTCCTGATTCTTGTGCCGCGGGAGCGCGAACTCCGTGACACGGCCAGCGAGCGTCATGCGTCCAATCGCATCGCCGCGCGGCTCGGTGAACCACAGGTTGCCATCGGATCCAGGCGCCAGGCTGGTGGCCTCAGGGACGTGAAAGGCCTGCGGGCGTCCTGCTACCGTCATCCGCACGATCCCGTTGCCCCCGGCCGTAGTGAACCAGAGGTTGCCATCGGATCCGCTAATGATGAACGCGCCAGGCTGTGTGTCGCGAGGTAGGCGGAAGAATGTGACGTGGCCGCTCACAGTGATGCGGCCGATGCCGCGGGCCGCTGTAAACCACAGGTTGCCGTCGGGACCACGCGTAATCGCGGATGGGGGTCCCGCGACACGTGGGACGGGGAATGCAGTGACATGACCAGCGGGCGTGATGCGGCCGATGTGCCGCTCCTCGGTTTCGGTGAACCAGAGGTTGCCGTCCGGCCCGGCGGCAATGGGGCCAAGGAATGCCGGCGGCACATCTTGCGCGTGGGCGATACCATGCCCAGTGACCGGTGGATCGAGGTGCAGTCCAAGGGCGAAGAGCAGCGCGATCGCGGCGAGAAGTAACACGAGCCCTGTGATGAAGAGGGATGCGCGCGGGCGAGGAGGGCGTCGAGGCGTCATGGCTAGACGATACGCTGTCCGCATCCATGCGGCAACAGTCGGCGGCTCATAATTCGGCCTATCGGTTACCAGTCTTGAGCCGTGTACGCTCAAAAATATGCGCGTCATCTGGTCATGCAGGACGCGAGAAAGGAGGCGTGTGTGCCGACGATTCGGTTAGTGACGCAGATTGATGCCCCCGTCGAGCGCTGTTTTGACCTAGCACGCAGCGTCGATGCTCATACTGACTCGACGGCTCAGACACGAGAACGCGCGGTCGGCGGCATCACGGCCGGTTTGCTTGAATGCGGCGACGTCGTGACCTGGGAGGCGGTCCATTTCGGTGTCAGGCAACGCCTGACCGTGCGGATCACGGAGCTTGATTGGCCGCACCGGTTCGTCGACGAACTCGTCCGGGGCGCCTTTCGCGAACTCCGTCATGTCCACGAGTTCGCGGAGCGGGACGGCGGGACGCGGATGGTCGACACGTTCGCCTTCGAGTCGCCGTTCGGCCCGGTGGGGCAGCTCGTGAATGCGCTCGTCCTCACGCGGTACATGCGTGCTTTCCTGCGCGTGAGGAACACGTATCTCAAACGCGTGGCCGAAGCCGGCCATACCTAGACAGAAGCTGCCCACACCTAACATAGAAGGCTACCCGTGTCCCTACACCCCCACGCCATCGGCCCCGTCCTCGAGGAGACCGCATCGAGGACGGGATCGTCGCCATCGCGAGCACGACCGCTCGGCTTGCGTAGGCGGGACGTCTGTCATCGTCCTCAGCGGTTTAGCTCACGCCAGCGGTCAAGGCTTGCACCCCAGAAGTCTTCATAGGTCACACACACCTCTAGAGATGGATCATGTATGACGTTGTATCCGGGGAGCGTAAGCAACTCTTCAACCAATTCCGCATACTCCGAATCGTTGATGCTAAACGGTTTCCATGACGCGCCTCCGCTCATACCTGCATTCATCTCTCCCTTTCTAAGTATGTCGTTTACGACTGCTAAAGGGGGCATGAAGTCTAGCCGTGCAGGTAAAGCTAGAAGGAGATCAAGCAGGGTCCCGCGTTCCCACGGAAAGGTATTCCCTCCGACTGCGGGATGCCGCTTGAATCGAACCTCTCTCACTGCCTGTGCCCCTGGTTTGGCTAGACTCCTAATACAGGCACACATGGTGCGATTGAGTCACGTTTTCGCGTCATGTCTCGTCGGTCTGAGGCGGAGCCTCGCTAGTATGTGGTCGGCAGAAAGCTACACATAGCACCCCGCGTTTTCTCCACGCTGTTTCACACCGTGGAGAAAACGCGGGGTGCGGCCCCTAGCTATGTGCAGTCGGCGGCGCGGGGCGGCGCGCGGCTGTATGTCGAGGAGGTAGACTCACCTCATGTCAATGACGGCATTGGCGACTCTTCGATCACGAGGATACCTTCCGTATACCCCTCCAAATCGTCGGCCAGCCACGCCTCGCCGGGGCGTGTTCGATGGACACACACAATAGCGTCCTCACCGTCGAATGAGACGATGACGGTTACCGGCCCTGTCTCGCAGAGCCGGGCACCCAAGTTTTCGCCGAGCGCGAGAGCGAGCTTGAGCCGTAGCCGAGGTGCGTTGGGCATGTCGCGGATGATATTGTCCAGGTGTACATGGTTGACGAGGCATTCGTAGCCAGTCAGGTCTGTTGTGGACCGCTGACGCAACGCCTTCCAATTCGGCGTCCAGGGCAAGACGAGCGTCCCATCATCCGTCTTGAGCGGTACCGAGTCGAATAGTGCGGCAACTCGTGGGTCGGACATGAGCGTATTAGATAGCTCTATGTCAATGATCCCTCCCAGGTAATGTTGCATTACCCGGTTTAGCTTGACGCCCATATTACCTCCCGCTGTACGCCGGCGGCGAAAAGCGGTACACTCCGGGCAAGCTTTGTGGGGGGTGTCCCCGCAAAAAGAGCAACGCCCCGTGTCATGTGCCGATTTCTTAGCGGGAATAGCACACGACGCGGAGCGTTACAAACCAAACGAGGTCTGCTATGAGTCTATCGAGTGTGCCCACGTCCGTCAATCTCTCCCCCGCCCATCGTCTCGCTCAGGTGGCGAATCGCTACCCCCTCCCGGTCCTTGCCCACGGCTACACCCCCGCGCCCAACCTCGTCCGACAGGCGTGGCCCGCGCTCGGCGCGACCTACGCCGCCTACTTCCTCTACGAAACGATCATCTCCTATCAGCGCCGCGCCGCGCCGCCGGCGATCTACGTCGACCAACTCGCCGCTGATCTGCGGATCAACCCGCGCCGCATCCGGGCGCTGACCGCGCAACTCGTCGGCCGAGGCCTGCTCGTCGTCGGCCGCGCGCTCGACGGCCGCAACGTCTACGACTTCCGCCCCCTCTATGCCCACGTCGAGGCCTGGGCACGATCCACCGAGAGCGTGGCCGACGACGACCGCCCGCCGACGCTGTCTTCGTGCAGCGACGACACCAAGGCGGCGCTTTCCGTCCGGGCAAGCGGACGGAAACCAGCCGCCTACGAAGGCCCCAACAATTCTCGATTCGATTCGAGACCCCCTACCCCCTGTGATGGACATGAGGACCCCGACGACGCGGACCCGGAGCGCCAGGCCGTCGCCGCGGCCGTCGCCGCCCTGGGCACCGAGTTAGGGGACGTGGCCCCGCGCTCCAGCACGACGCGGGCACTCCGGGCCTTCGAGGTGTCGGGCCTGACCGCCGCCGTGTTCGTGCAACTCGCCCACGAGGCCGGCCGCATCACCCAGCGCCGCCGGCGCAAAGCGCCCCCGATCGCGCGTCCCATGGCCTACTGGTTCGACGTGTTGCGCGTCCTCCTCGACGACCAGGCCGCGCAGGACACGCCGCCGGCGAGCTCACCCCCCACACGACGGCCGCACGCGCCAATCACGCCCCCCAGCCCCGACCTGGCGCCCGCAATGCTAGCGCCCGCCGCACCCCCGCAGCCGGCCGACGCGTGGGGCCAGGTCCGTGCCGCGCTGGCCGAGGTGCTGACCGCCGAGAACTACGCACGCTGGTTCGCCCCGACCCATCAGGTGCAGTACAGCGACGGCGCGCTGACGGTGGCGGTCCCCGATGCGTTCAGTCTGCGGTGGCTCGACGAGCGGCTACGGGCGAAGATCGAGACATGCGCCGGCCGCGTGTTGCCGGGCATACAAGTGCTCTTCGTCGTGGAGCCGCGTGCTTGAGGGGCCAGTCTCCACGCGTGTGCTGGGTCCGCCCCTTCTTTTCCAAGTAGTGGACCCCGCGGCGCGCCGCGACCAGCCCGCGTGAAAATAGGGCGGGGTAGGAGCATTAGCGGCGGCTATTTTCAGACGAGTCCCGCACGCCGCGCTTTCGCGTGCTCGCTACAACCGTCTACGCTGGCCGTGAGGCTTGTGAGGAGCAAGGTATAACCCACTATACTTACTCGCTCGCTCGCGCTCGCTCATAAGTGCCGTGTGCCCGTTGCGGTGAGCCCAGGGAACGGAGTTCCCGTAGTGAGCTACAGGGTGCTACGCAACCGCCCGGCCTACCCCGAGCGTGGCTACAGGCAACGGCTAACTACTTGGAAAAATAATAGACGGTGCGCCCCTAACGAGCGGTTGCGCCGCAAACCGGTACTCACTACAGGTTTTCACTTGCTGGCGCTCGCTCAAACCCTGCGCTCGATGCGGCGAATGGAGCATTTTAAGGGAGGCCCCCCAGGGCCGATCCGACAAAATGTGGAGTGAGTCCACATTTGCTACAAATGCCCCGCCGGGGCCACGGCCGCCGCCCCCAGTGTAGTGCCTCGCGGGCACCGCCGGCTACCGGGAAAAAGAGAGGCCGGGTGCGATCTTCTTTCCCAGTAGCAGGAGATGGTTTGGGCAGCGGTTGCGGCTGTCTAGTGGTTCTCAAAGCAGCGTCGGGATCGTACAGCCAACTGTTATGCTGGCAGCTATGAACGAAGTCCCAATAATACGGTTGGCCGCTAACGGTCGGTACGTCCACATTGCCTTGCACAGCCGTCCCTACCCAACATCCTCGGAGCCATGGGACCGCGATGCGATTACTGCTACCGTGAGCGTAAGAGCAGGAGCGTTTTATGGTGAAGTGGCGACTATGGTTTGGTCTCACGAGCTGCTGCTTCTAGGGCGTTTGCTCCTGCAGCTTTACGAGCAGATTGGGCACTCAACGCCCGAAGAGTTTTGTCTAATGGACGGCGCGGTATCTCTAACTTTCGAACTATCGAAGATAGGCCATGTCAGGGTCCAGGTCCAAGCTCATGAGATGGGAGTCGATGCGTTTCTGACCTTCTCGATTGATGCGGATCAAACGTACCTACCGATATGGAGTGGCGAAATTATGCAAGCATTGGAGCAGTTCCCACCGGAAGTGTAGGCAGCGGTACCCCTCCCTCGGTATCCCTACGAAATCGGCGGCCCGTCGAGAGTGTATACTCACTACACCATCGCTACGCGATTGCTCGCTCGTCGAGCGCAGGGTTTGCGAGCGCCAGCGAGCAGAACCCGTAGTGAGTACTGTTTGCTCTGCAACTACTCGCCGGGTCGCGTCCCGTCCAATTCTTTTCTCCCGTAAATAGGCCGTCAGATGAGATCCAACTGTATTTTCATCAGCATGTATGTCCTGACGGACATGAAGTTTTCCAAGTAGTTAGTACTGTTTGCTCTGCAACTACTCGCCGGGTCGCGTCCCGTCCAATTCTTTTTCCAAGTAGTCCCTCATGGGCCTGCGGCCCACCCCCGCCCATGAAACAGGGTATTTTCACCCCAGTCCCTCATGGGCCTGCGGCCCACCCCCGCCCATGAAACAGGGTATTTTCACCCCAGCTAGCCTGAATTATTCATGAAAACATTTATCGAAATGGATTGACTGCTGATGGTGGCTTTCGCAGGCCCCAGAAGCCCACTCTGGACGCCAAAATCGGTTCTGGAGCCGATTCAGCGGCCCAAAAGGATGAATGTGCAGCTAGACGTGGCCGAACTGATTAGACAGAAATGCTCATGAATAATCCAGGCTAGGTGTTGCCTGTAGCCAGGTTCGGGGTAGGCCAAGCCGTCAAGTAGCAACCGTAGGTCACTACGGTTTCTCACTCGCTGGCGCTCGCGTAAAACCTGCGTTCGTCGCCTGGCGGTAGGGTTTGTGTGAGCGGCGGCGAACAAAACCCGGAGTGAGTCCGGGTTTGCTTACAAACCCGCTCGCCGACCTCGGCGCGGCGATCCTGTAGCCCACTACCGGAACTCCGTTCCCTGCGCTCGCTACGCAGGACGAGCGCAGCAAGGGGCCACCCCGCGCCCGCTTGCATAGTAAGCTACGCAAAGCCTTTGCTGGGGTGAAAATGGACATTTTCATCGGGCGGGGGTGGCCCGCCAGGGCCATGTGGGACTACTTGGAAAAAGAAAGAGTGAACCGTTAGACCGTCATGCAGGTATTATAGAAAACCTGCGTGACGGCTGTCAAGCGCCCCCTTTTTCCCTTTGGGGGGCGTGGGTCGAGCCTCCACGGGCGGGGGGGAGTAGTACCAGGCCAATGACGGGTAGCAGGCGCTAGATAAAGAGATCGGCAATAGGGTAGGTAAAGCCCGGTACCACGTCCTCGCCGTCTAGCGTGTCGTCAACCCCCAATGCTGTAGGGGTCTCGTCGCCGGGGTGCCACACGTCTACGCGTTCGTAGCGCGGCCAAATCACCCACACTAAGCGCGTGCCAAAGGATAGAT
>JAABUJ010007407.1_pt1 | contig 10268 bp, 8 predicted proteins | sample 5559131 | NCBI WGS metagenome assembly JAABUJ01 (sample SAMN10711875, study PRJNA513366) | rock metagenome | isolation source: Antarctica rocks | place: Antarctica: Victoria Land, Mt New Zealand nord | collected 2016-01-07 | reverse complement strand
ATTGAACTCGAGATCAGCAATCAGTGCGGGCGGTTGATCGCCAATGCGATCATTTACTATAACTCGGCGATCCTGTCGCGGCTGCTCACTCGGTGCGAGGCGAGTGGCCACACCAAGGCGCGTGCGTTGATCACGCAAATCTCGCCGGCAGCGTGGCAACACATCCTGCTGAATGGACATTACACCTTCCGCAGCGACGGGAAGCTGATCGACCTGGATGCCCTCGTGGCAGGCTTGGATATCGGGTGACACACTCCCGGCTGTGCGCGGCTTACAACCCTCTCCCGCATGTACTGCGGTGGCGTCGCATCCTGGCGTTTGGGCGCCGACGCCTCTCGTTCAGTTCCATGTGCAGCCCAAAGCGAGCGCGTCAAAAAAATCGGCGGTTTGGGCTTGGAACCCCAATATACCCGACGCCTCGAAGGTCCACTGGTGGTGTCACCACTACGTTGATGGCGTTTCCATCTCCGGTCACACGCCGCGTATCCATATGACTCTGCCACGGGCATACGAGGGACTACTAGCGGATCAATGGAAGCTGCAAGCTGCCTCGGGGTTACGCAAACAGCTGGCGAAGATCGTAGTGCGGGATACCTTGGACGACGCGGGTTGTTGGTTGGTTGCACCCGAGGTGCAAGCGAGATATGAGGACACGTCCAGTAAGCGGCTGTGGCCGCAAGGAGTACCGCTGGACACGCGGGCCGCCATCCAAGGGGCAGACGTTCAACTTCTGCAGGGTTATAAGCCCAAAGACATCTTCTCTTTTTTTAGCGTTGATCTGTATGGCGTGCCGATCAACGATCTAAACCCGGACGAGTTCGATGCTATTGGCGAAGCGCTGATCAACTTCGTGGAATCGTGGGGCAAGTTGGATAAGGCGCACTTCAACTTCCTTGTTCGCGACCTGCGGGACAGGGTGCAACGTGTACTCGAAGGCACGCCGCTAAGTTTCTTGACAAAGCACTATCTATATGTCCGCGCCCACACGATGCTACTTGGTCGGTTTGAAGCACAAGTCATGCCGAGCTGGGATCGTCCGCGTACGTTTCCTGCTGACCCGACAGAGGAGTACCTGTGGGAAAAGATGCGGGATGAGTATGCTCATCCTTTCCTAACGACCGATGACGCGTACTACAGGGCGCGTGGTATGGCCACGAGTGAATGTGCGACTCATCCCGACACCGTCGACGAAATCGACCGCATCATTGATGGTGTTAGCAAACGGATAGCAATTGCAACTATATTAAGTAATGTATTCCGTACTCGCCTAGACGACAACGGAGCATACCAGGCCCTTGGGCCGTTCGTTACTCAATTCAACAGGGAGGCTGGCCCCCTAGTAAAGGCGGCGTCGGAGCGGATGGTGCAACACCATCTAGCATCAACACAGGATGCTCTCCCTGGCCCCGCGCCCATAGAGCCACCAGAGCATGATTAAAGATCAGTCCGCAACCGACATCGGTACGTGGGGCGCGCTCGACCAGGCTGTGTCCGTGCAGACGCCGCTCCACGATCCGATGCGTGCCTACCTCGACGGCTTGACCAGTGCGGCGAGCCGGGCGACGGCCATCAAGCGCCTGCGCGCCGTGGCGCGGCTTGTCGAGATCCCCGACTACGCGGCGCTGCCCTGGGGCCAACTCCGCGCCCATCATGTCGCCTTCATCAAGGCCAGGCTTGTCACGGCCGAGGCGGCGCCGGCGACGGTCAACCTCACGCTGGCGGTGCTGCGTGGGATCGCGCGTCAGGCCCGCGACTTCAACCTGATGACCGACGAGGAGTACCGGCGCATCACCGAGGTCAAGCCGCACAAGGGCTCGCGCCTGCCGCCCGGCCGGCATGTCCGCGCGGGGGAGCTGACGGCGCTCGTCGAGGCGTGCGCGCGGGACCGCACGCCGGCCGGGGCGCGCGACGCGGCGATGCTGGCCTGCCTCTACGTCGGCGGCCTGCGCCGCGCCGAGGTGGCCGCGCTCACGGTCGAACACTACATGGCCGACCCGCCCACGCTCACGATCAAAAGCGGCAAGGGTGACAAGGACCGCGTCGTGCCGTTGGAGCCGAGCGCGGCCGTCGCCGTAGACGCTTGGCTCGGGGTCCGGGGCGCGCGTCCCGGCCGGCTCTTCCTGCCGGTCAACAAGGGCGGCCGCATCCGGGGCGAGGGGCTGACGGTCGGCGCCGTCTACAACGTGCTGGTCAGACGCGCGGCCGAGGCCAAGATCGAGCACGCATCCCCGCATGACCTGCGGCGCACCTTCGTTGTTATATGTACACACTGTGGCCATCACAACGTCGTTGATCGACAGCGGGCCAGATTGGGCGGTGTCGTCGTACCCGAAACGATCCAACCCGCGATAGAACCGGCCTAAGAGATACGCTCACGACCCCCTGTCACAGGCGTATATGAACCGAATGGTGTGTCGTGCGCAGAGCCCGTGTGAACGACGGAGGCAAGGCCCTGTCCCATCCGCCGACGTATGAGGAGAGCACTAAAAAGTCGGGGGGATCGCGCCGGGGCACGGTCTCTCATGGTGGTGCTACGGTGGATCAGTTCATCTGCAAGCTCTGCCAGAGGAGTAAGAATGTTGCCCGTGTACTCCAAGCGGACACATGGGGTCGCGTGATTGCACGGGGCACGGCATAGGGTACACGCGGCCTCGGCCGTCGGCACGACTCACAGCGGCCGCACCCTGGCCATCGTCCCGCGCGCGCTGCACGGATCTGGGCGCTGGCGCATACTGGAGCTACTAATTCCGTTCCCCTCGCGAGGGGGATGATGTAGCACGAGGCCTCGCTACCGTGCCAACCGTCCGCATCAACGACCTCATGCTGTACGACGAGTCCCAGGGCGCGGGGGCGCCGCTCCTGCTCATTGCCGGACTGAACAGCGATCACGCGCTCTTTCGGCGCTTCGTGCCGCGGCTGGCCGCGCGCTTCCAGGTGATCGTCTTCGACAATCGGGGCATTGGCCAGAGCACGGCGCCGGATAGCCCGTTTACCATCGAGACCTTGGCCGATGATACAGCGGGACTCCCGGCGGCGCTGGGCATCGCGCGCGCCCATGTGCGCGGTATCTCGCTCGGTGGACGCATCGCCGCGGCGCTCTGCCTCCGGCACCCCGCCCTGGTCGCACGCCTGATCCTCGTGTCGACGACGCTGGAGCCGCCGCCCCGCACCTGGCGCCAGCGCTGGGTCGGCTTTGCCCTCCGGCTGCCCTTCGTGCGGAGAGCGAACGCCGACGCCGTCGTCACGCGACAGCGCGCGGCGGCGCGCACCGTCACCTGCACCGACCGGCTGCACGAGATCCGCGTCCCGACCCTCATCCTGCAGGGAAAGAAGGACCACCTTGCGCCGCAGCATCTGTCGGAGGCGATGCACGAGGGCATCGCAGGCTCGACGATGATCACCTTTGGCGGTGGCCATCTCTTCTTCTTGGTGCGGATGGCGGAGGTGCTGGACGCAGTGCTGCGCTTCCTGGGGTCCGTGGATGTGTAGGCGCCAGGGACGCGCGGGCGCAGCGACGCAGGCGCGGGCGCCGGGACGCGCGGGCGCGGCGTCTCCCGGCGCGCGCTTGTCTCTGGCGCCCGCGCCGGTCCCGCCGTTGTCCGGGGCGGACCGTCCGTTCTTGCCCCGTTCGCCACACGGCCCCATCTTGTGCATGCGACGGCCGCCGTCCCACCCGTCGCGCACGGACTCTTGCTGGGCACGGTCGTCATCTGGGTGGCGCTGGAACTGCGACAGAGCGTCAACCGCCGACCCGAAGGAGTGCAGGCTGCCAGGGGCAGTAGGGGCAGCGAAGTCGTCTTTCGGCTCACCGTCCCGGTCGGTGCCCTCGTGGCGGCCGTGCTCGTGCGCGTGGCCCCGGCGGCGGCGATCCAGCCCGTCGCCGTCGCCGCCTGGGGCGGGCTCGGCCTCCTCTGGTGTGGTATCGCCCTGCGGGTCTGGAGCTTTCGGACGCTGGGCCGGTACTTCACCTTCACCGTCCAGACGAGCGGGGACCAGCCGGTGATCACCGCCGGACCCTACCGGGTCATTCGGCACCCGAGCTATGCCGGCATCCTCCTGGCCGTCCTGGGCCTGAGCTTGTTCATCGGGAACTGGTGGTCGCTCCTCGCCCTCACTAGCGCCGTGGCGTGTGGTCTCGTGTTCCGGATCCGGGTGGAGGAGCGGGCGCTGCTGCAGACCCTCGGGGACGCCTACCGCACCTACGCGGCCGCCCACAAGCGGCTGGTGCCCTTCATCTGGTGAGACCGTCGCACCACCGGGGGTAGCAGTGCGACCAGCATTGGATCGCCGGCCGACGTTCGTCCAGCGCCGCGTGCCGAGGCCGCTGTGATCATGGCGTCTCACCCGCGCGCGTGTATTTGTAGTACGTGTTGCGCGAGATGCCCACGATCTCGCAAATCTCGCGGACGCTGTGCCGGGGGTCCTGCTTCAGAACGAGGGCGGCTTTCTGCTTCTTCTGGTCCACGCCCTTCGGCCGCCCGCCTGTGCGCCCTCGCGCACGCGCCGCCGTTAACCCTGCCGTGGTGCGCTCACGGATGAGGTCGCGTTCGAATTCGGCCAGGGACGCGAAGATATGGAAGATGAGTTTGCCGCCGGAGGTCGTGGTATCAATGTTCTCCTGCACACACTTGAAGCCGACGCCACGGGTGCCCAGGTCGCGCACGGTCTCTACCAAATGCGGTAACGAACGTCCCAAGCGGTCTAGTTTCCAGACGATCAGCGTATCGCCGGAGCGACACGCGCGGAGTGCGGCGGCCAGCCCCGGCCGGTCCACACGACCGCCACTGACCGTGTCGGTAAACAGGCGCTCGCACCCGGCGACCTTGAGCGCGTCTATCTGTAGATCGAGGTTCTGCTCGGTTGTCGACACTCTGGCGTAGCCTACATGCATGGATGCATTCCCTCCCCTTCTTCTATCCGTTGGCGCAGTTGTACCATGAAACCCACCTCATGTCGATGTATCTGGTACGCAGATTTCGTAGACCAGTTTTATGGTACGATTGAGAGCGCCGCAACGGTCGCCAGGGGATGGTCTTCGCGCCCCGCAGCCCATGCCACGAAAACGACCGTTTTTCTGCACACCGCTGACCTCACTGCTATCTGCCAGGAGAGCCACATCACATGAGTGCCGCCAAGACATCGGCAGCCGTCACGGTGTATCAACTCAAGGTCTCGCTGCGCGCCATCACCCCCCTGATTTGGCGGCGCCTACTCGTCACCAGCGACACGACCATCGCCCAGCTGCACGATGTGCTGCAGATCGCCGTGGGTTGGGAAGACCTGCATCTGCATCAGTTCCGCATTCATGGCAAGGTGTATGGCGTCTACCGCGATGGAGGCATCAGCTTTGCCGACAATCCACGCGAGATCACCCTGGCTGCCTTCAAGCTGCGTAAGGGGGAGCGGTTCGTCTATGAGTATGACATGGGCGACTTCTGGCAGCATGACATCCGGCTCGAACAGGTGCTGCCGTTGGAGCAGCGTAAGACGTACCCTGTCTGCACGGCTGGAACGGGGGAATGTCCGCTGGAGGACTGCGGCGGTCCCTGGGGGTACATGAGCCTACGGGAAGAGCGCTCCTCCTGGCCGGAGCTGTGGCAAGCGCATGAAGATGTGGGTCTCGTGGCGCAGCGTCTGCTGGCGTGGTATGGGGGTGGGCCACGTCCCACCTATGACGATGACGAGTTGAGCGCCGCGCTGGAGCGGATGCACGAACGGTTGGAGAATGCCCCTATTGCTTTCAACCGTCGCGCTATCAACGCGGCGCTGCGCAGCATAGGGAAGAGGAAGGAGACGTCATGCACTTCCGCATCCAGGTCGTCGCGGTCGGAGACGACGGCACGGAACACGCGCAGGAGATCGCCGACTTAACCCGTGCCGAGACACGGATCGAGACGACGGGTCTGACACTGGAGGAGAGCAAGCAGGTGCTCCAGACGCTGCAACGTGCCATCATCGAACGGCAGGTGGCCGCCTATTTCGCCCAGCAGCGCGCGTGCCCCCAATGCGGGCAGATGCGCCGCCTCAAGGACAGCGAGACGGCGCCCTTTCGCACCCTCTTCGGCGTGGTGGCCATCCACAATCCGCGATGGGAGCAGTGTCCCTGCCAACCGCACACAACGAAAACCTTTCGTCCACTCAGCGCCCCCCTCCCGACACGCACCAGCCCTGAACTGCTCTACCTGGAGACGAAATGGGCCGCGCTCGCGTCCTATGGCCTCACCGTGAAGATCCTCCACGACGTGTTACCAATCGACCGGAAGTATAGTGCGGTCACCGTGCGCAACCACATGCTCCAGGTGGCCCGGCGCAAGGAGCAGATGCTGAGGACGGAGAAGACCATGTTTGTGGACGGCTGTCAGGCTGAGCGCGATCGGTTGCCCATCCCCGATGGCCCGTTGTCGGTCGGTCTCGATGGTGGCATTGTGCGAGCGAGGAGAGGGGCCAGGGGAGAGAAGACGCCGACTCTGTTTGAGGTGATTGCTGGCAAGAGCATCCTGGCCTTCCGCCGCGACGATCCCGACGATGTGTCTCCGTCGAGCAAGTGTTTCGCTCTGGTGCAGAGTATTGACACCAAACCCAAGCGCCGGCTCTTTGATCTGTTGCAGTCCCAGGGCATGCAGGCCAACCAGCAGGTTACCTTCTTCTCAGATGGAGGCGAGACGGTGCGCACGCTCTCGGAGTACCTCAATCCCGAGGCGGAGCACATCCTGGACTGGTTCCATATCACGATGAAAATCACGGTGCTGCAGCAGTGCGCGCGTGGCCTGGCCAAGGCGACGGTCAGCGATGCCGCCGACGAGCGGACGTTGGAACGCCGGCTGGACAGCGTCAAACACTACCTGTGGCATGGCAACAGTGCCAGAGCTCTGGACCGTCTGGAGGACCTGGACAATGATCTCGACACCTGGGGGTACGATGACGAGGGCGAGAAGCATCCCCAACCTGACAGCGAGGCGGCGGTACGAATGCTCAAGTATGTGCGGGAGTTGGCTACGTACATCGCCAACAACGCCTCGTCGATCGTCAACTACGGTGAGCGGTATCGCAACGGCGAGCGAATCAGTACGGCGTTCACCGAGTCCACGATCAACCAGGTCGTCAGCAAGCGCATGGTCAAGAAGCAACAGATGCAGTGGACACCCGAAGGAGCACACCTGCTCCTACAGGTGCGCACGCAGGTGCTCAACGACGAGTGGGACGACACGTTCCGGATTTGGTATCCAGATTTCCGCCCTATACAGACGCTGGTCCCAGCGTCACGAGTAGCCGCCTGATACCCCCGAGTTTTTAGTGCTCTCGCGGCGCTCCCTCCCTGCCACGGGCACGCCCTCCAGCGGCGCAGCACACCCGACACAGACCGCCGGACGCTGCACCTGCACCGCATCCGGTGCCGCCTGCATCTCGAGATGCGCCCCCGGATGCTCCAGCTGCCCGCCCGCGGCCTTCCCACTTTTGCGTCGCAAGTTGCGCGGAGCCTGTCCCGGCTGATCGCGGGAGGGCGGCGCGCTGCTGTTCTGACTGTGCGGCGGGCGCGGGCGCTCCGGTCCCCGCGCGGCCAGTGCCCGCACCTGTGCCTCCAGCGTGGCGATGCTGGCCTGTGCCGTCTCCACGGCCGTGCCCAACGCGACGATGGTGGCCTGTGCCGCCTCCAAGGCTGCGCGCAAAGCCGCGTTTTCAGCCTGCACGCTCTCCATCTCAGCGATTTCTGTCATGGCTTGACTCTACCAGACGGCCGCCCCGCACCCCCTCCTGAATAGTTACTTGAGGTGTGGAAGAAAAGAGGTAACACGCATAGAACAACCGTTTATTTATAGTTTACCCTACTATTACCTAAACTTCGTCGTTCAGCCCGTATCATCAAGAGTGGCGCAGAGCCCCTAATCTTGTCTCATGGCGGGCCGTATCCGCATAAAATGTGCCCTGGCCACCCGAATGGCCAACCCGTCATAGGGCCTGAGCCGCGATCGACGATACGGTGGACCGGAACCTAACGCCCACCGCTTTTTAACGCACCTTTAACAATGAGGCCATGATTCCATAGGTACAATGGGAATAGTCAGGGGCGCCCGGGCGCCGCGAGTAGAACGAAGCGATGCGTCTAAGGAGACCGGAATGATAGATTCATTTACGAATGGGCGACGAGTGCGCCGCGCGCCTGGAGCGTCCGTCCTCGCCCTTGGCGCGCTCATGGCCGCCGCGCTGCTGCCGGGCAACGCTCATCCCGGCATAGCCTCGGGAGCGGCCCAGGCACCGCTGATGCGCCCGAACTCGCGCAGCATCTCGCCGGCGGGGACGATGGTGGCGGCGGGAGACTTCCCTGCCGCCGCGGTGCTCTCGCCCGCCGGCATCCTAGACGTGACGAACGCGGGTGAGATGCCGAACCAGCTCAACTCTTTCGACACGGGAGCGGCCATGTCCGCCGTGACCATCGTTCCCACCGGTCCGAATCAGACCAATGCTGCACCCTATGCTCAGTCGGGCGGCATCGCGCTCTCCTCCGACGGTGCTACTCTCTACACGGGCGGTGGGCGTCTCGGCATTATTCGCTCCTACAAAACGGGCGTGGCCCCGACCGCGGCAGCAACGTACACAATTGGGCCATCAAGCACGTACGACAATTTTGTCGCGGGCGTCGCCGTCAGCCGCGACAATCGCTATCTGTATGCCGCGCTGCCCTTCAAGGACGGCGCCATCGACCGCAAGGGCAATCTGATCGCCCGTGTGGACACCCGCAACTCGTCAGTCATGACGGCGACGGTCGGTTTACAGCCGCTGCAGGTGGTCGACGGCGTCGTCCAGCAGGGCGCCCGTGAGGTCGTGGCGGTCGCGAACCGCGACGGCGGCACGGTCTCCATCCTGGATACGCTAACCCTTTCTCCCGTGGCCACGGTCGCGACAGGGCGGCAACCCGCCGCCATGGCCTTCGTGGATGGGGGAACGCATTTGCTCGTGGTCGACGCCCTCGACGACGATCTGGTCGACGTCGATACCGCGACCTGGAAGGTCGTCGCGCGCGTGAGGCTGCAGGCGCCGGGTACGCTCGGCCGGGGCGCGGCTCCCAGCGCGCTGGCCGTATCGAGCGACGGGCGCACCGTCTTCGTGGCTCTCTCGGCCGACAACGCCGTGGCCGTTGTGCGGCGCGGGTCGGGAACGGCCCTTACCACGACGAAATCCAGCGCGATGACTGTCGCCGGCCGCATCCCCACCGCCGTTTATCCGACCGCCGTCTCATTGGATGAGGCTAAAGGGATGCTCTACGTGACCTGCGGCAAGGGCGTCGATGGACCCACCCCCGGGCCCCCCGCCGGTACGCCGGTGCTGCAGGTTGCGCAGCCCAACCCTGGCTCCAGTGGACTCGGAGTGGCGGGTGTGGTGGAGAGCATACCGTTGGCGACGCAGTCGCAGCTCTCGACGTATTCGGCGATGGTGGCGACGGACAACAACTGGAGCCTCGGGACCGTCGCGGCGACGATTCCGGCCACCATCACGCACGTGGTTTATATCATCCGCGAAAACAAAACCTACGACGAGGAGTTCGGCGACCTACCCGGCGGCTCTCCCGTCAACCTGATGTACGGCCAGACCGTGACGCCGAACGCCCATGCGCTGGCGACCCGCTTCGGCTTGCTCCAGGCGTATTACGCCAACGAAGAGGTCAGCGATACGGGGCACCAGGTCGTGATGGGCGGCGTCGCCAACGACTTTGTCGAGCGCCTGACCCAGCAGTCATACCAATTGGACGGAGCACCGCGCCCCGGCTCCGAATTAGGAAACAACGCCGATACGCTTTGGGCGCCGGGCAATTATCTCCTCGACAACGCCCTGGCGCATAAAATCTCGTTCCGCGATTACGGAGAGTTCTACCGGGTCAACCAGTCAATAGACGGCCCGGCGGTCTCCGCGGCCCTCGACGCGCATATCGTGCACAACTTCCCTGGTTTCGGCTTCGATCCGAGTACGCCTGATACCAGGCGCGTGGCCTTCTGGCAGACGGATTTCCAGAGCGACGTCGTGAGCAACACCTTCCCGTCGCTCGAAGTGATCTACCTTCCCGAAGACCACACGACGTCGAGCATCAACCCTCTTCCCCAACAGCAGGTGGCGGACAGCGACCTCGCGACCGGGCGCATCGTCGACTCGATAAGTCACTCTAAGTACTGGCGCTCCACCGCCATCTTGTTGACCGAGGACGACCCGCAAAGCGGCTTGGATCATGTCGATGAGCACCGCACGATCGGCCTCGTCATATCCCCGTGGGTCAAGGC